>Ga0209203_1000812_pt1 | contig 24866 bp, 14 predicted proteins | sample AD_UKC109_MetaG_FD_184423 | JGI IMG/M metagenome (GOLD analysis project Ga0209203, IMG submission 184423) | Active sludge microbial communities of municipal wastewater-treating anaerobic digesters from Hong Kong - AD_UKC109_MetaG (SPAdes)... | ecosystem: Engineered > Bioreactor > Anaerobic >... | reverse complement strand
CAAAACAATCAACATGATCAGCATGCTATTCTGCAGCGCCTGCCCGCCAACCTTGCGCGACCATCCCATACCCACCAAAACCGTTGAAATCACCAGAAGCAATACGCCAGCCAACAGGGCAAATAATGCGTATCGAAAATCCTGGGAGTTTACTGGAAGCGAAGTCAAGCGCCTGATGACCATCTGGATGTAAACCAGGATCACAATCTGGAACGCGGTAACCCCAAGCACAATTTCCCGACGTTCTGAGGCTTGTTCAATAATTTGAGCAATGCTTACTGCCGCCCCCAGCCAGGCAAAAACTGCAGCAAAAGCCAGCAGACCCAAGTCCCTTCTTCCAAGCAGCACGCTCATAAGAAGGCTAAAACCCCAGCCGATTAGGAATGGCAGGTTCTTCAATGATCGATGGTTTCGTAAATCTTCTGCCAGCGCCCAAATTGCAAAAAACAGAGGTAACAGACTATACGCAATTGCTACTAATATTGGCTGGTATGCCGCAAATTCGTATTTTCTGCTAAATAGCTGGAAGAGCTCCACCAGCCCAGCCCCAATCCCGCCCAAACCCTCGCTGCTGAGCAGAAAAACGCTGCTGATCACCGCCAGGCTGAGGATAAAGCTCGTCAGAAGAGGCAGTAGGAAAGATTTTGTCTTGTAGGTGGCATCAATGAATTCAAAATTCGCACGCTTGCTCCAGATTAAAAAGACTGCCAATCCAATCAGCGCAACAACCCAAAAGCTATACCCCCCCAGAAATGCCAGCGCGAGCAAACTGCCTGCCAGCACCGGTCGCTTGTTTTTCAGCGCTGTAACAGCCCAGGCCAAACCAGCCAAAACAAAAATCGGGGTCACGATCTGGCGTGAAAAACTCAGCAGGATTGGGTCGATCGCCAGCCCAAAAGCCAGCACGAGCGCAATCTTTTCCCCCAACTCTTTCCGCCAAAACCAGGGAACCAGGATCAGCGAGCTGCCGAATAAAACTGGCAAGAGCCTTGCAAAAAAGAAACTTGGCTCAAAAAGTTGGAACAACAGCGCGCTCAATCCGGCATAGCTCATGTTACCGGGCATTCCAGCGGCATTCCCGCTTGCCATCTGCCAGGCGCTCTGGGCGATTTGCGCTTCGGCAAGGGTGAAACGCATCTCACCTAAACGCCAAAGCCTCAGCCCCAAACCCACCAGAAATGCCAGCAGGAACCAGGTAAACTGGGAATGCTTGCTCTCGCACAATGTCTCTTTCTCGTCCATCCGCATCTTATGGCATAACCTCGTAGATATCCACCGTCTGGCTGTCAAACACCTTCTCCAGGTGCTCATCAAACTTGCCTTGATCCACCTGGTAAGTGCTCAGCTCAGTGTTCCCGAGCACGATGTAGCGGATATTATACATGTCGATGATGGCCTGCGCCCGTTCCCACTTGCTGGTGCTGTAGAGTTCCCGAACATCAGCCTGCCGGCTGCCAATCTCCTCATATCCTCCCCGCCACTGAGCTTCATGCCCCACCCATCCCAACACTGTCGGCATACCCGAGAAAGTTGAGATGCTGTTATAGGTGGTATAGCTGCCGCCAGTATCGGAGATCGCTTCGGTCATAACCCCAACCGGCGCATCTGCAAGCCATTCGGCGGCTTTCATCTCATCCGCCGCACTCAGGTAGAAATCACGCTTTCCGTCCAGTGAAAATCCCCTGGTCTGGTTAAAGCCATTCGTCTTGTTCCAGCCCTCAATCAGCGGGAAAGCCATCCCCACCAGCACTCCGAAGAGTGCAGCCACCCCCATCACCTTTCTCCAATCTTTTTGAAAGGCTTTCACGGTCATCCACGCAAGGGCTATCAGCACTGACACTACCATCAGGTAGTCCAGGATTGAAGTGCCATAATTGCCCAATTTTTGCGCGCCCAAATCGCTCAGGACGACCGTCCCAGCCAGCAGGCTCGCGGAAATTAACCCCAAAAGCCACAATCGGTCCTGCGTCCTGCTGTCTGTTTTTGGATCAAAAAGCATGACCAACCCATACGATCCTGCCAGTGACCAAAGGATCCAGGCTTGAAAGTAGAACTTGAAGATGGTGTTCATGCGCCAGCCGAACTGATCGCGCAGATAGATAAATTCCGGTACCAGGGTTAAAATCCCACCCAGCAACACCATTAGCAGCACGAAAACCGTCGGTTTTACTGGTGTCGCTTGCCCGGATACTTCCCCTTCCACATCCGTGTTTTTGGTTCTAGAAGTTCGGACCTTTTCGAATAACAGACTAAGCGCGATCCAGATCAACAGGAACAAAGTAATCCAGGTTCCCGGGGCAATCAGGCGGTTGAAGAGGCTGTCCCTCAGCAATTCACCCGCCGAACCTGCCCCATGCAATCCAAGCAACAAGCTTTTCGTCATCTCGATCTGCGTGCCAACAAGCCCCAAAACCCAACCGAAAATGAACAGCACCAGCAACACCGTGAGCGTAACCCACAGCCCAGTCTTCCAGGAAGGTTTTGAGATTCGTTTAATTTTGCTGAATAAAAAGCCAAAAATCGGCAGCAGTAAAGGTCCAAACATGATCCAGAAGTACTTGCCCTTGGTAAAGAAAGCCAGGCTGGGAATAACCCCGCCAGCCTGGGAAGAAAAGCTGAGGTAGAAAGGCAGGTAAGCGACAATGCTTAAGACGCCCCCAACCAGGCCGAAGCCAACCAATTCCCAGAATCGCTTGTTTGACCATCCGGAAGTTCGCGCCCGGTAGAGCATGAACGCGGCTCCCATCAGGAGCAAATAAAACGGGAAATCCCAGGTGTTCATGAACGCGATCCCGCCCAGGGTGAATACACCAAGCGCGATTGTCAGCCCCGAGGCTGGAATGACTATCTTCCCTAACCGAACACAACCTTCCCAGCCTCCCATAAAAGCATTCAGAGCCTGGGCGATCGCCAGCAGTACCAAGGGCATCGAAAGCATGTGCGGATGGATATCCGCCAGCAAATAAGTAAATGCCGGGAATTCATCGATCACTTCCACAGGTCGTCCATCAAGCGTCCGGTCCTGCACCACACGGCTGGCTTGCCACCACGACCACCCGCCGCGCTGCGGTTTGATGGTCATCGCGTTGGGTTCGCGCGTCAGCTCAGGGATATCCAGCTGCTCCCAGGCGTTTTCCGGCAGCACACCCCTTGCGTGGATCATGTCCAGCCCGCTGAACCAGTTGCCCATCACCAAAATCATCAAAGGCGCCAGCAAAGCCAGGACTGCCTTGTGTTTCCTCAAGAAAATCACTGCCGGTTTGGACTTCGTCCCTTGTTCACGCAGGCTCAGCAGATCCCACAAAATTCCGTATGCGCCCACAGCCGTCATCCCAAACCAGAACGCCGCCACCAGGTTGTAACCTACCGACGAAGTGACGCCCGTAATCCGGATCAGCATGGCAGACAAAAGATAGCCAAAGTAGTAATAAGATATGCTGTAACCGGAGAGCCAGGGATCCATCGGTGGGAAACCAGGCGACTTCAGGATGGCGTTGATAAACGCCATCTCCATGAATTTTTCCGTGTTAATAATCTCAGGATTAGCCGCTCTGACTAACGCCATCAGGACAAAAGCAGCCAAAAAGATAATCTCTGCCCGCAAAAGCAGATTTTTGTTTTCTTTGATCCAGGCAATAAAACTAACCCGGTCAATTTTTGAAAGTACCAACAGGTTAATCCCAGCCAGGATAAACAGTGCTGTAACCTGGGAAGCCAGGTCATTGCGAAGTAATTGAATGGAAGTGAGCCACCAAAAAATTGTTCCCCACAAGAGCAGCCCCAACGGTCGCAGCAAAAAGATGCCCCTTGAGGGCAATTTTTTTAGCGTTGCGTAAGCCAGCGGCAAATTGACAACCGCCAACACCAGGCTAAACGCGTACCAACTTAGAACTCCAATCATGCTCACCTTACCCGGTAAATCACGGTACTGTCTTCACGATAAACTTCATCCCACAAGATCCCATTATACGCAGGGAATTTCATCAGTGCTTCTTGTGGGTAAAACGCTTTTTCCTGCTGACCGACGATGATGTATTCGACCCGATATTTCTCAAGGTAGTTCCTGACAAAGTCCTCGTCCAAACTGAGGAAAAAGCCATTTACCTCATCCACGCGTGCCTGGACCTTATCCGAGCCGGTCAAAGCCCTCTGTTGGCGTTGATGATAGTTCCATCCCACCACGCCCGGAAGACCGGTGTAGATGGTGTAACGGTTACCCCAGTAATATTCGTAAGCCTGGGCTTCCAGGATCACGGGCGAGCCCTCAATGTTTTCTTGCATCCATAGAATTGCGCGGTAATCCTGCCCAAGGTCCATATCCACCCCATTCACCTGGAAGCGGGAGGATTCCATGTACTTCATCCCATCTAAAGTGTGGGGGGCGTCCGGGTTCATGCGGTCTGTAACCTTATCGCGGGTGGCAAAAATTGGGAACATCAAAGCGCTTGTCAAAAGCAGGATCAGCGGAACCTGGAACAAAATTTGGTTTCTTCCACGCCACTGGCTCTGATCGCGCCAGGTTATCGCCAGCCCAATGCCAGCTACAAGCGCCATGAGCATCCAGGCTTGCAGGTAGAGCTTGAAAACCACGTTCATCCTGCCGATATCCCCAACGAGATGCACCAACTCCACCACGATTGTCAGCAGCAAGCCCGTGCCCGCCATAAAGAAGAGCAGCTTTTTGCCGTCAGGCTGGCCCGGCGCGAGCAGGAGCGCCAGCGCCCAAACGCACAGTGGCAGAGCAACGATGGCAATTTTCACCTTCATGATGAGCAATCCAATCAATATTGCTCCAACAAACAGCAATCCTGCTGTTATCCATCTTTTCGCGTTTTCCCAACGTTTCAAACTCGCAACCTTGGTTGCAGCCATCCACTGGTAACTTTCCCAGGCAAACCAGAAAACGATCAGGAAAAGCAGCAAACCCCAGTGCGTAAAATAAGAAACCAGAGGCGTCTTATCCCCATCCCACAGCCCTATTTGCCCATAGCCCGGATAAAACCAGCGATTAAAGGGTTGATACAACAGGCTGGCAATGAGATAAAGGACCACGACACTCAGCCCGATTTGAACCACCTTGGTCAGATTTGGCGATAACAAGCGGTTTTTTATTGCCGGCATATAGCGCCAGCCAACATATCCGAGGATAACCATGTTCAAGACCATGAAGGTGTAGAAATCCCAGGTATTGATAGGTTTTAATGCGCCAATAATCAGCCCGCCCAGTAAAAATCCCAGGATAAGACCTGTGATGTTCCTGCGTGGTTTTTCGTGCCACTGTCCACGGCTCATCAAGACTGAAAGTCCCCAACCCATTGCCGCCACCACCACTGGCATGGCGATCAGATGGGCGTGAAAATCACCATAGAGAAATGTGAAAAAAGGAAACTCTGTAATGGATTCTCCCGGAATTGCCCGGCTTGGGTTCCAATACCAACTTCCCGCGCTGATGGGCAGGATTTCCCCATTAAAGAGTTTACCCAAACCTCCCAGGAGCCACTGCACCTGCTGAGCAAAGGTCCCATCAGCAATCGCTAATCCTCCTGAACCAAGCGTTTTGATCGCATCTGAGAAGAGTTTTACCTCACCCAGGTTGCCAAGAAAGCCCAGCACCAGCATCGCTGTCAATCCTGCCCATAAAGCAAGGTCAAAAACCTTACTTTTTCCATCAAAGGACTCCCTGCCAAAAATCGCCTTGGTTATGTTCCATGCCAGGCTGAAAACGCCTACAGAAAGCATCCCATACCATAGAGCCAGCAGGATGTTGTAGGCAATTGCCGGAACGATGCCCAGCAATTTCATCGGCAAGCCGATCAGGACCTGTCCATAGTAGTAATAATTGATATACCCACCGGCGTACCAGGGATCATAAGCGGGAAACACCGTGCTCTTTATAACCGCGTTCAGGTACGAGAAGTCCATCGGCTTTTCACCACCGCGCCAGGGATGCCACAGATCCGGGTTCAACCAGCGGATGAAGAGGAAGAAACCGAACATCACGATCGTGATTATTTCTTCCACCAAAATCTGCTTCCAAATGCGCTTCAGATCCTTCATCAGTGCGTGCCTTGTCAACCAACCTGTTACAAGACCTGCCAGGGCGATTAACCCAAGGACAACCAACAGCAATCCGCGGGTTACCGCAAAACCTGCTGATCCTAAAACAAATGCCAGGTAAGCAAATAAGAGAAAACCGATGATCCTTGAAAAACCGTAACCTTTGTCCTTCAATCCAGGCAGCGCCAGCCGCAACAAGGGAAAAACCAACAAACCCAGCAGCAACGAGAAGGCGTAGAAAGCCAGCACAGCCAGAACAGGATAGCGGTTTAGCAAGCCGTTTCTGTCAAAGATTTCCGACCAGGTGCCATTTTCCTGTTGGATCTGCAGATCCTGATCCGAGAGCATCAAAGTCGGTTTTCCGGACTCGTATTGGGAGGCTTGTCTGGGTGTCAGGTAAACAACCTTGCTGAGGTCCACCGTATCGAGGAAAGCCGCCAACTTCTCCGGATCAAAGTCATTCGTCTTGCGGAATATCATCACCTTCGGGTGGTCGTAAACAGAAAACGCTTCTTCCGCGAACTGGTCGTTGAACTCCCAGCTGCCCAAGCTGGGGTAGGATGTGAAGGTCTCAACCAGTTCAAAACCGAGCTGCCCCTCAAACCTGCCCGGTTCAGCCAGGTTATAACAGGTCACGCTGTCCATTTCGCCCGGGCAGCCAACCAAAGCGCGGTAGTATGCCGTGCTGAGCGGATACCTCTCGGGCACGCGAGGGATGGTTCCCCACTGGCGGTTGGAACTCATGAATATGTATTCGCCCTGGGTCAGCATCTGGAAGAAGCGATCACGCTTTACCTGGTCATCCTGGGCGTACATGTCCAGGTTAAGATCTCCCCGGAAGATCCCCAGGTTCGTGTCGTAGGGAATATAGCCGTTCATCATGAGCGGCAAGCCGTCATCCCAGACGGTTTCGTGGACCACACCAACGGTGTTGACCGCGATTTGCCCTGAGCCAGACACCATCTCCAGGCTTAGCTCAACGTCCTGCATGCGGCTCAAAACCAGGCTCTGCGGCAGGTCAAACACCACCTCGCTGCCGAACCCCTGCCCCATGTCCAGGAAGGTCCCGCTGATTTCCGCGCTGACCGTCTGTTGCGGTTCCTCTCCCGTGGTGGTCAGAGTTACTCGTAGTATCTTTTCACCTGGATTTTGCGACATATCAACCAGTTGAGGTATTACCACTTGCCGAATTTCCCCGGGGTTGGTAACAAAGATCCGGATGTTGAAAGGATTCCCCGTCGTTATCTGCTGGCTGATCCTGGGCAGGTATTGTTTATTTAAGGTGCCATTTTCGTTTGCATAGGTGATAAATGGCACACCGGCAAGATATGGCTGGCTGTTCTCGGTTAAAAACCCCAGAACCAGCACATAGGTCTTGCCTTTTTCTAATATAACGCTTTGATCCAGATAAAAAATTAGACTGCTAAGTTGATTTCCACCGCTTGGGGTACCGCTCAGCATGGCTGGCAGGATTGAATTTCCGCTATTTGATTCGTAGATTTCGAGGGTGTAAGTAATTGGATCGATCGACAGCATCAGGTCCTGCATTTCAGGGAATGTGACACTCTCTATCGCTCCGACCCTGTCTGCCACAAAAGCACTCAAATAACTTCGTCCTGGGAGAAGAGTGACCTGGTTGCGATACTGCCCCTGCTGCGAGAAAGGACCTTCTTCTGTTTCGACCGTCAAGTTGATCGGACCATCGATGTTTTCGTAGATCCATTCTGAAGCCTCGATGCGCGTGACCGGTCGGGTATAGATCTGGCTGAAAGCAAATGCGTAAGCCAGTGTTCCAGCCAGGACCAATGCCGCTGCAACTATGCCAATTGCACGCAAGCTCTTGTTGGAGATTTTAAGTTTTTTCCAGCGAAAATCGCGAGAGGCTGTGAGGAGCTGCCAGAGCCCCCATGCCGCGATGATTGCCAGCAGCGGATAGATCGGCATCAGGTAGCGCATGGATTTCACCCACGCCAGCCCTTGCCAGGCAGCATAGATCAATGTCCATGCCAGCAAAGGCAGGTTGTCCCAGTTTTTCTTGCGGAGGACATTGAAAGCCATCCCAATGGTGCTGCCAAAAGCTGCCAGTCCAAGGGGCAAACCCAATCCCCAGAGCAACAGGTTCTTGAAAGAGAACCACAGTGGTCGCCTTGCCCACTGCAATGCCGGCGGAAAATCCACTTCCCCGGTGCTCTGCGCTTGCAGAGATCGCATACTCAGCCACCAGTTTTGGTTGATCGAGAAATTTAAGAAGCCAGGACCATCGAAAGCGTAAGGCTGGCAAATTCGGAAAACCACAAAGCTCATTACTGCTGCCAAACCAATTCGTCCAAGCATCGGCAGGAAGGCTGGTTCCTTGCCCTGCTTTTCCAGCCGATAATACCGCACCCCCTCTGCCAGCGGCAGCAGCAACGCCAGCGAAATAGCGTTGATCTTGGAAGCCGTCGCCATTCCTAGCGCCGCACCAAAAGCCAGGTAGGGCCAGAGTTTCAGCCAAACCTGGCTCACCTTCCCTGTTTGCTCACTAATTGAAAGAGGTCGTTTCAGAATGATTACAGCCATCAACACAGTCAACATGGCAAAGGTGTTGGTAAACGAATCGACCGTCATGAAATGAGCCAATTGAATTGGCAGCACGGCAAAGGCGTACAGCACCGCTGCGATCAACCCCACCCAGCGGTTGAAAAGCTTTTTGGCAATAAAGAAAGTAAGCAGGATTGTGATTGTATCCATTACCGCTGAGAGCGTTCGCCCCAACAGCGTGTTCAGGTCGTAGCCCACCTGCCCAGTCCACTCCCCTGCGTATCGCACCATGAATACCGGTAAGGTTCCGTAAACAAAAAATCCAAAATCCTTATTCCCTGGATTGAGAGGTGAAGTAGCAGTGTCGAAATACTCCCTGGCAGTCCAAACCGGCTCGATGGCGTTGATGACCATCGATAGGTAACGCTCATCAGGATGTAAATGCCTTGATTCATCCCAATTATTGTTCATGCTCCTGAATGACCACCCCGCAAAAATTATCGTGATCAAGGAGACGATCACCAGGATGGACTTCCAGTCAATTTTTCTTGTTTTTTGAACCTTCTGTTCAGTTTCTACGTTCATTCGATCATTGACCTACAATGAAAAGGATAAAGTTCTTGTCTGGATTTGTGTTTTGATACGTGCTGATAATGCCCTCCGGGTAGGCTGCCTGCAACTCAGCAATGCTGTTTTTGTCCATCGGATTGAGGATGAACAACTTAGGAATGCTGGTGGTCAACGTGTTGGCGATTTCTGTCCCAGGTAAACTCAGGTTTTGTTCGGCCCGCCCCATGCTGATGGCAACTGCCCGTGAATCGACCCAATAGGGGTAACTGATCAAGTAACTGAGCCCTTGCCTGCCAGAAGAGTAAAAACGATTTACTACTTCGGCGATTTCACTCACGTTCCAGGCTGATTGCTTATATTGGTAGGCGTATTGTTGAAATACAAGGTTGTTATTACTAACCACAATTGGTCCAAGTATCAGAACGCCCGCGATCACCGCTGCTGCCAGGGACTTTTGCCTCAATGCGGGTATGGCAACTTTCATAACCTCAACAATGCCATATGCAGCAAGCAACAAGACCGGGATCGCCGCTCCAACTGCCCTTGTCATGGACGGATTCTCAGTCGGGAAGGCCAGGGCTAACACACTGGGAAGCAACAATACCGGATAAAGCAACAATAGCGCTAACAATTTCCAATCCTTAGATAATTGGTATTGTTTTGTAAGCGTGATAATTCCCACTAGGAAGAAGACGGCTGTCACGCCATCCACCGCGCCCCGATTGGCGATGCTGTCCACCCAGCTTCCTTGGTTGCTCCAATTCACAATCCCGAGGGCTTTGATGAAATTCCCAATGAAGATCGACAGCGGACTGCCCGGGTAGCTCACTTCATACTCGCCGATCCTCGCCAAAATCGGCGCAAGGTAACTCATCGGCTCCATGCTGATCGCTCTTACCAGCGGAATCGCCGTGATTATGGAAATCAACAAACCCACCCCAACCAACCCTAAAAGTTGCATTGCTCTGATTGACTTCCCTTTTTTCCAGCAAAGCATCACAACAATTGCTACCAAAGGGTAAATGAGGAAAATCTTGTTGCTTATCAACCCTAACCCTACCGCAACTGCTGAAAGCAGGTAAAACCGTCTATCCTGCTCATCCAGACCTTTCAACAGACCAAAAAGCGCTGCAGCCATGAGTGGGAAAACCAAGCCTCCCCCGATCGCCGCTCTTTCCTGCAAAACCAGCCAGAAGCTCACCCCTGCCAACCCGGCAGCGACCAATCCCACCCAGCGGTTGGCGATCTGCCTACCTATGCCATAAACAAACAAGATGCCAAGCAGACCTGCCAAAGCGTTAGCCAGGCGGATCGTTTCCATTTTGAGGGTTCTTCCCGAAAACTGGCTGACCAGATTCGCCCAATAGTAATTGAGGGGTTCCGGAACCGTGTTGCGCGAAAAAAAGATAAAGTCCCTGCCCTGCGGAATTTCGCTGACAGAATAATACGTTTCAACCTGCGCGCTGATCACTTCAGGCGGCAATTCTCTTAGATCCTTCAATCTGAAAATCAAACTGAAAACTGTCACCACCAGCACAAGGATGAAAAACACCCTGTCACTCTGCCAGTTTTGCCAAAATTTCCAGTTGAATTGTCGCGCGCTTGATTCAGGATCCTTAGCCGGCCAGAACGCATACAAACCGCAGACGATGGCAGTCAGCCAGCTCAAGGTTTGCAGCCAGCCAAAACGATTTTCGGTAAACACCAAAAAGCACACCACCGTCATTGCCAATGCCGCCAAAAGCCAGATAGGCTTCACAAGGAACTTGTTGCCTTCGGTTTCTTCCGAGGGAATTTTGTCAGTTTTGGTGTTCCCATTGGGAATTCCGAACCACAGGCTTGCCATCCCAATCACGATTACCAGTAGCCCAGCTATTGGCAAAGACTGCCTTTGCAGCCCCAGCAAAAACTGTCCCACAACAATCAGGGTCAGGCCAATCCAGAAAATGGGTTTTACCGAAACAGGATTGTCAAGGGTAGAAGACTGCGCGCGTATATCCCCGGCAGACTTTACTCTTACTTTAAATTGACCATCGATCCAATGCCTTACGTATTCCAGTACGGTGAGGTCGTCATCTTCTGGCAGGCTTTCAGTTGGATCCATGCTGATATTCTATTCCAATCTTATTTCATTTGCTGCAAAGCGACCTTTTACTGTCAGGAATGCTTGGTCGCGATGTAAAAAGTGCAGCAGCCATTTTCATCTAAAGGGGAATCAACCAGGCGGCGAATGCGCTCAAAATGAATAAATGGATTCTTCCTGCTTTTAAACAAGACCCACTTGCCAAAGAGCTTTTTCCAAAGCAGATTTGGCAGGTTGGCAGCATGTCCACGTTCCAGTTGGTGCAGCGCTTTCCGGGGGAAATAATTCCAATGCTTCACTTCCCCAAACCCGGCAATCCGCAGCCGTTCCACCCAAATTTCTGGCGCATCCAGGTTGACATGCCGCGACACCCAGTTAAAGAACAGTGAATACCGCTTTGTGAGGAAGCCTAAGCCGATTTTCCGCAGCACTTCCATGCCCCACAATTCCGTGCGAAAACGCTCATTTGGAACCGCAAAGATGAAATGCCCTCCCGGTTGCAGACATCGTCCCACCTCAATTAGGACAGCCTGTACGCCAGGAATATGTTCCAACACCGAGTTGCTTATAGCAGTCGGAAACTGATTGCTCTCGAACGGAAGTTCCTGCCCGTTTGCCTGCGCCAGGGAACGATAGACCTTCCAGGTCTTCGCCTCCTTGAGAGGTGCCAGCCAGGGGTCAATCCCATCCACTACTTTTCCTTCCAGCATCGCCCAGGCAAAATGCCCATCGCCTGCGCCGATATCCAGAATCGGCTCCACGAGCATCTCCTGCGGGTACTGGCTCTGTTCCACAGCCCGCAGCATACCGCGAAAATAAGGCAGATAAAACAGCTGCCGCTCGCAAATCTGATCCAATTGTTCTTTACGCAAATCACTCATCAGCTAAACCAAAGAGGCAAAAATTTCCTGGTAGCTTTGGGCTACCTTCTCCTGTTCAAATTTCTTCAAATAAGACTCAGGGATTATACGCGCTTCTCCGCCTTCGTCCAGAACAGAAATGATCCCATGTGCTAAAGCGGCAGCATCTCTCACTGGCACGATCCGCCCCAGCCCGGTTTGTATTACTGGCTGCCTTACCCCTGGCAGATCGGATGCCACCACGGGCGTGCCCTGGCTTAGCGCTTCGATCTGCACGATTCCAAAAGATTCCGTCGCGTTCAGGCTCGAAAACACCAGCAAGTCACAAGCAGCAAAAAAGCGCATGAAGTCTTGATCTGACAAAAAGCCAAGAGACTTCCACTTATCACCAAATGGACGGATCATCTCTTCAACCTTTGCCAGGTAAACCTCTTCCCCAATCACGCCTTTCCAACTACCGGCGTGCACCACTCTTGCCGTGGGGTACTCTTTCCAGATTGATGGTAATGCCTGAGCCAGGTATTCGTAACCCTTTTCGCTGGCGACTCTGCCTGCCAACCCGAGCACTTTATCATTTTCCGCCAAACCAAATCGCTCCCGGAAAGACTTCTTTTCATCTCCCGTTGATTCGACAAACACAACCGGAGTGGGTACCTCGACGACCTTGTCGAGGAAAGGTTTCAAGACCCTGGAATGCCTGGCATAATCGAGCGTGTTCTGCACAATCACCTGTGCTTGCTTTAGGGCGTGTTTACCTAGCAAATTGGTTCCCCAACCCGCCAATCGGCTGAACCAACCGCCGCTCATGACCAGGTCGCAGTGATACGTGACCACTAGCGGTTTTTTGAAGTGCCTAACAAGCCGAGAGATGACAAAAGATTCAAACTGAGGCATATGCACGTTTACCACATCGGCCCAGGCTACCCATTTTTTCGCCTTGGTTTTCAAGCCTGGCATCAGTACACCTTTTGAAAGCTTCATCCCCACTTTTGCGCGCACAATTTTTACACCATCCAGGTTTTCTTCGGATGCCAGTTTTGGGTCATATTGCGAGGTGAGCACGCACACTTCGTGCCCAAGCCCGACCAAACCACGCGCGAGCCTCAGCGCGTAGACTGACAAGCCGGAGCTGTAAGGATGGAAATAGGTTGAGGTGATCAGAATCTTCATCGGAGATCGCTGCTCCCTGCCTGTCTTCTTGCGCTTCGAACCAAACTGCCCAAGCTCTCGCCCATCACGTAAATCCCAATCATGCCCACAAACACCGGAATGATGACCTGCACCGCATGCACTACCAGTGCCATTGCCAGCGCGTCAGCCTTCCCGACCCCCACCAGCGAGTAAGCGGCGACTGCCCCAGCCTCAAACACACCCAAGCCTGCCGGTGCGGCTGGCAGCGCGTTCACAAAAGCGCTTGCAGGCGTGATCAAGAGCGGCCACCACCACTGCGATTGAGCCATTATGGCACGCTGCAGGATATTGAACTCAACCATGGTCATCGCCCAACTGATTGCCAACAAAAAAAATGCCGTAACAAAAAGTTTGGGTTTTTGAAATATTTGGAAGCCTGACAGCAGTTTACCCAAAGCCGGCAAAAGCTTCACTTCTACCCATTTCTTTGAGCCATAACGGTTCTGAAGCCAGGTTAACAATCTTTCACGGTGTTGCACACTGAAGTAAATGATGACGCTGCCGATCAATAATGCGACAGCGGTAAGAATAACTACGCGCTTAAGGTTGCTTTCTCCGACCATTAACGGCAAAGTTGCTAAAAAGAAAAGCGATCCTATCATAAGATCCATCATACGCTCAGTCACAATTGCCGCAAACACTTCCGGGTAATTGTGCTTGCCTTTGCCGTGCCTTACCAACAGCACTGCCCTGCCCACCTCCCCCAACCTGAGCGGCAAAATACTGTTCAACAGGTAGCCCACGTTCATTGCCCAAAATGCGGCTGAAAAAGTAAATTCCTTGCCCAGGATCAGCCAGCAAACCAGCCCCCTGACAAACAAACCAACCGAAAAACAAGCAATGATCAAGACCATCGCCAAAGGGGTTAAAGATCTGAGAGCTGCCAGGAATGCCTGAAGGTCTATCTGCCGAACCAACAGCCAGATTGCCAAGCCGCTGATAAGCAGCGGCACCGCCACCCGCACAAAATCGCCGGCGCGTGAAACTTTACTTGCTTCCGTCATCAGTTCTCCAGCCGCAAAATCGCCATGAAAGCTTCCTGTGGGATTTCGACACTCCCGACCATTTTCATGCGCTTTTTTCCCCGTTTTTGCTTCTCGAGCAGCTTCTTTTTGCGGGTAATATCACCGCCATAACACTTCGCCAACACATCTTTTCGCAGTGCTTTCACGTTCGCGCGGGAGATCACCCTTCCCTCCGCGTAAGCTTGGATCGGAATAGTGAATAGCTGTTGAGGGATAATTTCTTTCAGCTTGCTTACCAGTGCCTGACCTTTATGATAAGCGTCCTGGCTGTGCACGATCGCCGTCAGGGCATCCACGGGTTCTTCGTTCAGCAGAATCTGCAATTTCACCAGGTCCCCGGCACGATAATCCAGGAACTGGTAATCCATCGAGGCATAGCCGCGTGTGTTCGACTTCAGCAGGTCAAAGAAATCCACGATGATTTCCGAAAGGGGAATTTCGAAGTTCAATTGCACCCGGTTTGCCGCCGGATACTCCTGGTTGATGTAAATTCCGCGCCGCTTGCGGACCATCTCCATGATCACGCCGTAGTATTCGGTCGGGCTGAAGATTTCCAGGGACATCCACGGCTCGTAGATCTCCTTGATTCTTCCTTCGTCCGGTAGATCTGCCGGTGAATCAATAATGCTCGTGCTTCCATCGGTCAGGTCGACCTTGTATTCCACCGATGGTGCGGTAAAGACCACATCCAGGTCATATTCGCGTTCGATCCGTTCCTGTATGATCTCCATGTGGAAAAGCCCCAGGAAACCGCACCTGAAACCGAAATTCAGGGCTTCTGATGATTCAGGTTCATAGGTCAGCGAAGCATCGTTGAGCTGCAGCTTCTCCAACGCTTCTTTCAAGTTGGAATAATCTTCCCCTTCCACAGGGTAAACCCCGGCAAAGACCATTGGTTTGGGATGCCTGTAACCGGGTAAGGGTCCTTCGGCTGGTTTAGCGGCATTGGTTATAGTGTCGCCAACCCGGCATTCCGAGACAGTTTTCAAGCCAGTCGCGACATATCCGACGTCTCCAGCTTTCAACTCAGCAATTGGGATTAAACTCGGTGAGAATATTCCAATCTCAACAGGAACGATCTTCGTCCCGGTCGCCATCATCGCGATTTTATCGTTGGCTGTCAGGCTGCCATCAAAAACCCGGACGTAAGCGATCACGCCTTTGTACGAGTCGTAATGTGAATCAAAAATTAGTGCTCTCAGTGGTTTTTCTTCAGAGCGGACAGGTGCAGGGATCTTGGCTGCGATCGCTTCCAAAACCTCTTCCACGCCCAGTCCGGTTTTTGCGCTGATGGGAATGATTTCCTCATCCTCAACTCCGAGAAGAATCTTCAGGTCGCGCTTGACTCCCTCAACATCTGCGGATTGCAGATCGACCTTGTTGACAACCGGGATGATCACCAGGTTCGCATCCAGCGCCAGGTACAGGTTTGCCAGGGTCTGAGCTTCAATGCCCTGGGTGGCATCAACCACCAACACCGCGCCCTCACAGGCATAAAGCGCGCGGCTGACTTCATAGTTGAAGTCCACATGCCCGGGTGTGTCGATCAGGTTGAACTCGTAATCCAAACCATCTTTAGCGTCGTATATCATTCGCACGGCGGATGCTTTGATGGTCACGCCTTTTTCGCGTTCCAGGTCCATCGAATCCAAAACCTGCGCCGTCATGTCGCGGTCCGCGATGGTATTTGTCATTTGAAGCATCCTGTCCGCCAGGGTCGATTTGCCGTGATCCACGTGCGCAATAATGCAGAAGTTTCGTATTCTTTCCATAAGGCTCTCAGTATAACTTATTATACCTTTTAGCAGCCTCGTTACTGCCTTTGGCAGGACACCGTTTTCTTTTCACCTGTAGCCTGCCACCCATCACCTATCACCTATCAGCTACGAGCTATCAGCTATCAGCCACACCCCCCCTTATGGTAAGATAAACACATGTTGAAAAACTTGCTTGAAACCCTCCGTCCTCGACAATGGACGAAGAATTTAGTTATTTTTGCTGGTCTTGTCTTCGACCGCCAGCTCTTTGTGGCAACGCCAGCTTTACGTGTTCTGGCAGCCTTTATTATCGCCTGTATGGTTTCCGGGCTCACCTACACCATTAACGATATCATCGACCTAAAAGCCGATCGGCAGCACCCCCAAAAATGCCACCGGCCGCTTGCTTCCGGGCGTCTTTCCCTTAAAGCCGCTGTGATACTGGTAATTTTTCTAGCTCTCACAAGTTTTAGCGCGGCATTCTTCCTGTCGTGGAAGTTCGGGTTGATTTGTATAGCCTACACGCTTCTCATGCTTGCTTACTCAAAGTGGCTCAAGCACATCATGATTGTTGATGTCATGGTGATTGCGGCCGGTTTCCTGCTGCGTGTGCTTGCAGGCATCAACGTGATCGAGGTCACCTTCTTTTCGCCCTGGCTCTTCATCCTGACCGCCCTTCTGGCGCTCTTCCTTGGTTTTGGGAAGCGGTTTGCTGAGCTCCGGCTTCTGGAAGGAAGTGCGGGTGAATTTCGCAAGGTGCTCAATGGCTACTCGATCCCCCTCCTGAACCAATATTTGGTAGTCATGCTCGCCTCGATCCTGATCACCTACATGCTCTACACCTTTTCCGCTCACCCGCAGGGCATTTCCTACACGATGATGCTCACCATACCCTTCGTGTTTTTTGGTATTTTCCGCTACATGTACCTGATCCAGAATTTCAATACAGCCTCCACCCCGGAAGAAGTCCTGCTTAAAGACCGTCCTCTGCAGGCAGCCATCCTCCTCTGGGGTCTGGCAGTCATGCTGATTCTCTATCTGAGATACTGAGGTAAAACATGCCCATAACAACCGCAACCGCTTGTGGAAAACTGATTCTTTTCGGCGAACACGCTGTGGTCTACGACAGCCCCGCCATCGCCATTCCCCTCACGAGCCTGAAAGTGCGTACCACCGTTGAACCGGCTATCGGTCAACCTCAAGGCAGTATTCACATCAAGGCTGCCGTTCTTGGGGTTGATCACGACCTGGGGGAGCTTGAAAAGGATCATTTTCTCGTGCACACCCTGAACCTCCTCTTTTCATTTCTGGGTCTGCATCAATTTCCGACTTGCCGCGTCATCATCACCTCAGACTTGCCGATTGCGGCAGGGTTGGGTTCCAGCGCCGCGATTGCCATCTCGCTCCTGCGTGCCATGTCGGCATTTCTGGGTCATCCCTTGAAACCCCAGGAGCTAAACACCCTAGCTTTCCAGTCTGAACAGGCCGTGCACGGTCGTCCATCCGGCATCGACAACACCGTCATTACTTATGAAAGACCGATCTACTATCAGCGTGGAGAGGTGATCGAATTCATTCAGCCAATCCGTGAATTTTCCTTTGTTGTTGCTGATTCCGGCGTTCGCAAGTCCACCCGGGAATCAACCGGTCAACTGGCTCAGGTTCTTGCAACTGACCCCCGCTTGGTTCAGCCTCACCTGGATGCCATCGCTGAATTGGTTCAGCAGAGCAAACGCTCCTTCCAAATTGGTGACATTGATGCCCTTGGCAAGGCGATCGATGCCAACCAGGAACACCTCTCTGCCCTTCGACTTTCCTGCCCTGAACTGGACGTGCTAATCCTCGCCGCCAGGCAGGCAGGCGCGTTTGGCGCAAAACTTAGCGGCGGAGGTATGGGCGGGCATATGCTGGCGCTTGTCACACCTGAAACTGAAGATGCTGTCACCCAAGTTCTTACTGCCGCAGGTTCACCCAACGTTTTCATCACCCGTCTCCATCCAGTGGAGTGAACCAGCATGCCTGATCAATGCCTGACATTCCTCAAGCTGGGTGGATCGCTGATCACTGACAAAGATCAACCTGAGACTGCTCTGATTGAACAAATCGATGATCTTTTGACCCAAATCGCTGAATGGCGCCTGGCTAACCCTTCGCAAAGATTACTGCTTGGTCATGGTTCTGGTTCCTTCGGACACCATGTTGCCACTCAATACGGCACCCGCCAGGGTTTTCACGGTCCCGAGGACATTCTCGGTTTTCAGCAGGTTTGGTACAGCGCACGCAAGCTCAACCAGATCATCATTGAACAAGCTCAACTTCTGAACCTGCCTCTGATTGCCTTTCCTCCCTCTGCATGTATCACCGCCGCTGAGGGTTTGATAAGAGAATGGAATCTTCGACCACTTTTTAGAGTTCTCAGTTTTGGCTTGATCCCAATCGTTTATGGAGATGTTGCCATCGACGTCTATCAAGGCGGTACGATTCTCTCCACTGAGGACCTGTTTGGCCATCTGGCCGTTGAAATGGGTCCGGATCGCATCTTACTCGCGGGCAGAATCGAGGGGGTGTACGCGGATTTTCCGGAAAACCATCAACTTCTCCCTCACCTTTCAGCTCATTCGAATGCTTTGGAATTCCTGCAAGGTTCTGCCAGCCAGGACGTTACCGGAGGGATGGTCACGAAGGTCCAGTCCATGCAAGCGCTTTGCCGTAGGTGGCCAAATATTTCCGTCCAGATCTTCTCAGCGGTTTCACCAGGTTCTCTCCGTCTGGCGCTCGATGGTGCCGCATTAGGTACAATCATCAACTGATTATCACAACCCGGATGGATACCACGTATAATACTCGCAGAGGCATTAGATGATTTATAGCAGACAACAACTTGAAGAAATCGAAGACCAGTTCCTTGCGCCTTACGGAATACGCAGCAAGAACTCCAAGGGTCGTAAATATCCTGAAGGTGAGGCTGATTTTCGCACGCGTTTCCAACGCGACCGCGAACGGGTTATCCACACCACGGCCTTTCGCCGGCTTGAGTACAAGACCCAGGTCTTCATCAACCACGAAGGCGATTACTACCGCACCCGCCTGACCCACTCCATCGAAGTCGCCCAAATCGGTCGCTCGGTTGCCCGCACCCTTGGCGCAAACGAAGATCTGGTGGAAACGATCTGCCTTGCCCATGATATTGGTCATCCCCCCTTTGGTCATTCCGGTGAGACTGCCCTGGCGCGCCTGATGAAGGAGCATGGCGGGTTCAATCACAACCAGCACTCCCTGCGTGTTGTAACGCAGCTCGAAAATCGTTATCCCGATTTTCCGGGTCTCAACCTGAGCTGGGAAGTCCTCGAAGGCATGGTTAAGCACGAAACCGACTACGACATCTCTGATGCCCAGGATTATGATCCTGAGCTGCGCGGCAGCCTCGAAGCCCAAATCGCCAATGTGGCTGATGAACTGGCATATACTTCCCACGATCTTGATGACGGCTTGCGTTCCGGAATGATCACACCCTCCCAACTGGATGGCATCGCATTGTGGGAAATTGTCAACGAAAGCATTGGTCGACGCCGCAGCGAGACGCTGGATGACCTCTCGCGCCATCAGATCATCCGCCGCTTGATCAATTTCGAGATCACCGATCTAATCCAGTCCATCGATCGTTACTTGCGCAAAAGCAGCGTCAGCTCCTCACTCGAACTGCAAAAACTGCCTTTCAATGTCGCCGGCTTCAGCGAGGACATGTATCGACGCAATCGCGAACTGAAAGATTTCCTCTTCAACAAGCTTTATCGCCACCACCGTGTTGTACGGATGTCCGCCAAATCGGAACGCATCATTACAGACATTTTCACGATGTACCAAAGAACTCCAGCCGCCTTACCCGAAGCGGTTCAGGAACTTATTCCACAGCGCGGTCTCGAACGTACCATATGCGACTATATCGCCGGCATGACCGATCGTTTCGCGATAGACGAACACCTGCGCCTATTCGATTCACAAACATTACCCTAGGAGTAAAACACCAATCATGGCTCTCACACCCCAATTATTAACCCTTGCCGGGAAAGCAAAACTACAAGAAGAACTGGCTGAACTAAAAGGTCCTCGCCGCGAAGAAATCGCCCGCCGCTTGAAACATGCAATCGAAATGGGCGACCTTTCTGAAAACGCCGACTATCACATGGCCAAGGAAGACCAGGGCTTTCTTGAAGGACGGATCCAACAGATCGAAGCTGTCCTTTCTTCTGCCACTCTGATTGAAGATACGGACATTAACACTTCAACTGTTCAGATCGGCAATACTGTCACCCTCCAGGAAGATAACGAACCCGAAGAGACTTTCATCATTGTTGGAGCTAATGAAGCCAGCCCGCGGGAGCGAAAAATCTCCTACGAATCTCCGATGGGTGCAGCCCTGATGGGACACAAAAAGGGTGAAACCGTTGAAGTAATCCTCCCCAACAAATCAGTGCTAAAGATCAAGATCCTCAAAATCGAGTAACTTCTCACCATAAAAAAGCAAAACGGGTCCTGTAAAGGGACCCGTTCTGTTTTTTCTATCAGCTACGAGCTATCACCTATCAGCTACGAGCTATCAGCTACGAGCTATCACCTTATTTTCTGTAAATCGCCAACTCCACCGTACTCCGCTGGAAGTAGCTGTCCTCGGGCAGGGGCATATCCCCGTACATTACATCCACAATTCGGCCATCCAGGCGCAATGTGGCTGTCTCCAGCACGAACTGCGCTCCAGGTTCCGCCAAAATCGGCTCGCCGCGAATTTCCAATCGCTGCAATGAAACCGGATCCTCGTAACTGTGCTTGCTCATCAAGACCTTGGTGACCGTTTGGACATCATTTTTATCGAACAGCCAGATATCGAAGGCAGAGATCTTCTTGGGTTCTCCCACACCGATGATATCCGAAATGCTTACGCCACACTCACCCAGAAATTCACCGTTCGGAGCATCGAAGGTGAACGATTCATCGTAGCGGTCATCTCCAAAAGCATACGTTGACATAAACTGCGCGACAGGCTTAGGCACAGCGGTACCATTGGTTTGCTTACCGTTGCCGAAGAAGGATGGTTTAAAAACCGACTGACTTTGGACAGGCCCAGCAGCAGGGGCCGGTTCGGCTGCGGGCCGCATGGGCACTGCCGCAGGCTGCCTTGCGGCTCCAGACACAACGCGATTTTCGGAAGTGTCTTCCTCCAACGGTTTGCCTTCTTCCACTGGGCGCTCTTTGAAGTAGTAGCGATAAGCAAGGTAAGCGCCGATGCCAAGGATTGCCAGCAGACTAAATCCCAGCCACAACAAGGTGTTGGATTTTGCCTCTCCCTGAACTTCCTCGCCGGTGTCCACCTTCACTTCTGTGCCGTCTTCAAGCGTCAGTGGTGCTGTGCTGGTAGTCTCACCGCTTGCCTGGGGTATGGCAATCCCAAGAGAAGTCGTGAAACGCGTGATCTGTTCGGTGGAGAGGAAACCTGGCGCTGCCAGTAACTGGCTGAGGGTTGGTGCAGCCTCTTCGCCCAACTCCCCATAGAGTTGAAGGGCTTTTTCCTTGTCGCCGTTCAGGGTATAGGTTGTGATCAAGTTGCGCAGGTAATCCTGGCGCAAGTCTGCCCGCAAGTGCTCAGCCGAAGCATCGGTCCACTGCACAGGCAGGATCACCCACCCAATGATCAACCCGAGCACCAGGCCCGCGACCGCAGCCGCGATTGCAAGGTTCCTCGGTTGTTTTAGTTTTTCTTTAATAAAATCCAGTGTGTTTTCCATACCTGCACCTCAATGAAAGTGTTTATCACCTCTTAAGGTGCAGGTTTTATACCAATCAACGTTACTGCTGCAACACACCCTCTTCGAGCTCAAATCGTGAGTGGCAATCACCGCAGTATGCTTGCTTGTTGTTCTTGGTGCTCAATTTACCGCCGCATTTCGGGCAGGCTCTCGCCAGGGGTTTATCCCAGGAAACAAAATTGCATTCGGGGTAACGCGAACAGCCGTAGAACACCCTGCCCTTTTTACTGCGCTTCTCGACAACCTCGCCCGTTTTGCATTCCGGGCAGGTCACGCCAATTTTTTCCAGCCAGGGTTCGGTATACTTGCACTGCGGGAAGGTGGAGCAGCTGATAAACCGCCCAAACCGTCCTGTCCGAAGCACTAGATCCCCACCACATTCCGGGCATTCTCTTCCAATCGACTCTGGTTTCACTTGCGTTTTGGGCATGTTTTCTTTGGCATGCTCCAGGCTGTCTTTAAAAGGCTCGTAAAAGTCGCGGATCACCTCCACCCAGGCAACATCTCCCTGGGCGATTTCATCCAGCTTATCCTCCATGGTGGACGTGAATTCAACATCCACAATTGAAGGGAAGTACTCCACCACCAGATCGTTGACCAAAAACCCAATTTCCGTCGGAATAAGGCGCTTCGATTCACGGGTCACGTATCCGCGCGCTTGAATCGTTGTGATGATCGCGGAATAAGTGGAAGGTCGACCAATTTTGTTTTCCTCCAGCACCTGGATCAAGGAAGCTTCCGTGAAACGCGGAGGAGGCTCGGTGAAGTGTTGGCTGGGATTGAGCTCGAGCAAACGCTGCATCTGCCCCACTACCAGCGACTCCAGAGGAAGTTCTGTCTGGTCTTCATCCTCTTTTTCGTCTTCGCCTCTGACAGCGGAATAGACCGCCCGATAACCAGGGAAAACGGTTTTGCTGCCGCTCGCGCGGAACAAACAAGTTTCTTTGTCCATCTTGCCGGCAATGTCAGCAGTTATTGTTTCGATTAGCGCGGGAGACATCTGGCTGGCAATAAACCGCTGCCAAACCAACTTGTAGAGTTTGTACTGATCAGCTGTCAGGTGGTTCTTGACGCTCTCAGGAGTGCGCTTCACTGAGGTAGGTCGGATCGCTTCATGCGCTTCCTGCGCCGAAGCAGCTCTTGTTCGATAGACCGGCGGCTTTTCCGGTACATAGCTGTCGCCGTACTTTTTCGCGATGTACTCGCGCGCTTCTTTCACCGACTGCGCCGAAACATGCACGGAATCAGTACGCATATAGGTGATCAGGCCGGTTTCTTCGCCACCGCCCAGGTTGATACCTTCATAGAGCTGTTGCGCGACTGCCATGGTCTTCCTTGTCAGGAAACCTAGACGCGTGGATGCCTCCTGCTGCAAAGTGCTCGTGATGAAGGGCGCGCCAGGGCGAACGCTTTTTGTGTTGCGGTCAATGCTGTCGAGCTTATAGGTTGCGTGCTCGAGCTTCTTCAGCAACTCCTTGGTCTTTGCTTCATCCGTCAGATCCGGATCAGCCTTGTTAACCTTAATTAACCTCCCCTTGTACTGCTTTTTGGTATCATCTGCTTCGAACAACGCCGAAATTTTCCAGTACTCAACCGGCACAAATGCCTGGATTTCACGCTCCCGTTCAACGATCAAACGCAAAGCCACCGACTGAACCCGTCCGGCAGAAAGGCGCCCCTTCACCTTTGCCCATAGGATCGGGCTCACCCCATACCCCACCAGGCGGTCCAGGATGCGGCGGGCCTGCTGCGCGTCCACCAGGTCCATATCGATTTCGCGGGTATGGGTAAAGGCGGCGTCTACCGCTTCCTTGGTGATTTCGTGGAAGACAACCCGCTCGACCTTTTCCGGTTCCATCTGGGCTGAGTCCATCACGTGCCAAGCGATTGACTCGCCTTCCCGGTCAGGGTCAGTTGCGAGGTAGACCTTCTTGCTGCGGGCTGCGGTCGCAGTAATTTCGGCGACAAGCTCTTTCTTTTCGTTTGGAACGCGGTACTTGGGCGTGAAATCGTTTTCCACATCCACGCTCAATTGCGATTTGAGCAGATCCCGCACATGCCCCACCGATGCCAGCACCTGGTATCCATCCCCGAGGAATTTGCCGATGGTGCGCGCCTTCGCCGGTGATTCCACGATCACCAAAGGTTTTCCGTTGCCGGATCGCACTTTTTTTCCATTGGAGCTTTTGGTGGCGACTGGCTTTGCAGCGGTTTTTGCCTTTTTTGCGCTTGCAGGCTTTTTTGCTGCAGATTTGGTTGGAACAACAGCAGGTTTTTCCAATCCTTCATGCGCAGGGGTCACACCCATGCGAAATAGTTTCGTGCCGCAAACCGCACAAACGCCGTTGGTCATGGCCGCGCCACGGCTGGTAAACCCAGGCTGCGCCTGAGTGATTTCTCTTTTTTCTTTACATTTAAAACAATAGGCTTCCAAAATGACTCCCTTGAAAATTATGGCTCAAAAATAGCACGCCTATCATACCATATCCAATTTTTTGTCAAGGGTTGCGAATGTAGGGCGAAATCCGGTTTTGATCGTTGGAAGTTCAATCTTGCCTTGGTAAACCAAATGGTTTACCGCTACAGGGGTAACCTACTGACCACACCTGGTAGTGGCAGGCCTGTATGGTAATAGGAGATAGGTAACAGAATGTGACAGGACATAGGTAACACATTTAGCTGATAATCATGGCAAAAAGCTTGAATAAAGGAGCGAAAATGCCATGGCAAGAGAGGCAGGTAAAAGTGTTACGAGAAGAATTTATCCGAGCAGTACTGGCAGGACAGCAGAGCATAAGCGCCATCTGCCGGGATTATGGGATCAGCCGGAAGACAGGTTACAAATGGTTGGAGCGGTTTCGCGAAGAAGGCCAGCTGGAAGAACACAGCCGCGAACCCCATCAGCAACCAACCAAAACCAGGGCAGAAGTTGAGGATCTGGTACTCAAGACCCGCAACCTGTACCCTTGTTGGGGAGCCCGCAAGATAGAAAGCTATCTACA
>Ga0209203_1000809_pt1 | contig 24926 bp, 22 predicted proteins | sample AD_UKC109_MetaG_FD_184423 | JGI IMG/M metagenome (GOLD analysis project Ga0209203, IMG submission 184423) | Active sludge microbial communities of municipal wastewater-treating anaerobic digesters from Hong Kong - AD_UKC109_MetaG (SPAdes)... | ecosystem: Engineered > Bioreactor > Anaerobic >... | reverse complement strand
CAAGCTTTGGCGTCCAGCATTTTCAAATTGAGGAATTATGTTCACAAAGCAATCTTGCTGGTGTCAAGTTCTGAATCAAATGATCTCCCCCCTAAAAGTTTAGACACCTTCATTGTCGCGATTTCCTGTGTGAGTTAAAAGTGTATACAATGTGCTGACCTCCTCACAATTGAACCCATTCAATGAGTTGACAAGAACTTACGATGCAGAGTAAAATGTACTAACACCCAAGTAGATATTGGGTTAGCAATTCTATGGAGAGGATGCCTGTTGACATGACGTTTGGTTTTGTGGATGACCAGATTAGTTTGTATTCAGTGCGTCTTAACCAAAAATTCACTCAAATCCATTAAGGAGGAACATATGAGAAAGTTGTTTGTCGTATTAAGTTTAGTTATCGTTACTAGCTTGCTACTTGCCGCTTGCGGCACACCGACTGAGGCTCCGGTGGTTACCGAACCTCCAGTGGTTGAAGTTCCCACTGAGGCACCAACTGAAGAACCAACTGAAGCTCCTACAGAAGCTCCCACACCAGAACCCACTGAAGAACCTGTTGTGAGAACTGAACGCAAGGGTGGTTGGTTGGACGAGATCGTCTACACCGTGGCTGATCCCGCTGCTGTGCTGACCCAAATTCAAGCCGGAGATGTTGACATCTACGCTGAAGGTCTTGCACCTGCATTTGCACAGGAAGTAAGAGATTCTGGGCTTAAATATTCCACATCCCAGGGTACCTATTATGGAATCCTGTTCAACCCAGCCACTTACAATGATGGTCGTTTTAATCCATTCTCTAACCGCAAGATCCGCGAAGCTTTCAACTGGCTGACTGATCGTGACTATTTTGCCCAGGAAATCTTCAACGGTGGCGGCAAGGCAAAATTCTTTGCCATTACAACCGAATGGCCGGATTACGCTGACCTGGCAGATACCGTTCGCAAGCTGGAAAGCTATTACGCCTACGACTTGGAAAAGGCAAGGGAAGTTATCACCACCGAGATGGAAGCCATGGGCGCGGAAATGGTTGACGGCGCATGGACCTATGAAGGCGAACCGGTTAAGATCACCTTCATCATCCGAAATGATGCTGCTCGTACCGCCATGGGTGACTGGACTTGTGACAGACTGGAAGAGCTTGGCTTCACAACAATTGATCGCCAGTATAAGTCTGGTTCCGAAGCCTCCCCCATCTGGATTGGTACAGACCCGAAAGAAGGGCAATGGGATCTCTACACTGCTGGTTGGGGTGCCTCTGTAATCGATCGCGATCAGGGCAACATCTTCCAGGAAATGTACCTTCCCACTTCACAACAGGGTATTCCTGTGTGGTATGAAAACATTGCCGATCCTGAATTCCAGGAACTTGGCGATCGCCTCTACAACGCAGACTACAATACTGTTGAAGAGCGAAAAGAAATGATGGCGCGTGCGCTTGAATTGTCTCTGCAAGATTCCTTCCACATGTGGTGGATTGACTCTTCTGAGTTTACTCCCTACGTCACCGACTTGGTGGCTGTTGCTGATCTGGCTGCCGGTGTTCAGGGCGCCCAGGTTGCTCCTTATACCCTTCGCTACGAAGGCGTTGAGGGCGGTTCTGTTAAATGGGCACAGCAGGATCTGTTTGCTGAGCCTTACAACCCGATTGCTGGTACCAACTGGACCTTCGATCAGGCTGTCGTCCGCGCCACACAATCTGGCGACGTGCTGTACGACCCATATACTGGTCTTGTCCACGGGCTTCGTCTTGAAAGCTCCGCCATCACAGTGCTGGAAGGTCTGCCTGTTGGCAAGAGCCTGGATTGGGTAACCCTTGATTTCGCTCCTGAAATCGTGGTTCCTGATGATGCATGGATTGACTGGGACGCTGAAGCTCAGAAATTTATCACTGTTGCTGAAGCTGGTCTCAGTGGCACCACTGCCAAACGCAAGGCTGTTTCTGTCTATCCTGCCGACCTGTTCGAAACTGTGAAATGGCACGATGGTTCCAATATTTCTTTGGCCGATATGATGATGTCCTGGATTTTGACTTTTGATCGCGCCAAAGAAGAAAGCGCTATCTACGACGCGGCAGCTGTTCCTACCTTCACAGTATTTCAGGATGGCTTCAAGGGTTTGAAGATCGTATCCACTGATCCTCTGACCATTGAATACTACAGCGATGTCTATTCTCAGGATGCTGAGTTGAATGCCGCCGGATTATGGCCGACCTGGACTACAGGTGAATTGTCCTTCTCCCAGGCAGCGGCCGCGAATGCTGCTGAAGCTGCTGGTTTGCTGGCTTACTCAACTGATAAATCCACTGAATTGGAAGTTGAATGGACCAGCTTTATTGGTGGCCCAAGCCTTGAGATTCTGGCTGCCCAGTTGGATGAACTGATCGCAAATCAAACCATACCTTACGAACCCACTCTCGGTCAGTATATTACTGCTGAAGAGGCGGTTGCCCGTTATGAAGCCCTCAAAGCCTGGTTTACAGAGAAGGGTCACTTCTGGCAGGGTACTGGTGCCTATTATCTTGATCAGGTCTTCCTGACCGAGAAGTCTGCCGTCGTCCGGCAGAACGCCGATTATGTCGATCTTGCCGATCGCTGGGATATGTTTGCTACACCCATGATCGCAACTGCCGAAATCGATGGTCCTGGTCAGGTAAAACTTGGCGAGGCCGCCACCTTTGAGGTTTTTGTAACATTCCAAGACGAGGCATATCCTGCTGAATCAATCAAGATCGTGAAATACCTGCTTTACAACGCAGCAAACGAACTGGTTGTTATTGGCGAGGCTGAGCTGGTCGAAGATGGTTACTATGTTGTAGAACTGACTGCTGATGACATTACTGCTCTTGGAGCTGGCGCAAGCAAGCTTGAGATCGCTGTAGTGCCGATCCCAGTTAGCCAACCGACGTTTACTTCGGTTGAGTTTGTAGTTGCCCAGTAAATTCGATTTGGACAATTAAGAAATTGGGGCAAGTTAGCGATAACTTGCCCCAGTGTTACTAAAAGAGAGCGATGCTATGACCACTGAGACAAACATCGAATTATTAAATAGAACCGCACGGGCAAATACCGCAAAGCGGTTGGGTAAATTTTTGGCACTTAGAGTTGTGATGCTCTTCATAACCATTGTTGTGGGTATCTATATCACAATCATAATTGCCAACATGGGTGGTTATGTTGATACGATCATGCGTAACGACATCCGTGAAAGAGTCAATCAGCAAGTGTCTGCGATGACTGCCAGCAAGCCGATGAGCACCGAGAACAGAGCTCAACTTGTGAATCAGATGATCGCGCTTGAAGAAAAGCGAATTGGCTTGGATACCCCATTTGTTGTGCGTTCATTCCGATATTTGGGGAACGCCCTGACCTTAAATCTTGGTCGCGCGGTTCACATGGTAAGTGATCATGGCTCCAGAGCTGTTAGCAACATTATCCTCGAACGACTGCCAGCCACACTCTTATTAATGGGTGTCTCCCAGTTGATACTGTTCTTTTCCACCGTATTTTTCGCGTTATCGCTTTCGAGAGCCTATGGCAGTTTTTGGGACAAATTGATCATCACACTCTCTCCTACTTCATCCGCTCCACCATGGTTTTATGGAATTTTCCTAATTCTGTTATTTGCGGCGGTACTTAAGTTACTTCCTTTTAGTGGAATGGTTTCTGCCCCACCACCAAAAGAAACCGGCGCATATATTTTGGACCTTTTAAAACACTTAATTCTCCCCGCTAGTTCCCTGATACTCGCATCATTTTTCCTCAGCGTCTACAACTGGAGAACTTTTTTCCTGATCTATTCAAGTGAGGATTACGTGGATATGGCCAAAGCGAAAGGGCTGCCTCCACGAGAAATTGAAAGGCGTTATATTTTACGTCCAACCCTACCAACAATTATTACAAATTTCGCGCTCATAATCATCGGTTTGTTTACCGGAGCAACCATCACAGAAACGATATTCCTATGGCCTGGCTTGGGTAGGACTATCTTTCGGGCTGTCAGCCTGTATGATACCCCAGTGATTGTTGGCACCACAATTATATATGCTTACTTGCTTGCCTTCACAGTCTTTTTCCTCGATTTCATCTATGCCATCGTAGACCCAAGAGTCAAGGTGGGAGGCGGGAACAGCTAACATGAAAATATTAAAAAATACTCTTCGAGAAATATCACATTATCCCTCCGCAATATTTGGCGCTTTCATCATCATGATTTTGATAGCACTGGCAATTTCTGCGGTTTCCACCATTCCTTATGATGAAGCCATTCAACTTTGGAGAGGCGGAGAGGATACAGTTTACCGCAACCCTAAAAATGTACCACCGTCGTGGTTTAATAATTTTACGGATAAAAGTCTGCCTATTTCTTTCGCAGTGATGGCTGGTGAGGATGAAGGCTTCTCAAAGGTTGTGAATCCTGGAGAATCAGGTTCAACTATTGAATATGAATATACCTTCGATTTTCAGCATGACGATTATCCACAGGAACTGTTTCTCTACATTCAATCTACTTATCAGGTGAAGAACCCCTTTATCTCGGTAGTTCTTGAAACACCTGGCGGTGAAGAGATCAAAATTTCAGATTTTGGCACATCAACCAAGCAGACCTATCGTTTTTCACAAGATGATAGATTGATTACCCGGCTACGCCGCATTCATGGCAAAGAGATTCCGGTGATGCAAGGTTTGTTCTCTGTGCCTAAATCGGAGCCTTTGGAGATTAACAAGGGTATCTACACTCTGAAAATTCTTGCCTCAACATTTGAGACGGATTCAGATGTGCAAATAGAGTTTGTGAACCATGGTCTTGTTTACGGTTTGTTTGGAACTGACCATATGCGTCGGGATCTAACCACAGCCATCTTATGGGGGGCTCCGATTGCGCTGGCGTTTGGTTTGTTGGCAGCTGCCTCAACTTCGATCCTGTCCATGTTGATTGCAGCGCTTGGTGCCTGGTTTGGAGGTTGGGTTGATGAGTTGGTCCAAAGGATCACTGAAGTCAACCTGGTCCTGCCGTTCCTGTCAATTTTGATCATGGTTGGCACCTTCTATTCACGCAGTATTTGGGTAATTCTTGGAGTGACGATTGCACTTTCGATCTTTACAGGTGCAATTAAAACAAATCGAGCTATCTTCCTTCAGATCAAGGAATCTACCTATATTGAAGCAGCCAGAGCCTACGGAGCAAGCAACACTCGTATAATCGGTCGATATTTGGTTCCTCGGATTATCCCGTTGCTCATTCCCGGTCTGGTCTCTGCAGTACCTAGTTACGTATTTCTTGAAGCTTCCTTGGCCTTACTCGGTCTGGGTGATCCGACATTGCCCACTTGGGGCAAAGTTATCAATGATGCTTACTCGAATGGTGCACTGTACAGAGGTCAATTTTATTGGATACTCGAGCCTGCCATTCTACTTATGATTACCGGTTTGGGATTTGCTATGTTAGGATTTGCGCTTGATCGAATATTCAACCCAAGGCTAAGAGGTATGTAAACATGACTGAGGAAAAAGTAATTCGAATACAAGATCTCAAACTCTACTTCACAACTAACAAGGGTGTCGTACAAGCAGTCGATGGAGTAAATTTCGATCTAATGCCTACGAAAGCTGTCGTTGTTGTGGGCGAATCCGGTTGCGGGAAAACCTCCCTGGCAAAAGCAGTTCTGCGATTGCTCCCCCGAAATGCTGGTGAGTACTCCGGACAAGTCTGGTTGGGTGATACGGAAACGATGGCTCTTTCAGACGAGGAATATCGTAAGCAAATCCGGTGGGTTCAAATGTCCATGGTTCCTCAGGCTGCCATGAACTCGCTAAATCCTGTATTGCGTGTTGGTGACCAGGTTGCAGAACCCATGCTTGTGCACTTTGGAAAAAGCAGGGAAGAAGCCCTGGCTCAAGCCGCAAAAATGTTTCAAAATGTTGGCGTTCCGGTTGACTTTCTCTCGCGCTACCCGTTTGAACTTTCTGGGGGCATGCGTCAACGTGTTGCCATAGCCATGGCTTTGGTCACTGGCCCCAAGCTGGTTATCCTGGATGAACCGACTTCTGCGCTGGATGTCTTGACCCAAGCTAACATCTTTAATCTTCTTAAAAGAATAAAGACGGAACTGGAAACAAGCTTCATTCTAATCACACACGATATCTCAACATCGTCCGAACTGGCAGACATCGTAGCTGTCATGTACGCGGGACAAATCGTTGAGGTAAGCGAATCTCACCGTTTCTTCAGTAATCCAAGGCATCCTTATTCCATAAAACTGATGGGTAGCGTACCAAGACTTCGAACCAAGGCGGAACCTGACTTTATCATTGGTCGACCGCCCTCATTGATCAATCCCCCGACAGGCTGCCGCTTTGCAGAACGATGTCCCAAGCGGTTCGGAAAATGTGTAAACGAACCACCTATTTATAAATTTGGTGAAGATTGGGTCAAATGCTGGCTTTACGAAGGCGAAGGTGAACTCGTATGAAACAAGAAGTAGTCACAAATTCAACATCTACAATGTCCTCGGAGAACATCCTCGAGTTGAAAGACCTCAAGGTCTATTTTGAACTTAAGAAGTTTGGATTCCAGCACGCTGGCTATGTTCATGCTGTGGATGGTGTAAATCTATCCCTGAAACGCGGTGAAACCATCGCAATCGTTGGGGAAAGCGGTAGCGGTAAGACGAGCCTGATGAGAACCATTCTGCTCCTGAATGTCCCTACCGGAGGCACCGTTACTTTTGAAGGTGAACTCATCAATGATTTGAGCTCGAAATTGCTAAGAGATTTTCGCCATAAAGTAGGCTATGTCCAACAGGACCCCTACGGTGCCATGCCGCCATTTATGAATGTCCAGACCATCCTTGAAGAACCGTTAAAAATTGCTGGAATAAAGGACAAAGAGGAACGTTATCGCCGCGTTTTCAAGGTCATGGAAGAAGTCAAAATGACTCCGGTGGACGAGTTTCTGTCAAAATTTCCCCATCAACTGAGTGGTGGCCAACAGCAGCGTATCGTCATTGCCAGGGCGATGATCCTCAACCCTGTTTTGCTGGTTGCTGATGAACCTGTGTCTATGCTTGATGCATCGGTACGTGTAGAAATTCTAAAATTACTTCGCAATTTGCAAGAAGAACACAACCTGGCAGTCATATACATCACCCATGATCTGGCAACAGTAAGATATTTCTCGGAATACATCAATGTAATGTATGCTGGACAAATTATTGAAAAAGCAACAGAGTCGGACCTTATCAACAACACAGCCCACCCCTATACACACGCTCTTTTGGCTGCTACGTCTGACCCGGATCCGAAAAACGTGGATGAATTTCAGGATGTTCCTCCTGGCGAACCACCCAGCTTGGTAAATCCGCCGCAAGGGTGTCGTTTCCACCCGCGCTGCCCCAGGATAATTAAAGGTACCTGTGATGTTAAAATCCCACCTGAAATTGACCTTGGCAACGAACATTTAGTGTCCTGTTGGCTGTTTGCTGAAAATGAAACATTGGAAGACTGATCCAAAGACCCTGATTTGGGTTGGAGGCATAGCAGTAGTTTTAGGCTTCGTAATGCCTTTGCTGATGGTGAGTAAGGTTTTGCCTTCAACCTATTTCCTCAACTTTCTCGCCTTTGCCTTTCAACTTTTAGGAATGTCAACCTCGATTATCGGTGCCTTTAGTCTCGTCAAAACCCGCCTGGACGTCAGGAAAGCGGAAAAAGGTTTTACAGAAGAGCAACCATCTGGCAAAACCCGCTGAGGTTTGCGAAATATTTACCAATCAAGCAAGAAAGACACTTCTGAGAAGAAGTGTCTTTTTTCATATAGTCTGCATCATTTTCTCACCCCTCAGACCGACTCTCCAAGGAAATTATCCACGTTTATGGGAGTTTCTGTGGAATTTACTGTCAAGATAAAAAGGTCGCTTTTGGACATGGCTTCAACGTCGGGAGGAAACGAAACAATTCATAATAAAAATTCGTGTCTGTTTAGGTGATCATTTTTATTTTCGTCAGTAGAAGTTTAACCGATCCAGCCTTCACCGCTTGGTACGGGGAGGACTTCCCGCGAGTTGAGATTGTGCACCTGGGGCTCCCCCAGAGCAGGCCTACAGGTTGAGTCGATATTTCACCCGACGCCCAAAGACGTATTCTCAAACTCGAGTAAAATTAATGGATAGCCAAATGTTGGCAGGCTGTGAATTGTATGCTAAAATATTGGCTGCGTTGGGGCATGGTGCAATGGCAGCACATCGGACTTTGAATCCGCTGATCTTGGTTCGACTCCAAGTGCCCCGGCCTGATTTATTGTGGATAAACAATCTGATGATCTAAGTTTTGATGATGATAGCGAGGCTGACAGTCCGTTTTGGACTGCTGTCCGTTTTTTTGATTCCCGGAGTCTGTTATGAAAATCGCATCTGTTATTCTTGCCGCTGGCTTGGGCAAGCGCATGCATTCCACTTTACCCAAGACCCTTCACCCTCTGCTCGGTAAACCCATCGTTTTCCATGCCCTCGATGCCGTCCTGCCCCAGGCTGACCTGCCTCCGGTGCTGGTAACCGGATATGGCAGCGAGCTTGTGCGTGAAGAAATCGCGCGCGCGTATGGCGAAAAAGTTAGCTTTGCTTTGCAACTGGAACAGCTTGGCACCGGGCATGCGGTTCGGTCAGCCGAAGACCAATTGCGAGGAAAGGCCGATCTCCTGTTGGTTACATTTGGCGATATGCCCATGCTGCGCCCTGAAACCATCCAGCGCCTGATTCAAATTCACCACGACACAGGCAGCACGGTCACGATGACGAGTGTGATCGGTGACCTGTCGCGTGGATTTGGGCGCGTGGTCCGATCAACAGACGGCAAGGTGCAGGCCATCGTGGAAGAAGCCGTCGCCACGCCTGAGCAGCTCAAGATCCGCGAGTACAACATCTCCGCTTACTGCTTCGACGCGGAATGGATCTGGCAGAACCTGGCAGAGCTCAAGCCTTCCCCCAAAGGTGAGTTCTACATCACTGACCTGGTCGAAATGGCAATCGTCCAGGGCAAGGCTGTGGAAGCCATGGTACTCGAGGATGCCACCGAAGGCTTGGGGATCAACAACCGGGTCGATTTGGCGGATTGCGAACGGGCTATGCGCGCGCGTGTGAACCGGCAGTGGATGCTGGCAGGCGTGAGCTTTCTTGACCCTGACACAACTACTGTCGAAATGGGAGTGACGATCGGGCAGGACACAGTCCTCCATCCGAACACCTACCTGCGCGGCAAAACTTCGATTGGAGAGAATTGTACGATCGGACCCGACACCACCCTGCTGCATACCAGCGTAGGTGACCATTCGGTCATACAATACTCTGTAGCTGAAAAGGCGACCATCGGCAGCCACGTCACCATGGGACCATTCTGCCATCTGCGCAGCGGCGCAATTCTGAAAGACTACGTCCACCTGGGCAACTTTGGCGAGGTGAAAGATTCTACCCTCGGTGAGCACACCAAAATGGGTCACTTCTCATACATTGGCAATGCCACCATCGGGCGGGATGTGAACATTGGAGCGGGCACGATCACCTGTAATTATGACGGGAAAACCAAGCATCCAACCGAAATCGGAGATGAAACGTTTATCGGGAGCGATACCATGCTGGTCGCTCCATTAAAGATTGGCAAGCGCGCCAAAACGGCTGCGGGCGCGGTCGTGACCCACGACGTGCCTGATGATACGCTGGTGGTCGGTGTGCCTGCCAGACCCAGGGAAAGAAAGGATCATTGTGAGTGATGAAATTGGGCTTTGGATAGCCCTCGCGGTCGCAGTCTTCTTGTGTTTGTTGGCTTCAGCCGCCAAATCAGCCTTCACGCATGCCCGTTTGCCTTACCTTTTAGGCATAGCGAGCGCGCGTAACGCGAAGGTTGACCAGACCATACAACTTTTTAGCAAGAATGGCCTAAGGACTGCCTTGCGTCTGGGGCTGATCATCTGCCACTTTACTGTGGCATCGGTAGTAGTTCTGATCTGCGACCGAATTTTTGCAATTCAAAACTACTGGCTGGTCGCATTGATTGTCTTCGGTGCCTTCATGATCATGAGCATTTTTGAATTCTTGATCGAACGTAAGATACTGGATGAACCAGATCAGGCAGCCATTACCTGGACAGGCATGGCAGCTTTTTCCTCCTTCATTTTGTCTCCTTTGACACATTTGATGACTTCAATACTTGGAGAACACGCGGAGAAAGTCACCCTTACTGTAACGGATGACACCCTCAGGGACTGGGTGGAGAATGAACAGCCTGAGAGCACCCTCGAGAAGGGTGAACGGGAGATGATCTATTCCATTTTCCGATTCGGCGAGACCATGGCGAAAGATATCATGGTGCCGCGCATGGATGTTTTGGCGCTGGAGGTGAACACCACCATCAGCGATGCCCGTCACGAGTTCATCAAGGCGGGGCACTCGCGTGTGCCTGTTTACGAGGACTCGATTGATAACGTTGTCGGCTTGCTCTATGCCAAGGACCTGCTGGCGGTGGTGGATGGCGCCGATACAATCGCGGCGCAGCGAAGGCTATTACGGCAGGCGTACTTCGTGCCTGAAGCCAAGAAGGTGGATGAATTGCTGGCAGAAATGCAATCCCGTGGGGTGCACATGGTTCTGGTGGTCGATGAGTATGGCGGTGTGGCTGGTGTGGTGACGCTGGAGGACATCGTTGAGGAAATTGTTGGCGAAATCCGCGATGAGTACGATCAGAGCGAAGAAAAGCTCTACGAACAGCTTGATGATAATACTTACCTGATCCTTGGGCGGGCGACGATTGACGAGTTCAACTTGATCACGGATGGATCCCTCTCAGATGAGTATGCGGATACCCTGGGCGGTTTTATTTATGGTCAGCTCGGCAGGGTGCCCCAACCGGGTGAGGTAGTGACAGATGACAATTTTGAATTTACGGTGGAGCAGGTGGTTGCGAGACGTATCATCAAGGTGAAAGTACGCAAATTGAGCCAGGAAGCCCTGCAGGAGGACAGTGAGAATGGAAACACTGACAAGTGAGTATCGCAAGATCCTGATTGACACCGCCCGGCAATATCTGAAGAACAGCTATTCGCCCTATTCCAACTATCCGGTTGGAGCGGCAGTGCTGGCGGAAGATGGATTAGTATACGGAGGGACAAACATTGAAAATTCGGCGCATCCTTCCGGGCTTTGTGCGGAAAGAGTGGCGATCAACAAAGCGATCTCCGAAGGAAACCGCAGAATCCTTGCTGTGGCTGTGGTTACCCGCAATGCCGGGGCTCCTTGCGGAGCCTGCCGGCAGGTGATGCGTGAATTTGCCAGCCTGGATATGCCGGTCATTCTGACAAAAGATGAAGACGGCTTTGAAGAGGAATTCACTTTGGGTGAACTTCTGCCGCGTTCTTTTGGTCCGGATGACTTAGACCGGAAATAAACCAACCACAATGACAAGCCCGGATTCTCGCAGCTATCGTGCTCAGGGGGTTGTGCTGCGGCATGTGGAGGTTGGTGAGGCGGACCGCATCCTGACGTTCTACACATTGGAATACGGAAAGATACAAGCCATCGCCAAGGGGATTCGCAAGATGCGCAGCCGCAAGGCGGGGCACCTTGAACCCTTTTCGCGGGTGGAGCTGATGCTTGCCAGGGGGCGCAACCTGGACGTGATCACGCAGGCAGAAGCGCAGAGCACCTATGAAAATCTGCGTGCTGACCTGACACTGATTGCTTACGCCGCTTATGTAGTCGAATTGCTTGACCGTTTTACCTACGAGGAAGGCGAGCAGCGCCAGCTCTACAAGCTACTGGTCGATACATTATCACGCCTTGATGAAGGCTTTCCTGCTCAGACCGTGGTGCATTACTACGAAGTGCAGTTGATGGATTTATTGGGGTTTAAGCCACAGTTGCAGGTTTGCGCGGCATGTGGGGAAAAAATTAAGCCGGAAGACCAGTTTTTCTCAGCCAGATTGGGCGGTGTGCTCTGCCCCAAATCACTTTCTGCAGATCCAAGCGCCTGGAAGGTGAGCTTGGGAGCTTTGAAGTACATGCGGCATTTGCAGCGAAGTTCCTGGAGCAAGCTCAAAACCCTTGAGATTCCCCGCGAAATTGAGTCGGAGCTCGCCAGCCTGCTGGAACGCTATCTGACTTATTTGTTGGAGTATGGTCTGCGAACCCCGGGGTTTTTGAAGGCCGTTTCGTAACAACCTGTATCAAAAAAGTAATATTGGAAAGTGTTGTTCTTGCAGGTTCTCCTGAGTGCAATCGTTACCTTTTATTTTGGAAAGCTTCCCTGTGGGATGGAGCGAGGAAATTAACTATGAAGTCTCATGCGGTAGGGGTAACCCCCTGTGGTTACCCGCTGCTTTGCTGCCAGGGTAGGCACGGCATCCCGCAAGGGGATGCTTCGCATTGCCATGCCGCCACACTGTGGTCAGGTGCGATTATTACGTCATCGCGAGGGAGCGAAGCGACCGTGGCGATCTGCCTTTAGACACACGATTGTGCCGGACTCCTGCCCACGCACAGCTTTTCGCCTCAGGCGGCCTTCCATCACGCCCTACCGCCATTGTTCGTCATCGCGAGGGAGCGAAGCGACCGTGGCGATCTGCCCTAAACACATGATTGTGCCTGGCTCCTGCCCACGCACAGCTTTTCGCCTCAGGCGTCCTTCCATCACGCCCTACCGCCATTGTTCGTCATCGCGAGGGAGCGAAGCGACCGTGGCGATCTGCTTTAAACACCCGATTTTGCCGCGATCCTGCCCGCGCACAGCCTTTCACCGTGCGCGTCCAATCTCACATGGAGACCTGCGGTCAAAGCCCATGCTCGGCGAGGACGCCGGCACGATCAACGATGCCACTTGTTCTTGCAAGGTCAGGAGACCTTGCAAGGTTTTTGACCGAAGGTCTCTGCATATAATCGAAATGGGACACCATTTTAATAGTCCGATTCTTGTCTGCATAGGGAGAAAGGCAGGTCTCCACGATCAGTGCTGCAGCCTGCCGCGTTGCTGATGTATAATCAATTTGTTAAATCAACCACGAGGTTTCGCGATGAGCACAGCATTAGATTTTCAATCCATTATTTTCAAACTACAGACTTACTGGGCGGGGCAGGGCTGCCTGATCTGGCAACCATACTACTCCCAGGTTGGCGCTGGCACGATGAATCCCGCTACATTTTTGCGCGTGCTCGGTCCGGAGCCATGGCGTGTGGCTTACGTGGAACCCTCAGTTCGACCCGATGATGGACGTTACGGCGTCAACCCAAACCGCCTCCAGCAACACACCCAGTTCCAGGTGATCCTCAAACCCGATCCGGGCAATCCGCAGGAGCTCTATCTAAACTCGCTGCTCGCGTTGGGCATTGACCCGGAACAGCATGATATCCGCTTTGTGGAAGACAATTGGGAATCTCCGGCGCTCTCAGCCTGGGGTCTTGGTTGGGAAGTCTGGCTGGACGGTCAGGAAATTACCCAGTTTACTTACTTCCAACAGGCAGGCGGGATCGTTTTGGACGTGCCCGCGGTTGAAATCACTTACGGTCTCGAGCGGATCGCCATGAGCCTGCAGAAGGTTAATCACTTCAAGAACATCCGCTGGAGTGAGAGCCGCACTTATGGAGAGGTTTTTCAAGTTGCGGAACGCGAGCACTCCACCTACTACTACGAAGTGGCAGATGTGCCCAACCTCAGGCAAATGTTCTCCCTGTTTACCAAAGAAGCCGAAAACGCCCTCGCCAATGGCTTGGTACTGCCGGCTTACGACAACATCATCAAATGCTCGCATACTTTCAACGTGCTTGATGCCCGCGGAGCGGTCGGTTTCACTGAAAGGCAGGCATTATTTGGCAAGATGCGTGAACTTTCCCGTAAAGTGGCTGAAGCTTACCATGTTCAACGCGAAGACATGGGCTTTCCCTGGATGAAAGGCGAACAACCGGAGCTCGTGCTCGAAGAGGAAGCTCTGCCTGAAATCAGCGAGGAGCACGCGGACTTTTTGTTTGAAATTGGCTGCGAAGAGTTGCCGACCGCTGACCTGGATGCCGCCATTAGCAACCTTGAGAGCTTGATGAAAACGCTGCTGCTTGAAGCGCGGCTTGAGTACAACAAATTAAGTGTTCGCGGAACCCCGCGCCGCCTGGCAGTGCAAGTGGAGGGCTTACAAACCCGCCAGGCTGAGCGTAAACTCGAGGTGAAGGGTCCCCCAGCTGACCGTGCTTTTGACGCGGAAGGCAAGCCGACCAAGACCGCCGAAGGTTTTGCCCGCAGCCGCGAGGTAGATGTTGAGCAGCTCCAGGTCCGGGATTTTGAAAATGGGCGCTACGTGGTTGTGGAAATTCACGAAGCTGGCAAGCCCACTCTTGAAATTCTTGCCGAAGCTTTGCCGGGCGTTCTTGCGAATTTGCGTTTCACCAAATCCATGCGCTGGAACGACAGCGGCGTAAGTTTTTCGCGGCCGATCCGCTGGTTGGTAGCACTGCTTGGAGAGGTAGTGTTACCGTTCAGCTATGCAGGGCTGAAATCTGGGCGCGTGACGCACGGCTTGCGCTTCTCCCAGGATGCTGAGAAAGTATTGCTCTCCCCTTCTGACTACCCTGAATATCTGCAGCAACAGGGTATCATTCTCGACTCTATCGAGCGGCGTGAAACGATCTGGGATCAGGCACTGGCTTTGGCAGAAAAAGTTGGCGGAACCCTGGCGGAAGATCCTGATTTGCTGGTAGAGGTTGGTAACCTGGTGGAAAAACCAGCATCTTTGCTGGGCGGCTTTGACCTGCGTTATCTTCAGAACCTGCCGGCAGAGGTGCTGATCAGTGTCATGAAGAAACATCAGCGTTACTTCCCGGTGATCAATGCCGATGGCAGCTTGACCAACCATTTCATCATCGTACGCAATGGCGACCTGGAACACGCAGAGACAGTTGTGGATGGTAACTTGCAGGTTATTCATGCCCGCTTTGCCGATGCCGAATTCTTTATCCGCGAGGATTTACAGAAGAAACTGGCTGATTTTGTTCCCGAACTCGAGAAGTTGACTTTCCAGAAGGAATTGGGATCGATGCTGGGGAAGACCCAACGCATCCAGGAATTAACCAACCAACTCAGTATGAAACTGGGGTTGAGCAAAGCCGAACAGCTTACCGCCAAACGCGTGGCTGAGTTGTGCAAGGCTGATCTTGCCAGCCAGATGGTGGTGGAAATGACCAGCCTGCAGGGCATCATGGGGCGCTACTATGCTAACAAATCCGGCGAGGCGCAGGAAGTTGCCCAGGGCATCTTTGAGCATTATCTCCCGCGCACTACCGAAGATCGCCTGCCGGAGGCTTGGGCAGGTGTTTGCGTGGGACTGGCCGACAGACTGGATTCGATCGCGGGCTTGTTCGCGGTTGGTCTGGCCCCAACCGGTAATAAAGATCCATTTGCTTTACGGCGTACTGCCCTGGGGCTGGCCCAACTGCTGATCGAAAAGCGAATTTGCTTTAATGTCCGCGAAGGTTTGAAAGCAGCGGCCAGTTTGCAGCCGGTGGAAGTGAAACCGGGGGTCATCAACGCGGCTTCGGAATTTGTGGCAGGCAGACTGCATGGTTTGCTCCTGGACAAGGGTTTTCGTTACGACGTCGTGGATGCGGTAGAACAAGTGAATGCCAATAATCCTGCGATTGCAGCCGAACAAGCTGGGGTACTGAGCAATTGGGTGGCTCGGGAAGATTGGAGCACGATCCTGCCGGCGTATAGCCGTTGTGTGCGGATGACCCGCGATTTACCTCAGGAGCATGTTGTTGATGCTAACCTGATGGTGGAACCGGAGGAAAAAGCATTGTTTGCAGAGCTCCAGTTGGCTCAACGGAACCTGGAGGATGAGCCCAACTTCGAGAAGGCGCTCAGTCAAATTGAGCAGCTTGTTCCAGTCATCAACGGATTTTTTGACAAAGTGCTGGTGATGGTTGAGGATGAAGCCCTGCGCAACACCCGGCTGGCTATGCTGCAAGCTATCGCAGGATTACTTAAGCCTTTTGCGGATATTTCCCGGTTGGAAGGCTTTTAGGAGATCGTTGTAGGGAAGGGGCCCTGCCCTGGTAGCGAAGCGGAGAGGGTGTCCCCTTCCGCCAAACATACAAACGGAACGGCGCAATGCCGTTCCCTGCTATGCCCCGAAAGTCAAAATGTGTTTTACCTTGGCGATGGCTTCGCTGAGGGTCAGTCCCAGATAGATTCCGCCGAGTTCCTTGCGGGCATCCGGATTCTCGTCCAGGTACCGCCCACCGTATCCCAGTTTCGGTTTTCCCCGTAAATTTGCCAGTTTTTCGGCGAATCCACGCAGTAGATAAGCAGTTGGCTCTTGGTTGACAGTCAGGCAGATCAGCTTGGGTTTTGCGTAAGTGGAGTAATCCAGCAAGTCTTCTACCGGCAAATCTGGTCCGAGATATTCGACAAACAAGCCAGCCTGGCGCAACAAAACCGCCAGCATGAGGGCGTTCAACTCGCGCATTTCCTCTGGTCCACAGCCCACCAGGATCAATGCTCCCTCCTTAACCACCGGCAGGTTGTGCATGATTCCCTGGAGCATACTGTTGAGATATCCGAGCGCCATATGCTCGGTGGCAATCAGTATTTCGCCGCGAAACCAGGCTTCATTCAAGAGCTCGAGGCTTGGGCTGATGATCTCTTCAAAGATCGTTAGCAGGCTGAAATAGGTCTGGCACTCTTCCAGGATAGCATTGGCACGGTCTTCGTTATGCGCGATCATCGCGCCGAAAAGGATTTCAGCAAAGTCACGCGCTGGACGCGGTGGTTTTTTGCGGGGTGTTTCCGTCACAATGGTCTGAATGCTTTCAGGCCAATTGCCCTTCTCCTGCTCCTGCTTGAACTGATGCACCACCTGGCTGATGCTCACGCCAGAATCCAGGCGGCGTTGCACCCACAGGAGCAGCTGGATATCGCGTTCCGAATAAAGGCGGTAACCGTTTGGCATGCGAGTCGGTTGCAGCAGGTCGTAGCGCCGTTCCCAGGCACGCAGAGTCACTGGTTTGATGCCTGTGCGATTCTGCACTGCCTTGATGGTGAAAGTCGGTTCGGTTGGAAAACTGTCAATAGAAGTCATGGGCTACTCCTTCAGCAATCTGGATGCCTCAAATAAATCGTCAAGGAACTTCTGACGTTCTTCTGAAATCATCAAACGGGGTTTGGCGGTTTCTTCGAGCGTGATTGTTAAAAGTTGGGTGGAAATGTGACGCCCCTGGTAGAAGAAATGCTTTTGAATGATGCCATCGTGGGTGATGTAAACTTCAGGCTGGTCAAAAAAGAGATTTCCCAACCCGTAATGAATGAAGGTGTGGTTCCAGAATTCCATTGCCTTTGAAACATGGCTTTGACTGCCGTTGACGATTACAGCGCCGGAATCAGCTACTTTTCTAAAATCGCGAATTGCTGCCGATTGCGCTGTCACCAGGTAATCCTCCTGGTACTGGAAGGTCACAATTGGCAGGTATCCCTGGCTGCGCAGGCGGGTCACTTCGTCGGATATCCAAACAAAATCCTCACAAGGTGCAGCTCCGCTGGAATCTTCCTTTGCCCATGCCATTTCCGGTCCATAGGAATTACAGCCAATGAAGGCCAGTTTGTTGCCGTTGTTTTCAATCAGCAGAGGTGCTTTGGCATCGGCAAGGTTAACCCCGCCGGCATACCACTGCATGTCGTATTGGCGGTAAAGGTCGAGCGTGAACGGCACTGAATCTTCTTTGTATAGCGCGCGCACATCGTTGTTGTGGTTGCCAGTGAGCTCGATAATGTCCGCCCCAAGGTAAGCAAGAAGCCTGATGTAGGCTGGGTCACTGCAAAATAAGTAGCCTTTGTAATCCGGGTCAGGAAAGCGGCAGTCTTCGTAGAAGGACACTTCGTTGCTGATGTGAGTCAGGTCTGAAGCTTGCATGAATTTATGGATCTCAGTACCTGGGAACAGCACGCCTTCAGTAGACATGATATAGGCAGTGTCGCGCGCCATGGCGGTAACGCCGGTCATGATCAGACTTGTGAGTTGAGTCCGATCGCGATTGGATCTGGGCAATAGTCCCGTAAGTTGGTTGTCAGTTAGAACTGGATTGGAATGGGTCGAGCTTAAGCTTACTCTCTGTGTCAATGGAGTGGTTTCGGGTGAGAAATCGTCATCCAGCGGGCTCTTGCCATCGATAGAGATTACCTTCCACTGCGGCGCGAGCAATTCAAAGGGCAAAATTGCCCAGGCACCCGCCTGAGTTTCCACCTCCGGCCTGAAGAACTCATCAATGACGTTGTCGATCTTGCTTTTTTGGGGTTTCGTACTGGCAGACACCTTGAGCAGATGCGCCACAAGGGCGTTATCCTGGTCGCGCACCAGCAGAGTATCGATGGGTAAGGGCAAGTCTTCGGGTTGGTAGCCGCTGGCTAAGGAACGTAAGGCTGCCATGCTGACGTCGTCCTGCACAGTGAAAAATGGCGCAACGAGGGCGTAGCTTTGCCAGGTTTCCCCAATGAGCGCGCTGTTACTTGGGGGATCACCGGCAGTCAGAAAGAGATTGGCTTCACTCTTGGTCCTGGTTGTAAGAATTCCTTCCGGGATGTTTACTTTTTTGAGGAAGTCCGCCGGCAGGATTGGATCAAGCCAGAGGATCAATGGCATAGGGGTAGGGGTGGGACTTGGCGCCATGGTTGCTGTCGCAGTGGGAGGAATGGGGGTGGCGGGCAGCGGAGTGGCGCTCGGTTGGAGACTGGGAGTCGAAGTTGCCGAAAGCTGGCATGCCCCCAGCAAAATACTGATCAGCACAAAGGCGCTGACCAAAACGAGGCGCAAAGATCTGCAGCAGGGTGAATTATCCATCCATCCCCCAAAACAGATCCCTTTTAACACGCTGGTTTGAGCCTGGTTCAGGGAAACCTTGCATGAAGCGATCGACTGGTCTGCTGAGTAGCCGCATGATCCAGGCACTCAATCCAAAAGGCTTTTTCCCGCCACCCTGGCTGGCATGGCAGGCAGCAGCTTTTTCGCGCTGCTCCAAAACAGGGCGGTAATTGATTTTGACATGCGCCGGAAAGGACTGCGAGGCGATTTGAACCAGGTCAATATCGCCATTACGTCCAACCTTGCGCGGGTCTTTCCCCTGGAGTCGCATCCAGAAAACCGCAAATTTTGTGCTTGCTTTGGGCATGGTGTGGTAGTAAAGTCGGGCGAGCGCTTGCGGGTCAGACGTGTGCAATTCCTGGCGAACGCGTTCAAAGGCGATTAGGGTTGCCTGGTGGACGCGGATATGGTCTGGGTGGTAATAGCCCCCAACGGGGTCAAATGTCAGCACCACTTGCGGACGCACCTGGCGCATTACATCGGCAATGCTTTCCACGACCTCTTCCATCGGGCGGGCAACCAGGGCATCCGGGTGCTTATTGTCCGGGGAGCCTGCCATTCCGGAATCGCGGAAACCCAGTTTGAAGACTTGACTGAGAGCCAATTTATCTGCCGAACAATCCAGTTCGCTTTCGCGCAAAGCCGCGGAACTCGCGTGACTCTGAAGAAAGTCGGGTGGAATGTCGCCCGCCTCGCCGAGCGTAGCACAGGCTAAGTAAACCTCAGCGCCCCGCATGGCATACAGCGCGAGCGTGCCGCCCATACCAAAGGCTTCGTCGTCCGGGTGGGCGAGAACTGAGAGGATCCGTCTATCGGGAATAAAATTGGTCATTTGAATACCTTTTGTACAACGTTTTAATTATAATCTCAACCGTTAACCCCCGCAATGAACCCGCCCTCAAAAAAGGCAATTTTTAGGCTTAGTTTTGAACAAAATTGATTAAGGGTTGAGACCGTCAGGAGGTTGGCTGCCGTACTGGGAGAAAAGTTCCTCCCAGCGGGCAACTTCTTCGGGCGTCAATGACTGTTCAGTTGCTGTTTGGCTGCCTTGGGACTCAGCCTGCGCCTGGATCTTTTGGGCGAGTTCCGCGCTGGTCAGGATGGTCATATAGCGTGCTCGCCCAGCCGCCTGGACGCGGCGGTCAGAGCTGACCAGGGTCTGGTTGCGGGCTGAAGCGCCAAGTTTTTGGATGTGGTTTTCGATGGCGGCATCGGCACTCTGGGAAGCAGAAACAAAAACCGCTTGCACCAGCCCAAAGTTGCGTTTGCCTTCGTGCCCCTGGGCTGCCCGGTCAAAGAACACCAATGCCCGCGAGGACGTGCCCCGCAGGAAAGGCGTCAGCACCTCGATCAGCGCTTGTTCATCATCCAAGTCACGCAAACTGAGACCGCGTACGTGGGGGATGAGGTTGTGACCATCAATGATGTATTGCATCCCCCAATTGTAAACCAAACAGCGGTTTTTCTTCCCATCTCCCAGATTCTTAATTGGGCCGCGGGTGCGGCTTTACAATCGATCAAGTTCTCAGTTTTCAGCCATCCGTTACACCGTTGGTCGAGTACAATTATTTCAGTCTCTGAGTCTTATGGGTGATCACGCTGCTCAGAACAAAAAAGAAATGGAGAACTCCGCATGGAAAATGTTTACCCTTCTTCCCATCCATTGATCGCTTCAAAACTGACCCTCCTGCGAAATGTCACTACCGAACCCAAAAAATTCCGCGAACTCGTGCGCGAGCTTGCGGCTATGCTAACCTACGAAGCCACAGCTGATCTGGCAGTCAAAGAGATAAGTGTGCAAACGCCGTTGATGGAAACCGCTGGCGTGAAGTTGTTGGAACGTATCGGGCTGGTGCCGATTTTGCGAGCAGGGCTTGGAATGGTTGAGGGGGTCTGGGGTCTGATGCCTGGCGCTGAGGTCTGGCACATTGGTTTGTACCGTGATGAGAGGACGCTCAAGCCGGTGGCATACTATAACCGCCTGCCAATTTCACCTACTGTTGGTGTGTGCCTGATCCTGGATCCAATGCTGGCGACGGGTGGCTCGGCAGTGGCGGCAGTGGACATCCTCAAGCAGTGGGGTGTTGCCAAAATTAAGTTTGTCGGCTTAATTGGTGCGCCAGAAGGCATCACCCGGCTACATGCGGCTCATCCTGATGTTCCGATCCACCTGGCTGCGATTGATGAGCGCCTGAATGAACACGGCTACATCTTGCCCGGTCTCGGCGATGCCGGCGACAGGCAGTTTGGTACGTAAACGCCGATAATCCTGAGAACATTTTCAGGACCTTTATTAGATTACCGACAAAGGAGAAAGCGAAATGATCGGAGTAATTCTTTGTTCCCATGCAAGTTTTGCCCAGGGTTTGTATGAAGCGGCTGAAATGATTACCGGTGAGACCGAAAACATTACAGTACTGCCATTTGTGGATGGCGATAACGTGGATGACCTGGTGCAGAAGATGCGGACAGCCGCGGAAGGGTATCGAGAGCAAGGTCTGCCTTATGTTTACATGGTAGACCTTTGGGGCGCGTCCCCGTTCAACGCTTCACTGATGGCAGAAGGTGACAACGGCGCGGATATTGTGGCGGGCGTCAGCTTGCCTTTCTTCCTTGAATTTCTAACCAGCCGGGATGAATTCAATAGCGGACCTACCGCGGAATTCCTGGATGGAATTATTGAAGAAGCTGGTTTAATCAAGCGTATCAATTTCAAGGAATTAAGCGGGTAGTAAATTTTTTCTTTGTAGGGTGGGTTGGCGTCACAAAGCATCCGCATGCTCACACCGGGGTATAGCCTACCCACCGCTCACAAGTAAACCGATTCATCAACGCTGAACGTAAGGAAGAATGCTGTTAGTGGTGGGTTGGCTATTTGGAGGTCAAATCTGGGCGAGATACTGTGACGCCAACCGCACCCTACTAGGCCGAGACAAAGTGCCCGACAGGGTGTTGAGGACGATTTTGACTCTGCACCTGCATATATTTACCCGTCCTCAATCCGCCTAAAGCCATGCTATTGTCGGATTGGCGAATAGAATACCAATCCCGCCTTACATCTGTCATTGCAAGCCAAGCGCGGCGATCTGAACGCCGACACTGTCATCCTGAGCAACGCGAAGGATCTGTTTGTTAAATGCCAGATTCTTCGCAAAAGAGGCTCAGAATGACTGACAGGTCGGCTAATAATCCAACATCAAGATTATCTGTCATTGCAAGCCAAGCGCAGCGATCTCTACTGCTGGAATATTAGGAAGGCAAAGTAATAAATTATGGCGGAATTTCGATAAGTGCGCCAATCTCTACCTACCTTTCAATCACAAATAGTCTAGAAGTACTTCGAAGTATTTAGGTTCTCTTTATCCTTTGTAGGGCGAGATTGAGCCTTGGTTGATTTCTTTTAGGTTACTGCGAAGTAAAACGAGGCTCAATCCGCCGAATGAGTGTTTACACCAATTTTCCTAAAGATGCATTGGCGGATTGTCGAAATGAACGCCAATCTCGCCCTACACTTCACTGTTTTTTTTGATTGTTTTTGCCCCTGTTTTGCCTCAAGAACCTATCTGCCGCGAAATCAACCGCGCCACCTTTCCCATGGGGTAATCAGATAGGTTCGAAATTTGAACCCATGCAAAATCAGCGGGCAAAACAACCCGATCGGCATCGGGCAGCTGGCAGGCGAAAGCGTGCAGGGTAATCCTGAAATGCGTGTAGGCGTGTTTGAAGGTTCCCATCGACGTTTCCACAGCAACAGATAGACCAAAACGCGCTTTGAGCAGCGCCTGAAGCGCTTCCGGGAGGGCTGAAGTTTCTTGCGGCACTGACCCGCCGGGATATTCCCAGAGATTCCCCAGCATGCCATCAGCCGGGCGCTGGGCAAGCAAAACCTCGCCACCTCGGGTAATAACAGCTGCTACAACCAGCTTGTGGGGCACTTTGGCTTTGGGCTTGCGCACGGGGAGCTCAGCTTGCGTGCCGCGTTGGAAGGCGAGGCATTCACTCTGCAAGGGGCACAGCTGACAAAGCGGGTCGTTGGGTTTACAGATAGCGCTGCCAAGGTCCATCAGCGCCTGGTTATAGTCCCCGGCACGCTTATCTGGTAAGACCTGGCGAGCAAATTCCCACAATTTTGAATCCGTGTCTTTACCGGGCGGCTCGTGCAAGTCCAGCAGGCGGATGGTTACGCGTCGGATGTTCGCGTCCAGCGCCGGCTCGGCGGTGCCGAAGGCGATCGAAGCAATCGCGCCGGCCGTATAAGCGCCAATCCCGGGCAGGCTCTTGAGGGCGGCGATATCCGCAGGCATCTGACTATCATAATCTTCAACAATTACCCAGGCTGCTTTGTGCAGGTTGCGGGCGCGGCTGTAGTAGCCAAGCCCTTCCCAAATCTGCAGCACTTCGCTTTCCTCAGCCTGTGCCAGCCTGGCAAGGTCGGGAAAGCGTGCCATAAACCGTTCAAAATACGGTATCACCGTTTCCACCTGGGTCTGTTGGAGCATAATCTCAGAAACCCAGACTTTGTAGGGCGTGGGATCAGAACGCCAGGGCAAAGACCTGGCGTTTGCGTCATACCACCGCAAAAGTTTTTCGGGTATCTGGTGCATTAAAACTGAAACGCGCCTCGCTGCGTGACAAGTTTGAGATCAAAATCCCGCACGAATTCCTGCAGGCGATCGGATAGATTGAGCCAGTCCGGTGAGTGGATCAAGCGCTGCGCGCTCGGCAAATCCGGCATAACCGCGCCAATAAGCACCTGGGGATGATCGCCAAAAACGGTTACCCAGGCGTCTGTGACATCCAATCCCAACCGGTTCACTTCCGGAAGGTACTCCCCCACGACATAGCCAAAGTATTCCTGTTCATGACCAGGTCTGACATTCCAGGTGATCAGGACTTTGACGGCCATCTTAGAGCGAAACAAGCTTGGGATCGAGCGCGATCACGTGCGTTTCTTCCTCGGGGAACGCGACATTACTGGTTACTTTGTAGGTCTCCATTGTTTCAAGAGAGGTAATGCCCATTTCTTTGAGGAACTTGCTTAACGGATCAAGCGCGAGTTTTGAGTAAGGGGTTTCATAGTGCATCGGGATGACAATATTTGGCTCGATCATGCTGATGACCTCGGCAGCTTTGGAGGCATTCAGTGCCCCGCCTTCCCCTACTGGCACCAGGGCAATGTTGATATTGCCAAGCTCTTCAATCAAGCTCTGCGATGGCACATGGTTCACCTGGCCGAGATGCAGGATGGTCAACTTGCCGTAGTCGAGCACATAGAGTGTGTTGCGTAAGGCTTTCGTGTCCAGGCTGTGGGGTGTGGTTTGAATGCCGGTGATGAAGACGCCCCCGCGTTCATATTCTCCCGGTCCGGTGACCTCGAACGCATCCCCCTTAACAGAGGAGAGGTTATTGTGCCCCAAGTCATTGCAGCTGACGGTAACGATTTCCGCTTTCAACTTGAGCGGGTTATACCCCACCACAGCTGAATCGAAAGGGTCCGTAACGACGTTAGCAAAACCCCGCTCAGTAATGCGAAAGCAAGAATGACCATACCAGGTTATTTCCATATCAATCCTCCGACACGCAGCCCTATTGATTAAGGCTGTCTTTAAAACAGTATTATATCAGGTCGGAAGTTACCTCGACCGCAAATGTGTTGCGGGAGAGTAGTAGGGTTGACGCCCGCTGTATAGTGCATAAAGATAGGTAACACATTTAGCCGTAGGTCAGGTCATCGTGCTCGAAGAGTATGCGCAGCCTGCCCAGTGTATTTTTGCGGGGTTCAACCTGACATCGGAAGCCTAGATTTTTTGAGGGCTTTATTTGCCAACATTCGTGATTGCCCTACGCGTCAACCGAAATGAACGGTGGGGGTATGTAGGGTTGACGCCTGCGTCAACCGTGTTTGGTAAAGGGGAAAGAGATGAGGAAAAGGCGGGCTGTATGGTATCAGGAGATAGGTAACAGAATGTGACAGGACATAGGTAACACATTTAGCTGATAATCATGGCAAAAAGCTTGACAAAAGGAGCGAAAATGCCATGGCAAGAGAGGCAGGTAAA
>Ga0209203_1000808_pt1 | contig 24927 bp, 22 predicted proteins | sample AD_UKC109_MetaG_FD_184423 | JGI IMG/M metagenome (GOLD analysis project Ga0209203, IMG submission 184423) | Active sludge microbial communities of municipal wastewater-treating anaerobic digesters from Hong Kong - AD_UKC109_MetaG (SPAdes)... | ecosystem: Engineered > Bioreactor > Anaerobic >... | reverse complement strand
AGGAAGACTGCTCTATTGCCGCAGTTATAGTGCAGCTTGCTGCTCAATCTATCGGACTTGGGAGCTGCTGGGTTCAGATACGCAATAGAAAGCATGTTCAGGGCATGACATCAGAGGAATACGTTCGAGGACTGTTGGATTTGTCTGAGAACCTGAGAGTGGAATGCATTATCAGCCTTGGCTATCCTGCCGAAAAGAAGGCCGGTATCACAAATGAACAGCTGGAAGCCCATAAGGGCAAGATAAGGCATCTGTCGGCATAGTGGATAGAAAGGCTTGACAAAGGGAATACATTAACGTACAATTGTACTTATGAAAATTATAGCTGATACAAATATATTCATAGCTGTTGCATTGGATGAGCCTGAAAAAGACAGGATCATTCGTCTTACCGAAGGCCATGATTTAGTTGCACCTGAAGTATTGCCTTTTGAGATTGGGAATGCATTAACGGCAATGATGAAAAAAAACACTTTAAAAAAAGAAGAAGTAGCCTCAGCATGGGACATTATTCAAGAGATACCAGTTGATTTGAGACAAACGGACATAAAATCAGCATTAAATATAGCAACACATTTCAATATATATGCCTACGATGCTTATTTTTTAGAATGTGCCAGTATTCTCCGAAGTCCGTTATTTACACTGGACCTCGGGATGAAAAGAGTCGCTAACGAGATAGGGATTGTAGTTTTGGAGTAAAAGATTATGAAAGTATATACTTATTCTGAAGCGAGACAGCGTCTTTCAGATGTTCTTAATATCGCCAGAACAGAAGAGGTTATTATTAAAAGGCGTAGAGGAGAATCTTTTTCAATTATTTTTCGGAAAACTAAAAAATCACCATTTGATGTTCCGGGAATCAAAACCAGGGCAACCACAAAAGACATACTTGAGGCAGTTAGAGAATCCAGAGAACGAGTTACCGACCAAGTTACTGAAAAATGATGATCAGAGATAAGTGACTTTTAACACTCTGATTTCGCAAAAGGAGCAGGATGCCTTAAAGTGATGTTATTGACTGACTGCAATAATGACAAAGCTATTTCATTTTATAGTGGCTTTGGATTTGTTAAGTCTTCCTTGATTCCGATGAGAATTGATTTTATTAAATAGATAAATTATGCTATATATATTTTTTTAAGGATTTGAAATTACAATAAACTTTATATCTATATTCATATGAATAAAATTTTCAATTCAATATATTCTCATGGCTTTATCCGGGCAACGGTAGCCATTCCCTCAGTGCGGGTTGCAAACCCTGCCTACAACCTCGAACACACATTGACTCTGGCCAGGCGGGCATCCGAAATCAATGCGGCAATTACCCTCTTCCCTGAGCTGGGCATTTCTGCCTACTCCAATGAGGACCTGTTTCATCAGGATGCGCTTCTCGATGCCAGCCTTTCAGCCTTGGTAAAATCGGAAGGAAACAAAAACCGATTTTAGCATATGTTATTTGAATGACCCGAGCTGGCAAGTGGATATCTTGATTTCAAGCGTTTCACAGGCGCTGGAGACGTCCATCTTTTTTATTCCCAGTCTGTCTGCTATCCCCCATGCAGCAGCACAAGTCAGCCGATTTTCGACCAGTGAGGCCCTGATCGCATCCTCCAGAGCCGGCATGACCTTCTCTGCAGGTTCGACAATGCTCTTCCGGGGGCTGTAACCAAACAGACCCATCTGACATTTCGTGATCCTGATTTCCATCATATCGATTGCCCTGCCAACCTCAGAGGGCAGTACATTTAAATCGCTCGCAATTTTGTGGCAGGCGGCACAGGTCAGCTTGTCGTCTGATGACCTCTGCCTTACAACTTCAGCAATAGGTTCATCCAGGGTTGCGGACGGGGAATGTTTTGATGCGTAATGTCCTGCATCTTCGTGAGTCATTGCAATCACCATTAAGATTTGTTCTTATTAAAAATAGATTCGCAAAAGATAAAATTTTCAGAATATATATCACATATGCCATAAACCTGCAATGCCAATTATCGCCAGTAATCCCTCTATAAACAGGCCCTGGCAGCTCAATCTCAGGTGTTGATGCTTCAAAAAAACTAAAAAGGCGGTGTTCCCTTATTATCTACTTCTTCAGAATCATAATCGTGCAGTCTGATTTCGCAGCAAATTGCTACTTCATAATCGGATTGCTTCCCTTCATGTTCATTTTGTTTTTTTCTTTTAGTTTATTTAAAAAGCGTGTAAGATTTCTCAACCGTCTTAGCTGATAGTATCTCATCATATACAATTAGAATTTGTTAACAAATTTTCATCATAAAAAGTTATCCAGTTTTATATATTATTACTTTTTACATGTTATCCAGTTAGAAAATTACAACTATTCAACCATATTTTATAAGTACAAAAGCTTAAAATTAGGATTTATACGGAACTGTATAATATATTGTTGAGCTTGTCGAAAAACCCTTAAGTGGAAGTTTCATACCTCCAAACTGATTGTAAGTATTTGATTTTAAGCGAAGTGAAAAAAATCAAAAAGCCATTAATGGACTTTCTCGACAGTTTCGTTAGATTTCAAACAGGGGGGAATCATGGGTTACAACTTCCGAAATCTGGTATTTGAGGGCGGCGGTGTCAAGGGGATTGCCTATCTTGGCGCACTCGAAGTTCTCACCGAAAAGGAAATCATTTCCAGGATTCAGAGGATAGGCGGGACTTCGGCAGGTGCAATAAATTCAACACTTCTTGGTCTTGGATTTACTTTAGATGAGACCAGAGACATACTATGGGGACTGAATTTTAATCAGCTCATGGACGATTCGTGGGGTGTTATTCGTGATACGAACAGGTTGATAGAGCAGTTCGGATGGTACAAAGGTGACTTTTTTCGAGCGTGGATTGGAAAATTAATAAATGAGAAAACCGGAAACAGCGAATCTACATTTGCCGATATGGAGGCAATGAAAGAAAAGCGGGGATTTAAGTCGCTGTACTTTATGGGGACTAATCTATCCACATCATTTTCTGAGGTTTTTTCCGCAGAACATACCCCGAGAATGTGTGTTGCCGATGCAGTAAGAATCTCGATGTCCATACCGCTTTTTTTCGCAGCGAAACGCAGTTCGCGTGGTGATGTTTATGTGGATGGCGGCGTCCTGAATAATTACCCTGTCAAGCTCTTTGATCGTAAAAAATATATGGAATCCGACAATTTTACGGAAACAGAATACTATAAGAGGATAAATTCAGGGTTTGAGAAAGCAGACAGGCCCATATCATCGTATGTATACAATAAGGAGACCCTGGGGTTCCGACTTGACACGAAAGATAAAATCTCAGTATTCCGGGACCACGCAGAGCCGCCGCACAATAAAATTGACAATTTCTTCGACTACACCTGGGGGTTAATCCATACTGTTCTGGAGGCGCAGCAAAGCTCGCATTTGCATGGCGATGACTGGGCACGGACTGTTTATATTGATACTCTTGGGATCAGCACGACAGATTTTGACCTGTCTGACATCAGGAAGAATGATCTCGTGGAATCCGGAAAACAAGGGGCAATAGATTACTTTGCATGGTATGACAATCCCGATGCCAAGCCTAATAAATAATAAAGTTAAACCTGACAAATAAAATTATTTACTGATATGATCATGGTAACTTTTTATAGATATCTTTACGGTGACCAATCTTAAGTATCAGAATAAGAAGGATATCTTCTTGAATTTCATAAATGATACGATAATCTCCTACACGAATTTTATGAAAAGGATTATTTCCTTTCATTTTTGTTGTCTTGGGGTTGGGGAGTTGGTCTGCAAGGCTGTCAATTTTTTTTATGATACGTCTTTGATCTACTTTCGGGATATTCTTCAATACCTTTGCAGCAGATCTTTTTACCTCAATTCTGTATCTCAAATTTCAAGCTCCTTTTTTAACTCCTCCCAGGCAATAGGTTCGCCTGGTTCACTTTTTGCCTGCCATGCATCTTCAATATCAAGCTTATCTTCAAGTTTATGTAATAATTCGAGCTCTTTTATGGACACAAGTGCTGCAATAGGTTTCCCCCTTCGAGTAAGTATAAATGAATCGTCCCCAAACGCTACTCGGTTGATAATATCGGAAAATTTCTGTCTTGCGTCAGCAGTTGTTATTTTATTTAACATGGTAAATTCCTCAAAAATAAAGTTATCAATACGTACTAATTGTACATATTGTAATTAATACTTTAAAATTTGTCAAGCAGGGGAACGAGTCAAATCTGCTCCTGACTCTCCTGTATCTCTCGCGCTGATTTTCATTTTTATTTAAAAGGAGTAGTTTAATGAACATTCAATCAGTTTCATGCGTGTATTTTTCTCCAACCGGAACAACAAAAACTGTCCTAGAGAACATTGCACGTGGTATAGAGTGCCCGAATATTGAAATGATAGACTGTACAAAAAGATCATTACGAAAAGAGCTTCACTTTAACAGCGAACTTGTTATTCTTGGAGTTCCAGTTTATTATGGCCGTGTTCCAGAGGAAGTAGCAGCTTATTTTGCAACTTTCACTGCCCATAAGACACCTGTCGTGCCTGTTGTTGTTTATGGGAACCGAGAGTATGAAGATGCACTCAAAGAACTATATGATATTACAACGAAACAAAATTTTTTACCTGTCGCAGCAGCTGCCTTTATAGGAGAACATTCATATTCCTCTTCACTCTGTCCGATTGCGCAAGGTCGACCTGATAATGATGATATTCAGAAAGCACTGTCATTTGGTAATCAAATTAAGAAAAAAGTAAATGCACTTGAGTCATTAGATGCTATGCAAGCGATCTTAGTTCCCGGGAATGTTCCATATGTAGAGCCAAAGTATTTATTGCTAATAAAACAGGCTAGAAATTCCATATCCTTTACACCGGAGACAGATACTGCTTTGTGTACAGAATGCGGAAAGTGTGCACAAGTCTGTCCAATAGAAGCAATCTCATTAGATGATTTGACAAAGACAGATAAATGGCAATGTATAATTTGCTTTGCCTGTATTAAAAACTGTCCTTCAGGTGCAAGGCAGATGAAGGATCAAAATTTTGGAATACAAATTCGCAAGTTACAAAAAATCTGTCAAAGACGAAAAGAGCCGGAATTGTATATTTAGGTTTACTGACTAACTATATTTTATAAATTATATTTTATAGAAAGGAATATCTCTATTTTGAATAGTTTTGTTTTTCTAATACTATTTCTTCAATCCTTTGGTTCAGTTGACGTCCTTCAGCCGTATCGTTGGAAGTAATTGGATGATAGTAACCATATCCTACAGCAGACAGGCGTTCCGGGGCAATTCCGAGGGTTTTATGAATAAATCATGATTGGAATTTTCAGATAGTCTCATTAACCTTAAATAAAGAGCATTTATGAGGATGATATGAAATGATCGTTCTACCGGAGAATGGAAACGGAGGGATAATCAACGGGGTCTATCAGACACCCAAAAAGCTACACCATATCCTGACGTTTCCGTCTCATCATCCAAAACGAGGCTCCCAAAAGCATTACTGCAATGATTATCATGCCCCATTTGTTCAGGATCGGAATTGATAAGGCCCTTAAAATCACGTCATTACCATAAGAAATTCCTTTGCTGTTAATGGCATAGGCCCGTACATAATATGTGGTATCCGGAGACAGGCCTGTGAGGGTACTTGTATAAGCTCCTGTTCCTGCACCGTCAATGGTCCTGCTGTCAGTGATCAGGGGATGGTCGGACGTACTCCAGCATACCCCTCGCTCCGTAACCGCATTATTGCCGTCACTGATGACATTGCCGCCACAGGATGCTGTGGTTGTATCGACAGAGGTAATATTCGCTGTAATGACTGCGGGAGCTGTAACTGCAGGCCCGTTCTGTATAATAAAATAGCGTGACCCGATGCCATCAGTGTTCCCGGCATTATCGCGTGCTGTCCAAAAAACGGTGTGGACACCATCTGCGTAAGCAGTGGTATCTAAAATAGAAAATCCACCTGCACCGTTGCTGTTGTTATAGGCCGGGAATGCTGCAGCAATATCCGACCTGTACATATTATAAAGGGGGTGTCCGACCATAACACCATCAATATAAACGCTAATGGTGGAGCCATCAGTAGGAATCGTGTTCGGCTGAGGCGTCAGCGCCCAACCTGAGACGGTATAGGCAGAACCTGAAACTGTCTCTCCGCGTATTGGGGCATCAAGATCACCAAAAGGTTTCACGGCATTGGCATTATCGCAAATGATGTTTTTGGTACCAAGTGTAACATTGTTCCCATCACTGTCCGTAGCTGTGACAATAAGGGTAAAGGTACCGTTCCCGCCATTGGGGAGAAGATTAGTGACCAGTGAATACCCCCAGCCTGCTTTCCAGTTGTAGGGATACTCAGGGTAGGCGGCTGCTATATCCGGCCGCGCTCCTTCTATCAGGTTCGCGTCACCCATATAGACTGAATTTGAGCCGTCCATACGGTAAACTCTGACGCTTGCAATCTGCACATCATCCAGTGCCCAGCCGGTTACCTGAACGACGCCCCTTACTGTGGAACCGGACAAAGGGGTTTGAAAGGTACCGAAGGGACCTGCTCCCAGTGCATTCTGTGTTAAAAATGCCAGAAAAAAGACTCCCAGGATCGTTAACATCATTACTCTTTTTTTAGAAAACATAATCAGTTCTCCTTTTGATGCGGAATAAACAGGGCAATGCTTTGGATGATTCATATATTTATGTGCAGGCAGTTTAAAAACTGGAAAAAATAATAATGCTAAAGGCTGTAACTGGTCAAGGATCATGTTCTATTGTATGTGTTTACAGGACGTTTTTTTGCAGTATTTCTTTATTATGGAGATAATTCACAATCAGGATTGATTAATTCGTATAAACTCATCATCGCATAAGAGTATTGATTCTTTTGTTATTCATTCTGATTTTTTTCTTTTAGTTTATTTATCAAGCGTGTAAGATTACTCAACTGAACAGATCCGGAGTTCTTCATAATTAAATTGCACTAATATAACCGGTTTTCAAATCATGATTGCTCCAGAGAGAATCAAGGAATTAGTCAGGACTTTCGATTATAATCTGGAAGCGTACAAAAGAGGGTCATATAATGAAACTCAGGTGCGCCGCGAATTTATAGACCCATTTTTTGAAGAACTGGGCTGGGACATTGCCAATAAAAAGGGCTATGCCGCGGCTTATAAGGATGTTATCCATGAAGACGCCATAAAAGTCGGTGGCGTCACAAAGGCGCCGGACTACTGTTTTCGGATCGGCGGGGCCCGCAAATTTTTTCTGGAAGCTAAAAAACCCTCGGTCAATATCCAGGAAGATGTCCATCCGGCATATCAGCTGCGCCGCTATGGATGGAGCGCCAAACTGCCCCTCAGCATTCTGACTGACTTTGAAGAGTTTGCCGTCTACAACTGCCGCATGAAGCCTGCAAGAACCGATAAGGTTTCCCATTCCCGCATCCTTTATCTTAGATACATGGATTATGTAGATCGATGGGAAGAAATTGCAGGCATCTTTTCAAGAGATGCAATCCTGAAAGGCTCCTTCGACAAATACATAGAATCCAGCAAAATCAAAAAAGGCACAACCGAGGTGGACGCCTCGTTCCTGCAGGAAATAGAACGCTGGAGAGAACTGCTTGCACGCAACATTGCCCTTCGCAATCCCAACCTCACTCAAAGAGAATTGAATTACTCTGTTCAGCAAACCATAGACCGAATTGTTTTTCTCCGTATCTGTGAGGATCGGGGAATGGAAGACTACGGAGGACTGATGGCGCTGCAGAACGGGGACAATATTTACAAACGTCTATTCCAACTATTTAATAAAGCGGATGAGAAATACAATTCCGGACTGTTCCATTTCAAAAAAGAAAAAGATCGCGAGAATTATGACAACCTGACTCCCTCACTGCAGATAGATGACAAGCCTTTGAAGGATATCTTTAAAAATCTTTATTACCCGGAAAGCCCATACGAGTTTTCCGTACTGTCTGCCGACATACTCGGACAGGTTTATGAAAAATTCCTGGGAAAGGTTATCCGCCTCACAGCCGGGCATCAGGCAAGAATCGAGGAAAAACCGGAAGTCCGCAAGGCAGGAGGGGTTTACTATACACCTGACTACATCGTGGACTACATAGTAAAGAATACGGTGGGCAAACTGGTTGAAGGAAAAAAGCCCGGGCCAAGGGGCGGCGTGAGCAACCTGAAAATACTAGACCCGGCATGCGGTTCAGGTTCTTTTCTGATCGGAGCGTATCAGTTTCTTCTTGACTGGCACCGTAATGAATACATCAAAGACGGGCCTGATAACTGGTCCAAAGGCAAGACGCCGCGCATTTATCAGTCCGGCAGAGGCGAGTGGCGGTTAACCATAGACGAACGCAAACGAATTCTGCTGAACAATATTTACGGTGTGGATATAGATCATCAGGCTGTGGAGGTGACAAAGCTGTCACTCCTTCTCAAGGCGCTTGAAGGAGAGGATGAACAGAGCATCGGAAAGCAGATGGCCCTGTTTCAGAAACGTGTACTGCCTGACCTCTCGAATAACATCAAATGTGGGAACTCCCTGATCGGGCCTGATTTCTATGAGCATCAGCAGATGAGCTTCCTTGATGAAGAGGAAATATTTCGGGTAAATGCCTTTTACTGGAATACTGAATTCGCGGAAATCATGAATAATGGAGGATTTGACGCGGTAATCGGCAACCCTCCGTATGTTCGTCAGGAAGGTTTGGGCTATCTTAAAAACTATTTTGAAAAGCATTACTCTGTTTATCACGGTGTAGCCGATCTATATGTCTATTTTATCGAAAAAGGTGTTTCGCTTTTAAAGCAGGGAGGTTTCTTTTCCTATATTGTCGCCAATAAGTGGTTCAGGGCTAATTACGGAAAATCTCTGAGGCAATGGATGAAACGGCAAAACATTTTTGAGATTATCGACTTCGGAGACCTGCCGGTGTTCAAGCAGGCAAGCACTTATCCCTGTATTGTCGTCATTCAGAAAAAAGCCCCTGTACAGGTCTTTCGGGCAGTCACTATGAAAACCCTGGAATTCGGCGATTTGAAAGACTATATCAAGCAGCACAGCCATGAAGTCCGGCAGGATAATCTCGATGAATCCGGCTGGTCTCTGGCGAATCAAGGCACAAGCGATTTACTGGACAAACTCCGAAAAAGAGGCATACCTCTGGGCGAGTATGTCGGTGGAAAAATCTTCTATGGGATAAAAACCGGCTTAAACGATGCATTCGTCATTGATGACGCTACCAGGGAACAACTGATTGCCGAGGATCCAAAAAGCGGGGAAGTTATAAAACCGTTTCTTGCGGGGAGGAATATAAAGCGTTATCAGCCGCTATCCAGCGAAAAATATGTTCTTTTCACAAGGCGAGGCATCGACATTGATAAATATCCAGCTATCAAAAATTATCTGACGAAATTCAAGGAAAACCTTTTACCACGTCCGAAAGACTGGAAAGGAGAAAAATGGCTTGGTAGAAAGCCTGGCTCTTATCAATGGTATGAAATTCAAGATACCATAGATTATTACCAAGAATTTGAGAAACCGAAGATAATTGTTCCTGCAATTGTTAAATCAGCATCATATGCTTATGATGCGAAAGGTTTTTATTCCAATGACAAAACTACAATCATACCTACAAAGGACAAGTATCTGCTCGGTTTAATAGGATCAACAACACTTGATTTTTACATTCATTCTATCTCAGCCACCAAGCAAGGTGGATATTTCGAATACAAGCCGATGTATATTTCAAAACTCCCCATCCGCACAATCAACTTCAATGATCCAACTGAAGTCGCCCTGCATGACCAGATGGTAAGCCTTGTTGATAAGATGCTGGACTTGCACAAAAGACTGACCAAGTCAAGGGTTCCCCATACAACAGAAACGCTGAAACGCCAGCTCGAATTAACAGACAGGCAGATCGATCAGCTTGTATATCGTTTGTATGATTTAACAGATGAGGAGATCAAAATAGTGGAATCAGGAAGCTAAGATTGCACAATTGCCACGGGGGATGGTGCCGGGATTGTTCTAAGGCCTGGAAAATATAACCTTGTTACCGATGCTGATGTGTTAGTAGAGGGCCTGCTACAGGCGTTGAAATAACTTCAATCTGGTAAGAAGCTGGAAAAAAGGGGATCTTGCCAGGGTATATGACATACGCAGGAGATTTATGATACATGTCGTTTGAAATTATTGCCATGGTCATTCTCGCTGCAGTACTTCATGCCGGCTGGAATACACTTATAAAAATCCAGGGCAATCGACTCGTAACTATGGCGGTCTTTACGCTTGCGGGAAGCATGGTCTCTCTTTTAGTGGTACCGTGGATAGCTTTTCCGGATCGCGCCAGCTGGCCCCTTCTGGGACTGACGATTCTGCTGCATACCGGATACCATATATTTCTCCCCATCGCTTACGACCATGGTGACCTGGGGCAGGTATATCCCATCGCCAGAGGATCAGCACCCCTGCTTGTTGCAGTTGGTGCACTTGTGGTCGCCGGCGAAACTCTGGCGCCTTTGTCCTTAGTCGGTGTTTTATGCCTCGCGTCGGGAGTCATGGCCCTGGTTTTTGATAAGGGACAGGGACTGTGGATAAATTCCAAAGCAGTCTTTTATGCTATACTGACAGGAGGATTTATTGCGTGTTACACGGTAGCAGACGGTCTGGGAGCCAGAAAGGCCGGGTCAGTCCTGGGATTTGCCATGTGGCTGACAATTGGTGACGGTCTCCTTACCTTCCTCGTAGTATTCTGCTGGAAAGGGCGAAAGATGCTATCGATGGTTAGAGATAATTTCCGAATCGGAATTCTGGGAGGAGCTATGCAGACTGGGACATACTGGATCATAGTTTGGGCATTGGCCCTGGCCCCAATGGCTATGGTTTCTGCGCTGAGAGAAACCAGCGTTCTAATAGCTGCGGTCATCTCTACATTCGTTCTGAAGGAAGGTTTCGGGATCTGGCGTTTTATATCAGCCGGTCTAGTGACATTTGGGCTTATAGCAAGCCGAACCGGAAGGTAAGAACCTTATCAGTTAAATCGACAGGAATCAGATATTTAAAAAGCAGGATTTTTTCCCACAAGGACAAGAGGTGATTAAATATGACGAAACGAGTATTAATTGTCGATGATAACAGCACCAACCTGTACATGTTCGAAACCATACTTAAAGGATATGGTTTTGAGGTAATTTCTGCTAATAACGGCAAAGAGGCACTGGACAAGGCTCTTGAAAATCCTCCTGATCTGATTGTAACAGATATTCTTATGCCGGTAATGGACGGCTACACCTTATGCCGACAGGTGAAATCAGACGATACACTTAAAAACATACCTGTGGTGTTTTACACCGCCACATATACTGAATCTAAAAACAAGGACTTTGCACTGAGCCTTGGGGCTGATAGATTTATTCTTAAACCACAGGAACCGGATATTCTGATAAATATATTAAATGAGGTGCTGGAAAAAAAACATACTGACAGTAAGGCAGAGATTAAACCTCTCGGCGATGAAATGGAGTTTTTCAGGCAATACAATGAAATCCTTTTCAGCAAACTTGAAAAAAAGATATCCGATCTGGAAACTGCAAATCAGAATCTCAGCATACTCGAGGAGCGTTACCGACTGAGTTTTGAAAATGTTACGGATGTTATATGCACGCTCGGAGCCGATCTTGTAATCACCAACATGTCTCCGAGCATCGAGAGACTCACAGGGATCAAACCGCACTATTTCATCGGAAGGCCTGTTAAAATCCTTGAAAAGTTTTTCAAGCCGGAATCTTTCGAACGACTTATGGCTAACATCCATCAGGTCTTACAAAAAGGGAAAACCATCCCCTCAGCAACCTATGAGTTTATCGCGCAAAATGAATCAAAGCTATACATCGAAATCAGTGGAGCCCCAGTTATCCGGGATGAAGAGATTGTCGGACTGATCTCTGTCGCACGCGACGTGACTGCCCGCACAATAGCGGAAGAAGGAATCCGCCATCACGAACGATTGCTGGGGGCCATTAATCGCGTTTTATCAGAAGCCCTGGCAGCAACCACTCCCGAGTCCGTAGCAGAGGTGTGTCTGAATGTCGGGCAAGAACTCACAGGAAGCACATTCGGCTTTATCGGTAAGATTACTTCGGATAGGCGCTTTACGACGATCGCTTTGGGTAATCCGGAGTGGAATGAATGTCGGATTGCTGAAGATCAGGCCGTTTCCCAAATCAAGGACATGGACATACGGGGTATGTGGGGAGAGGTTATACTGCATGAGCACACTCTCATCATTAATGATCCGGAATCCTTTCCTGAGCGTGTTGGTGTTCCGGATGGTCACCCCCCAATCAATGCATTCCTGGGCGTGCCCCTGAAAGAACAGGATACGGTGATTGGTATGATCGCCATGGCCAACAACGAATCAGGCTACACGATGGAACATGCGGAAGACCTGCAGACCCTTGCCACCTTTTTTGTGGAGGCGATACGCCGCAAGGAGGCTGAAGAGTCCCTCAAGGTCAGCGAGAGGAAATACCGCTCCATCTTCGAAGAATCAAATGATGCCATCCTGCTGACGGCCCCTGACGGATCCATCCTTGACGCCAATCCGGCAGCATGTAATATGCTCGGCCGATCAGTGGACGACATCAGGGAAGCTGGGCGTAACGGGCTGGTTGATCAATCCGATCCGCGATTGAAGACAGCGCTGGAGGAAAGGGCAAGAACGGGAAAAAGCCTGAATGCAGAGTTCACCATGCTTCGATCCAATGGAGAAGGCTTTCCCGTTGAAGTCACATCAACCATCTTCACAGACGCCTATGGCCAGCAGAGAACAAGCATGATCATCCGAGACATCACCGAGCGGAAACAGGCGGAAGAGGCATTGCGGGAACGGGATGAACGGTTTCGGAAGCTGTCTTCCCAGGTTCCTGGAATGATCTATCAGTTCATACGGAAACCTGACGGAACCTATTGCGTACCCTTCACCACGGAAGCGATCAGGGATCTCTTCGGGTGTTCGCCTGAAGATGTACGCGAGGACTTCTCTACCATACGGAAGGTAGTCCTGCCCGAGGATCTGGATAGATTTATTGCTTCCATCGAATCGTCTGCCGAACAAATGACCACCTGGGAATGTGAATACCGGGTGCAGGTTCCCGGTCAACCCCTCAAATGGCTGTTCGGCAGATCAACGCCGGAAAAACATGAGGACGGGAGCATTATCTGGCATGGATTCAACGCGGACATCACGGATCTAAAGAACATTGAGTTTCAGCGCGAGGCTGCAATTAGGGAACTCCGGCATGAGAAAGAGTTTAATGAATCACTCATCCAGAACTCCCCCGCATTCTTCTTCGCCATCAGTGCGCACGGAAAGACGATCATGATGAATGAGGCTCTCCTCCAGGCACTTGGTTATACGGAAGATGAGGTTCAGGGCACTGACTATCTGACCACCTTTGTCCCGGAATCAGAACGGCAATCCGTCTCGAAAGTTTTCAAGCAACTCACCACCACCAATTACTCTACATATACTAATAATACCGTCTTGACCAAAAACGGAAAGAGGCTACTGGTGGAATGGCATGGCAGGTCTGTCTTCAAAGAAGCGGGAGTGTTCGACTACTTTTTCGGCGTCGGTATCGATATCACCGAGCGTACAAAATTGGCAGAAGATCTCAAACAGAGCTTTCAACAGATACGTAAGGGATTAAGTGCCACCGTTCGGGCGATGGCCGAAACAGTTGAATCGAGAGATCCATATACCGCTGGCCATCAGCTGAACGTATCCGATCTGGCCCGAGCCATCGCCACCGAAATGAAAATGTCCAAAGACAAGATCGAAGGCCTCCGCACGGCAGCCACTATTCATGATCTGGGTAAAATTTCCATTCCTGCCGAGATTCTCAGCAAGCCAGCCAGATTGACAGATATAGAGTTCGCCCTAATAAAAGATCACCCCCAGGCAGGGTTCAATATTTTAAAGAACATCGATTTTCCATGGCCGGTTGCGAGAATGATCCTTGAGCACCATGAAAGGATGGACGGGTCCGGTTATCCGAACTGTCTCAAGGGAGATGAAATACTTCTTGAGTCAAGAATTCTGGCCGTTGCCGACGTGGTTGAGGCAATATGCTCGCATCGACCTTACCGTCCTGCCCTTGGAGTAGATGCAGCATTGGATGAAATTGCCAGGAACAGAGGCACCCTGTACGATCCCGAAGTTGTAGATGCCTGTTTACGGCTTTTTCATGACAAAAATTATACATTTGATTGATAATTTCATACATCATTACCTGTAATTTTCTTTTATATAGGAGATAGCACCTGGGCAGATAACCCTTTTTGATTCAATTACCATTTTTGACTTGGAAAAATGATTTTTTCAATCGCCCCCTCATAATCAGAATTTGGCATTCTGATCCTGTAACGATTCATTATCGCATGAGTGGATTGATTCCATTGTTATTCATTTTTGATTTTTTCTTTTAGTTTTTATATTAAGCGTATAAGATTTCGCAGGGGAAATGATTTCACCTAAAACAGATCCTCAGCTCCGCAAGTGGATACTCTCGGATATCTCAGCCGCACCATCTGCGGTAGCCTTAAGTGCGATGAACGAGATGATGACACAGTATATCACAGGAGAAGCAGCCAGGATATTCGATAAGCTCCGCATCCCCGTTATAACGGTGAACGGAGATATGTGGCCTGTTAACTATGAGGCAAACCGGCGGCACATGTTTTCCTTTGATGCCATTGTTCTGAAAGATGCGGATCACTTCCTGATGATGAACCGGCTGGAAGAATTCAATCGTGCATTGGAAAAGGCAATAAATATGCTTTCAGTAAACTGCCAGACAATGCCCCATTGACATAATAGCAAGCTGATAAAAAATATATAGAGAAGCATTATAATTAAGCTTGAGAGGCATATCATGGCAATCCGAATTGTGCGTCTGGGAACAGAAAGATCAGCAAAAGAAGGAACGCGCATAGGAACAGTGAGGCGTCCGCCACGCGGTGTACCCAGGACCGAGTATGCATCACGGAACTGGTATGATGTGTGGCTTCCTAACATAGCTCCTTCTGCTGAGCTCATGAAACTTGGAAAAACTGCTGAATCCGATAAGGACTGGGCGGTATTTGTCAGGAAATACAGGGCCGAGATGGCAGATCCTGACAAGAGCAGAATTCTTGACCTGCTTGCCGCACTGTCTCACCAGGCAGATTTCTCTGTGGGATGTTACTGCGAGAATGAGGAACGGTGTCACAGGTCCATACTGAGGGAGCTGTTGGCCGAAAGAGGGGCTAAGATTGAAAGAGTATTATAATCATCATGCCTCATGTCGTTCATTCTGTTTTTTCTTTTAGTTTATTAATAAAGAGCGTAATATTTCTGCAGCAGAGCGATAATGCCTGCATTCATTAAGAGGAGGCAGCGTATGAGCCGGATACTTGTCGGAAAAGGCGAGATGCCTGTTAATCTGCTCGCCAAATATGGGAACCGCCATGGTTTGATTGCCGGGGCCACCGGTACTGGTAAAACAATTTCACTCCTGGTGCTGGCAGAAGGCTTCTCCCGTCTTGGCGTTCCGGTATTTATGGCTGACGTAAAGGGCGATGTCGCCGGACTCGCAATGGCTGGTATTTCCAATGAAAAAATCCAGCAGCGTGTTGCAAAAATAGGCATTGGTGGTTATACGAATGAAGCCAATCCTGTCCTGTTCTGGGATATGTTCGGAAATTCCGGACATCCTGTACGCACTACAGTAAGTGAAATAGGTCCAAACCTGCTGGGCAGGATCCTTGAAATAAATGATACCCAGATCGGACTCCTTGAAATCGCCTTCAAACTGGCAGACGATGAGGGTCTTCTGCTGCTTGATCTTGATGACCTTCGTGCTCTTCTTAGCTTCGTCGCTGAAAACCGCAAAAAAATCTCGGCTGAATATGGCCTGGTAAGTACACAGTCCATCGCTGCAATTCAGCGTGCACTTTTATCACTTGAACGTGAAGGCGGAGAAGCCTTTTTCGGTGAGCCGGCACTGGATCTTAATGATTTGATGCGGACCGACCTCAGCGGGCGCGGAATAATTAACATTCTTGCTGCAGACCAGCTCATCCTGAAGCCGCGATTATACTCAAGTTTCCTTCTGTGGCTGCTGTCAGAGCTGTTCGAAAATCTCCCTGAAGTTGGCGACCTTGACAGACCCAGACTCGTATTTTTCTTTGATGAAGCCCACCTGCTGTTTGAAGATGCTCCTGCAATTCTTCGCCAGAGAGTAGAGCAGGTCGTTCGTATTATCCGCTCAAAGGGAGTTGGGATATACTTCTGTTCTCAATTCCCGGATGATATCCCCAATGAAATCCTGGGTCAGCTCGGCAACCGGATACAGCACGCACTGAGGGCCTATACCCCTCGCGATCAGAAGGCGGTTAAAACTGCTGCTGAAACATTTGTTTCAAACCCGAAATTCAGTGTTGCCGAAGCAATATCACAGCTCGGCGTCGGAGAGGCGCTGGTTTCAACACTTCAGGAAAAAGGCATCCCCATGCCGGTAGAACGAACCATGATCTGCCCGCCGCGCTGCCGTATGGGAGCAATCACGCCTGAAGAACGAACAACCGTTCGTATGCGGAGCCCCATAAGCGGCAAGTATGACTTTCCTGTAAACCGTGAATCAGCCTATGAGATACTTGGTCGGCGGACCACGGAGAAACAGGAAGCCGAGTCGGAAGCAAATCAGGCTGAGGAGAGAAAACCGTCTGAAAGCAGAGGCAAATTCAGTGAGTGGATGTGGGGTACAAAACGCAGGCAGGGTATGGCTGAAACACTTGCCAAGCAGGCAGCCAGAACAGTCGGCAATCAGATCGGCAGGCAGATATTCCGAGGACTGCTCGGAGGCATTTTAGGAGGATCCCGGCGCCGATAGTGTCCCTGTAATTTATTAACGTCTCTATTATAATGACACAACTATTTAAAATACCAGGAAATATCTTTTGCTTAAATCCAATCAGATTATTCTGTTGAGAAAATATCCTTGTTTTTATATAGTCTATTTTGAAGAAAAAATCCGTTTTGAAAGAAGGTATTTCCAGATTTCAGTTAAAATAAGAAACCATGGGTGAAAATATACAAACACCCCATATTGTTAGGAGGAAGGCCACTATGAAAAGACTCTTAATCCTCTTTCTTGCAATGGTGATTCTGCCTCCGTTCCTTTCAGCAGCCGAAGAACCATCAATAGGAAAAATTAAGACATCCAGCGGCGATATTGCTGTAATGCGAAACGGCAAAGAAATCAGCCTGAATACCGGTGACAGCCTTTTTCAGAAAGATATCATACGGACCGGTACGGACAGCTCGGTTGGAATTATTTTCGAAGATAATACGATCCTGTCAATGGGTCCTGAAAGCGAAATAGCAATTGAAGAATATGTTTTTGCCCCTGAAAAAGGCATACTGTCTATGATTACGCGTATGCTTAAGGGAACAGCCTCATACCTGTCAGGCATCATAGGCCGGCAGTCGCCCGAATCGGTTAAATTTCATACTCCTGATGCAACAATAGCTTTGCGCGGCACACAGTTTCTTGTCAAGGTTGAAGGCTACTGACCCACAATCATCCAGCCTGCAATCTGCGGCGGCAATTACCGGTTTATTTTTCAGCTAATCCAGGCTCAACGAGGCAAATATGAAAAATATTACCTACATAATAATCGGTTTATTTTTTATACTGTTTCAGGCAGGATGCGGAACCAGAAGCATGGTAGTATTGATACCCGACCCTGACGGTCATGTCGGGCAGCTTGTAGTGGAGAACGAAGGCGGGATGCAGGTCCTGAATAAACCTAATCAGTCGGTACAGGTAACGGACAGAATGGCACCTCCGGGTGAAGTTAAAATTCTCACTGAAGAAGAAATCCGCAGGGCCTTTTCCAATGCATTGTCCGCTCAGCCTTTGCCGCCGGCAAAATTTATTCTCTATTTTCTCCAGGATTCAAACGAACTGACAAATGAATCCAGGGCCCTTCTCCCTCAAATTATTCAGACAATCCAGGACAGGAGCTCCAGCGATATTGTGATCTCCGGCCATACTGACACGGTCGGCTCGAACGATTATAATTACAGGCTGTCGCTTGAAAGGGCAAAAGTTCTGTACGGGATCCTTCTTGAAAACGGGGCAGATTCTTCCAGCATCACAGTCACTTCTCACGGTGAAGGGAATCCTCTTATAAAAACAGATGATAATGTTGCGGAACCAAGAAACAGAAGAGTTGAGGTGGTTATAAAGTAACTGCCCGGCAGTCACAGCAAAGTTTTCATGAAAACAGAGTCGATAAGAATTCCAGCGTTTGATTCCAGCAATTCTATCTCAGCAGGCAGGACTGAAAAGCTCCGAATAATTCTCTTCGGGCTTATTTTCACCCTGTTTTTTGCAGCTTTCTTTGCAGTTAAGCCATCCCTGCTGCAGAGGATTGACTTTATAAACTACGACCTGCTTCTGAAAAATTTTCCCGACAATTACGCAAGTACAAGATTTTTAATCATTGATATAGATGAAAAAAGCCTGAATCGTTACGGCCAGTGGCCCTGGCCCAGGTACCGAGTAGCCGAATTATTTAATAAAATTGCCCTCATGGAGCCGGCTGTCATTGGTCTTGACATGATTTTCTCAGAACCCGACCGGACATCTGCGGGACGGCTTCTGAAAGATCTTAAAGATGCATATGAACTTGATATAAAATTTGACCGGCTTCCCGATGAATTAAGAGACAACGACCTGATCCTTGCTGAATCACTCTCAAAGGGGCCCTTTGTCCTGGGCAATCAGTTCCATTTCAACAGTCTTCAAAAAAGCTCGGATCAATGCGCTCTTCATCCGGTCAAAACATCCCTTTTGCAGGATTCAACAGTTCAGGGAGACAGCACCGGGATTCCTGAAGGAAGTTCTGTCCTGTGCAATCTAAAAGTACTTTCAGAAAGGGTTGACGCCTCAGGTTTCTGTAATTTCAGCCCGGACCCCGACGGCATGCTCAGAAGGCTGCCCCTTCTCATCGGGTACGGCGGCGAGTTCTATGCCAGCCTCGCTCTTGCCACCGTTCTAAAATTACAGGGAAATGACAACCTCCTCCTTAAAAAAACAGGGAAATCACTTCAGTCAATCAGCTACAGTGGGACTACCATCCCTGTTGATGCGCATAGCCGGTTGCTTATCAAATTCAGGGGGCCCAAGAGAAGCTATGAATACATATCGGCAGCAGATATTATGGCCAACAGGGTTTCGTCTGAACAACTGGAGGGAAGAATAGCTTTTGTAGGCTCTTCAGCAGCAGGATTAAGAGAATTACATACAACCCCTTTTGACCCCACGTACCCCGGTATTGAGGCACACGTCACCGTTGCCGATAACCTGTTGAGTGGTGAATTCATCAGCCTGCCTCCCTACAGCAACGGCCTTGTACTGCTGCTGTTTATTCTCTTGCCCGGGGTGTTACTAAGCCTGCTTATCGGCTTCAGAAGCGGTCCATTCAGCCTGATTTTAACTTTTTTCCTCATCACCGGGCTTTGGCTGGCTACTCAACAGGTTTTTTTCCGCACCGGTCTGTTTATCGGGACCTCCTTTCCAATTGCATCTGTTATCTGCAATTACATATTCCTGACCATCCTGAAATACCGTTCCGAATACAAAAAGGAGAAAAGGGCATTAAAAGAGAGTGAAAAACGTTTCCGCATACTCTTTAAAAAAGCCCCGATTCCAATGTGTCATATTTCCATGGATGGAAAAATACTCGATGTAAATGACCGCCTGACACAATCCATGGGATATACAACCCACGATCTGCCCGCCCTTGAGCATGCATGGCACCTTTCCTTCCCGGACCCTTATTCCAGAAAACAGAAGACATCAGAATGGAGGCCAGGTACGGAAAGCCCTGTAAAAGATGATTCCAATCTGGAATCATCAGAATCCCGTGTACTCTGCAAGGATGGCACCTATCGTGCCATGATTATCAGCAGCAGGTTGATCGGGAAAGGCATCATCGTAAGTTTTTTTGATATTACTGAACGCAAAGAGGCTGAAAAAGAAAAGGAAAAACTGCAATGGCAGCTTCACCAGTCACAGAAGCTCGAGGCAGTAGGTATACTTGCAGGAGGTGTCGCCCACGATTTCAATAACATGCTCGGTGCAATCATGGGATACGCAGAGCTTGAAATGCAGGAAATGAGTTCTGAAGATCCGCGACGCAATAATCTTGACAGGATTATGGAAGCAGCACAGCTTTCGAGTAAACTAACACGTCAATTACTGGCCTTTGCCAGCAAACAGAAAATTGAACCCATTGTATTTGATTTAAATGAGGCCGTTGAAAACATTCTGAAAATGATACGGAAGCTGATTCAAAAAAATATTGAATTGAAATGGTTTCCAGGCGAAAAACCATGCACAGTAATGATGGACCCCAGTCAATTCGACCAGATTCTGGTCAATCTGTGTATCAATGCCAGAGATGCCATTTCAGATTTCGGAAGAATTACTATTGAAACTGATGCAGTTTATCTGGATGAATCTTATTGTAGCTCCAAAGCTGAAGTTATGCCCGGGAATTATGTACTCCTTTCCGTAAGCGATAATGGCTGCGGTATGGACAAACAGACTCTGGACCATATCTTTGAACCATTTTTCACAACCAAAGATGTTGGGAAGGGAACCGGCATGGGGCTGGCAACTGTTTATGGCATTGTGAAGCAGAACAAAGGATTCATAAATGTTAACAGCGAATCGGGAAAGGGAACCACCTTTAAGATCTTCATTCCAATGAATGAAGTTAAACCTGAAAGTTTAAGATCAGAATTCAATGATGAAATTCTTCGAAGCCGTGGTGAAACATTACTGATAGTTGATGATGATCCGACCGCTCTTGAAATGAGTGTCATTATGCTACAGAAGCTCGGCTATTCGGTTTTGGCGGCAGGCACACCGGAAGATGCTGTCCGCATAGCAGAAGGAAACAAATCCGAAATTCATCTGCTTATCACAGATGTAGTAATGCCCAGAATGAACGGACGGGCATTGTCCAACAGGATTAAGGAGCTTCGGCCCAAAATGAAATACCTTTTCATGTCGGGCTACTCTGAAGAGCTTATCTCGCACCAGGGCATATCGGACCAGGACATAAAATTCATTCAAAAACCATTCCTGTTAAAAGATATAGCTGTTAAAGTTCGTGAGATTCTGGATTGATACTGGAAACAAACATATAAAAAATAAATTATTGTAATGAAGCATGTATTAAGATGTCAGATATCAAAATAGTCAGGGGTTATATACCCGGATCATTAGGACGTGTTGCTGAACTCCATGGCGATTATTACTATAACCACTGGGGATTCGGGCTCTTTTTTGAAGCCAAGGTCGCTAATGAACTCTCTGATTTTCTTAGGCGTTTTGATGAAAACCGGGATGGGTTCTGGACTGTTTCGGCAAACGGCCGCATAGAAGGATCTATTTGTATTGACGGCATTCATGCGGAAAATGACGGTGCACATCTACGCTGGTTTATAATCTCTGAGGCGCTGCAGGGAAAGGGAGCAGGTAACCTTCTCATAAAAACCGCCATGAATTTTTGCAGGGATAAAGGGTATAAAAAGGCTTATTTATGGACATTTGAGGGGCTCGGCGCAGCAAGGCATCTGTATGAGAAGGCCGGTTTCAATCTTGTTGAGGAACATAAAGGAAGCCAGTGGGGAACTCAAGTAAAGGAACAACGATTTGAATGTTATTTTCCCTAATCAGAAAAATCCCGCTACTGTATTCAATATTTTTTCCTAACCGAACCTAACCAGGAGTTTTTCAGCTATGGAAATTGACTTGAAAGATTTTAAACCAAGAGACGCTCATGATTTCATTACAAGTTCGATAATACCCAGACCTATAGCGTGGGTATCCACCATTAATACGGACGGCCAGACAAATCTGGCCCCATTCAGTTTTTTCACAGGAGTATCGTGGTCGCCTCCTGTCCTTGCCTTCTCACTGGTCAACCGTTCAGATGGATCAATGAAAGATACAGCGATAAACATCCGAAAGGTTCCTGAGTTTGTCATAAACATTGTTTCGGTAGATCTCCTTTCCGTCATGGAGTTCTCAGCCAGGCCATTGCCTTATGGAAGCGATAAGGATTCAATAAAGGGTATCCACTGGATTCCCTCAAAAAAGATAAAACCTTTCAGAGTCCAGGAGGCCAGGATTTCATTTGAATGTACCCTTGAACAAATTGTCACTGTGAGTGAAGGTCCTGATGCAGGTAATTTGATTCTTGGACGGGTACAGCTTGTTCATGTGCAGGATAATTTATTGAAGAACCAGAAAGAAATTGACTGGTTCGGCCTGGATGTCCTCGGCAGGCTCAGCGCCAACAGGTATTGCAGTATTCGTTCTGTCATTGAAAGCGAAACAAATTGAGGAATACGAGGGCCTTAAATATGAATTTTAACCTGGAGTTATATCAGGAAAAAGCATGAGGCTCTGGTCAATTCATCCGTGCAATTTAGATTCCAGGGGACTGGTCGCACTCTGGAGGGAGGGTCTTTTGGCACAGAAAGTCCTGCAGGGAAATACCAGAGGATACAGAAATCATCCCCAGTTAATACGTTTTAAAGCTGCAATAAATCCGGTCGGAGCTATCGCCGCATACTTAAAACATATAGCTGATGAAGCTGACAAACGAGGCTATCACTTTGACAGAAGTAAAATTACTAATTCAGCATTTGATGACAGAATTCCTGTAACAACCGGACAATTGGAATATGAATTCCTACACCTGCTCGGCAAGCTTAAACAAAGAAACACTGAATTATATATAAAGCTGAATAAAACCAAAACCATCAAACCCCATCCAATATTCAATGCAGTCATCGGAGATATAGAGGATTGGGAAGTTTTCTGATATTATTCCTGAAAATGGGCTTTCACTGTTTTTAAAAATCTGTTATTTGAAAATTATTGTTTGTATATCAATATCCCGATCTTGATCTACTCCAGACAGCAGGAAACAATGGGAGATAATTATGATAGATTTTGATAAAGGCCTTGCGCTCCATGACCATCCAGAGATCCTCTACAGAATTTTTTTCCCTCGAAGGGAAATTTCCAGAGAATCGGAAAGTCCGAAAGCTGTGAATCGTTTTGTCACTGTAGATAATGGAGTATCTGTCTGCTGCCGTTTCTATCCGTCCAGCAGCGATGCACCCAATATAATCTTTTTTCACGGCAATGGTGAAACAGCTCCTGATTATGACTACGTAGCACCTGTGTATAGCCAATGTGGCCTCAATCTCTATGTGACCGACTACCGCGGATATGGAATGAGCGATGGAAGCCCTACCTGTACAGCCATGATTAAGGACACCCACCCCATATTCCATGACTTTAAGGAATTTTTAAAGGAACAGGGGTTCAACGGCGGAATTTTTGTTATGGGCAGATCTCTGGGAAGTGCACCTGCTATAGAAATCGCATACAATTATCAGAAAGAACTTAATGGACTTATTATTGAAAGCGGTTTTGCAAGTGCCAGAAACCAGCTTGAGAGAATAGGAGTTCTGCACCTCTTTAAGGATATTGAAAACCCCATCGGATTCGGCAATGACCTGAAGATTAAAGATGTGACAATCCCCACTCTCATCATCCATGGCCAATGGGATGAGATCATTCCTGCAACCGAGGGAAAAGCACTTTACGAACTTTCAGGAGCCGCCAGAAAATATTCCCTTTTTATACCCGAAGCCGGCCATAACGATATAATGATGATCGGCCTGAACGAATATATGGAAGCGATTGAAAGCCTGATTCAAAATGCCTGAGTGGATTTCTGACAATTCGAAATGATCCACCCTGCCCCCCTGCTCTTTTAACCTTATATTTCATAATGCCCTGCCAACTTGCAAAATATAGTATTTTCAATATTGACATTAAATTTTTATTCCTCTGTAATCTTTTAAAAGGAGGAATTACTATGTACCACCCAAGATTAAAAGGCGGCCATTATGAAATCGGTTTACATTTCGGTAAAATGTTAAAAAAGCAACATGTCGATTTTTATAAACTGATAGATCTCAACAGGTTTCAGAAAGATTTTGGTGCGAAATCCCAAAAAATATTATCAGAGGTCTTTCCCGAAGTTTGTGATGAAATCCGCGGAATTACAGATGGATTGAATTTTTCCTATGAAGAGTTTGCTTCATGGCTGTTATGCATGGGGTGCTGTCACGATCTCCATGGCTGTACCACCTTTTGTTTTACTAAAAATGGTAACGTCATTTACGGCAGGAATAATGACCTGCCTCCGTTCCTTAAAAAAGCAAGTAAAAGTGTATTATATAAACTTGACAGCGGATACTCATTCATTGGCAACACCTCCTCCATGATTAATTTTGAAGAGGGATTGAATGAATATGGTTTAGCCGTTGCCATGGAATTTATTGTACCCACCTTTATTGTGCCGGGTATTAATTCCGTATTCCTGGTCCGCTATCTGCTTGAAAAATGTGCAACCACAAAGGAAGCAATAAACGCCTTAAAAAGCCTGCCAATAGCTTCAGCCTGCAGCATAATACTGGCAGATAAAGTGGGTGATATGGCAGTTGCAGAGTGTACGCCAAAAAACATATTTTTTAGAGAACCAGCATCAGATGATAACTTTATCGTAGCAGCCAACCATTTTATTTCAAGGGAAATGACCTGTTATAATGCATGTCTTATTTTTTCATCTGACATTAGATATCAAACGGCGTACGATGCCTTAAAAAATGTTGACTATATTAACGGCATTGAACATGCTGAAAATATACTCAGCGGAAAACATGGATTTATGTGTCAGTA
>Ga0209203_1000807_pt1 | contig 24934 bp, 28 predicted proteins | sample AD_UKC109_MetaG_FD_184423 | JGI IMG/M metagenome (GOLD analysis project Ga0209203, IMG submission 184423) | Active sludge microbial communities of municipal wastewater-treating anaerobic digesters from Hong Kong - AD_UKC109_MetaG (SPAdes)... | ecosystem: Engineered > Bioreactor > Anaerobic >... | reverse complement strand
CAGGGTTTTGGACAGGTTTTTTTTCTAAAGCGATGTGATATAATGCGGACCCTGCACCCATAGCTCAATTGGATAGAGCATCTGACTACGGATCAGAAGGTTGGGCGTTCGAATCGTCCTGGGTGCAATAACTTAGAGCATTCCTGATTTTCTGAGTCAGCAATAAGTCAGCAGTTGGATTAACTTAGACTACCTTAGGAGGAAGGCAAATGGAACAGAAAACCGCGACCACATTTGAGGACCTGGTCCTTCAGGGATTTGTCGACACAATTAATCGGGAAGAAAAGCATGTTTCGTTAACCTTTACGATAGGTGGGGCAATTCTCACAGGTCAGGTGGTCTGCGAGAAGGAATATTACAAATTCATAAAAGCGGAAAAACTTTATGACACCATTGAAGAAATTCGAAAGGAATACGAGGAAAGGGAAAAATCAACTCCCCATCTCCCAAAGTTCATGCATGTACAAAATTTAAGAATCATCGCCGGAGCTTTTGGCGGCAGAAATATCAATCTTGATAAGGTGATATGGAGATTTAAGATTTCAGCAGTTGAGGGGTACGCATTGTACGCGGAAGTGAAAAGCTAGGTTCTATCTATTAAGAATAAGTCTGTGCTGTCTCATCTGAAGTGTAAATACATTCGAAAATTGAAACCAGGCCGGAGTGTTGAACATGGTAACCCGGGCGAACGTCCGGAAGGTTGCCTTGTATGCCTCCTGTTCTTTCCAGGTTGCAACCATCAGCATCTTTTCCCCATCAGGAAGAGCTTTCCAGGATAGTACAGATTCATGATCCCTAGCATGGTGTAAGGTTTCATTCCCCCGCCGGCCCCTGGAGATGATCTTCAGTATCTCCGGCCAGTCTTCCAGGGCTTCCCCTGCCCGGGCCCTAATAATGATTCTAGCTCCCGCTACCAGGGCACAGCATATCCGCTCACAAGGAAAGCGTCCGGAGAAGTCTTGGATGATTCTTTGAAATTGCGGATTGATCGACACAGCCGCATGCGGGACGGTTTCCACGGTCTACCCGTCCATGTCCTGGTTTTCTTCGATGTACCGGAGAATGTCTTTCCTCGAATAGTACACAGATTTTCCGATCTGTCTTTTACTTGGATTCGCCTTCTTAATGAAGTTGTATACCCCTTGCCTTGAAGTGTAGCCAAGCATCTTCATCATGTCCTCTATGTTGAAGAATCCGGCATCCGCGATGAGCTCCGGGGTCGAGTAGGTGGGTTCGCTCACAGGGCCTCCCTTGACTTGATTTTAATTCTAGTGTAATTTTACATTATGAATCCATATTGTCAAGTTCTGGTCTATATATAGTCCTTACGTGACTCTGTGGCATACATTCCGATAATATACATTATGTAAACTTATAGGGGAGGTTTAGGAAAACGGGTCACCGGTGACCGTTATAAAAAGGTATTTCTCCCTCGGACAAGCTCTCAGATAGGGTAAGCGGCGTCATTCCTTCCTGAAGGTGGTCATATATGACCTATATTTTATGCCACTTTTAATTGTTTTACGGAGGTTAAGGAGTAAAATTGTAACTTGGTTAGACTTTAAGTTGGGTTGCAATGCACTATAATTCCCTGTAGAATAAATTTGGAAAGAGACTTGTTTTCAAGCATGAAGGAGGCTTCAGTGACTGAGAAGATATTCCGCTTATTCCCGAAATCATCGTTTTTTGAGGGTGTTGGACGCCTGGTAGATTTCACTGGCAGTCTGAATGAATACAATATATCTGAAACCCCTGAAGAGGCTGACACAAGAGCACTTTATTCTGACTGGAGGGCTGTAGGAATAGATCTCCTTGCTGCGAAAGAAGAGCATAATAAGAGCGCGGCTTGTGGCGAGAAGTAAGAAAAGCTCACAAAAACCTAATAGTGTCCCTGCCAGAAGAGAGGGCAATAGGCAGGGTGAAGGTAGATATTTAGAAACTAAACAATTCTCTTATAGGGGTCCTATTCCAGATCCGCATACAATGAATCTTTATGGCCAAATTGACCAGAATTTTCCGCATAGAATCCTAGCAATGGCAGAACGACAACAAGAGCACAGAATAGATATTGAGAAGATCCACATCAAGGGTGATGAAAGAAGGTCTTTTCTGGGAGTATGCTTAGGATTTATTATTGCTTTTAGCGCGCTAATTGGTGGACTCTATTTAATAAACGCTGGGAGGACGGGGTCCGGATTCACAGTATTGATCGTAGAAACGTTTGGCATCGCTGGATCTTTCATCTATGCAAAGAAAACTAGAAGAAAAGACCTAGACGACCATAAAGAGTAAAAGTCTTTTTTCAAAGCATAAGCTCAACCTAATCGAATACCGCTCCACCTACAACGGCCCCAACCGCCATAATTTTCATGAAACTATTCTTCATGGACTCTGCCCGCTTTTTTACTTCCTTCTCAGTCATCTCCATGTCTTTATTCAGGCCGGTACGATCGGCTTTCAGCCTAATAACAGCATCAGCTACGTGTTTTTGAATTGTCATTTTTAGACCTCACCTTTCTCTTTCTTGGAGTAACAAAGACTTCCCAGGTTGAAAAACGTGCCCCGCATTTTCGACAACACCGCCTTCTATAGGTATAGCTGGAATAAGTGTTTGTCTTCCATATATACAGCCTGTGGCTTCCACATTCTGGACATATCATTCATTCACCTCCTATGTCCCTGAAATTTTGACCGCGTAGAATGCCCTGTAATCGACGATCTAAATTTATCGGGCATCCCATCCCTGGATAAAGGGAGATATCAAACGCCTGCTCATGCTGTGCGCGCATGTCTCCGGCTTTCTTCCTCCATGATCCCGGTCTTCGCGGCTTCCTCTTCAATGGCAAGTAACCCGTCAAGGATTTCCGGGAGAAGATCGATCAGGATGGTCACGCCCTTCTGGGAAGGTCTCCATTCTCCAGTTCTGCCGTCCTGATACCACACTCTAAGATTGAAGTAGTTCTTGCCCTTGAATTCCTGTAGGGTCAGCTGCACGCTTTCCCCGTTCGGCAGCATGATTTTCTTGAATACTTTCATGATTTGCTCCTTTGACTAGCGATATAAAATCTTGAAGCCTCATCGTTACGAGGACATCTTTCCCTTTCGCCTGGGGGGATTGCCACTTAATCGCAAGAAAGCGGTTTTCCCCGAGTAAGTTGTAGAGAGTCTTGATCCCCTGCTTCCAGCACTTCGCCTCCATCGTTCCCAGGTTCGTGAGATACAAATCCTCCTGGTTCGCCTGGCCGCGCCGGCGGGCGTCGATTCCGTTTTCCACCAGGTGGGTTTCTAAGAATTTCTCGAATCGATAACCCTTTGCCTTTTGCCGGGAGGTCATAAGACTGCCTCATATAAGCGTTCCAGCTCTCTCCTGAGATTTAGTTTAATTTCCCCGCTGTTGAAATGGCTCAGATGGTAATCAACTCTCTTGGGGGAATTCCGATATAATCTCTGTCCTTCTCTGAAGTACAGTTCGATAGCCGAGATTAGATCATCATAATCATCGAAGTCACCGAATTCCGCGTACGCACCATTCCACTGGACTTCAAAGATTTGATAGATATGTGATTCCCACTGCTCCGGCGTCTGTTCCGGATGGCTCTTTCCTCGGTAATTTTGATAAAGGGTGAGAAAATGCCGGATGGCTTCCACTTCTTCCCTGTGGATATCTTCCCATTGTTGTAGATTCTCTTCAAGGAACTTTTCAAAGGTTACTTTTGCAGGATTCCCCGCCGGTGATCCGGCGGAAGGAAAACTGCCATTAAACGTATCTTCTGATATCTTATGAGTATCTTCTGAGTCTATTCTGTTATGGTTGGGTAAATTTTTACCAAAGGTGGGTAAATTTTTACCAAAGGTGGGTAAATTTTTACCAAAGGTGGGTAAATTTTTAACTAACGCCTCATATATATGTTCTTTTTTAATTTTGTAACGGTTGGTTGGGCCTCCGTTTGCCATTTCGGATCCTGCATGCTCAACTATTCCCATGAAGCTAAGACTAGATATCGCATTCCTGGCTCTATGCTTGCTTAACCCAGTTTCTCTTTCGATTTCCCTGTAGCTCTTCCAGAAGGGTTCGTCTGGTTTTTTCATAAACTGAAGCCGTAAAAAGTAAGATAGGATAATTGCTTTATCCGTACCCAGTAGGGAGAAGAGCCAAAATGGTATCGTTACAAACCAATCATTGGTAAACTTGTCTGGATCTATTGCTTGAAAGCCTTTTCGAATCTCTTTCCAAAAATCTAAATCTGAGGGTTCTTTTGTGGTATAATCAGTTTTCCCCACATAAGCTCCTTTTCATGCCCGGTCCTTCCCAAGCCGGGCACTTTCGTTTTTTCACGCGGCATCCTCTGCCGTGGATCTCCTGAAGCGGTTTTCCATCCAGTCCAGAAGATCCCGTTTGCGATACCGGACGCACCGGTGGGATATCCTCACGAATTGAGGACCATCACCGGTAAGCCTGTGTTTTTGAAGCCACCGAGGGGAAAGAGAGAGGAAAACTGCGGCATCCTTTTCGGTTAATAGGACATCTAGATCATCCAGAAAATCATGCATATCGTACCTCCTTCAGAGGTACAATAACTTATCCTTGACTGATTGATATCTAACTATTGATAACGGTAGTTCGCTTATATACAGTTAGATTTTTGGTAAAAGTACCAACTATGTATTTTAGTTTTGCGCTTTATTACTCCCTGATCTCCACTTTTGTGCATAAATACCGTGGGCCAAGTGTCAGATAATACCTTAGCAATAAAATGATATGTATTGCTTATTTCCAGGTGGTCATCAATCTCTATTACCTCTTCATTAAAGCATTTAGCTAGTATTACAAGGACACGATCTAAGCTATCATTTTCAGATCTCGCTTTTGAGTCACGATCGATTTCAAGCCGTGGCCCAGGATTGCGAGTGATGTATTTCCCGCCTTCTCTGATTATCTTCATTATATTTGCCTCACTATAAGGATCTGTGGGCTTCCCCCATCCCAAGAACTTATATCTCTCTTCTGAAAATAATCTTTCCATACATACCGCAACAGCAAAGGCGGGTTGTGGGTTTTTCTTATGTTTTGACTTTATTGGACACATCCGATGATCTTTAATAATGTTTTTCGCTTCCTCCAAGATCTCCGGGAGGTACTCAGTCTTGAAAAGTTCTTTTATGAAGCCATATAGGATTGCATAAACCGCTTGCGTTCGGATTCTTAGATCATTCCTATGCAGTTTTTTCAGGCTCCGGGCTTCTGGATCTGGCGGAAATTTCTTCGCTTCTTTTCCCCAAGGCCCGTATCTATTTTTTATCCCATCCATCATTGCTTCATTCAAAACATGAAGATAGAATGCAGGCAGGAATCCTTCAGGTGGAGTTTCTCGTTCCCCACAAATATAAGAAACACATGCCCCTTGAAGACCCAATTTTTCCAAGTCATTCCAGACTACTTCGTAGAGTTTCATCCATCCATAAATACTTTTTCTATTTTTCTTCTTTGGCACTTTAATTTCTATGTCTTCACCTGAAAGGGTAGCAAAAACAGTATCCCCATTTTCTGAAATGGCTCTGTAATGGTTCTTTGGATCTCGTTTAGGCTTCCCCATTCGCACTCCTCCCGGGGAAGTCTACAACATCAGCCTCGCTACCCAGGCCCCTGGCAGCCTCGAAGATCCTGGAGACAATATCGAACGCACTCTTAATGGGGTCTTGCCTGAGCTTCGTGTAGACCTGGGTTGCCGAAAGAGTGGAATGGTTCAATACGTGTTGAATGACCGGCAGGGGCGTCCCGGAATTCACCAACCAGCTGGCAACCGATCTTCTTAGATCGTGGATCCGGACATCCTCCAGGCCCGCGCTTTTCCGGATCTTTCGCCATGCAGAATCGACATTGACCAGGTGACGGCCCGGTTTAGTCCCTGGGAAGATATAGGGGTTTCCATGCTGTCTTGGAATCTCTTTTAAGATGGCTTGAGCCGTCGGGGTCAAGGGGATGACATGGGACCGGCCCGCCTTGGTATCCGGCAACCGGAGCTCCCCGCGTTCCAGGTTGACATCTTCCCACTTGGCCCGGAGAAGTTCATTTCTTCGAAGCCCGGTAAGGAGGTAGAGCCAGAATACATAACGGATATATGGTTTTACCTCTTCGTTCTTTGACTCCATGGAGGGCATTTTCACATAAGAGTCGATCGCCTTCATAAGCCTGGGGAGCTCCTCCGGTGTGATCCATCGATCCCGCTTCCGCTCCGGGAATTTCTTTACCCCGTGCGCGGGGTTTGCGGCGGAATCTTCCAGGTGTCCCCAGAGTTTCGCAAGTTCGAACATTCTGGCCAGAAGGGATAACGTCCGGTTGGCTTCGTAAGGGTTCCCTTGCTTGCTCCCGATTTCATTGTGCAAGGTCGTGATCTTTTCCCGGGAAACCTCCCGGACCGGCTTCCTTCCCAGGGTCGGGAGGATGTGTTTCTGAATACGGTAATCATCTCCCTTCCAGCTCTTTTTGTGGGGTTTTGCGTACCGTTCCAAATACTCCCCGCACAGCTGCGCCATGGTGTATCTTGATGCCGCGTCCTTCCTCTTCACTTCCTGGGGGTCCTTTCCTTCGGCAAGCATCCCTCTATATTTTTGAGCCAGAGACCGCGCCTGATAAAGAGTGATGCTTGGATATTGCCCCAGGGTGACCAGCCGTTGCAGTCCTCCATGTCGGTACGTGAGGATAAAGCTTTTCTTCCCGGAAGGGTAGATTCTGAGCCCGAATCCTGACAGCTGGTCATCCCACCTTACATCACGGGACTTCGCGCCTGGTGAGTATTTCTGGCCCCTGTACTTAGCACCATCCACGTATCTCTTGGTGAGTCGTACGGTGGTTTCTGATGGCATGTGACCCCCTTTAGCAGATCCTGAGTCATCACTGAGTCAGCAATAAGTCATCACTTGAGAGGATTATAAGGGGATCGTCTGTGATAGTCAAGCGTCGGAATGTTCTTTATTATAGGGGGTTTTATCGTATCCTGGGAGGTAGTGGGATAAATATTCATTCTGACTACGGATCAGAAGGTTGGGCGTTCGAATCGTCCTGGGTGCATTCCTTTTATTAAAAGGGTTATCGCCCAATCCAAACTTTCGAAAAACTAGCCATTGTGAAGTAAATTGTGAAGTAGAATTAGAAATAAACTAGACGATTCTGCTAAGATTCTCTAGTTGACGACGCTTGTTTACAAATGGTTGTAACCATGATTCATCTCTGTGATAAAACACAAACCGCGTTGCAGTTGTCACAAGACGCTGGTTGAATTGTCTGGTGATTTTTTCATTCCCGAAATAAATTCCTTCATCTAGCGGTGCGTCAGGCTTTAACCACAGACAGAGATCCTTGGTGATTGGGAATGTTATTTCCACTCTCTTGTCTCCTAGACCATAGCACTCAAAGTAAAAGAAAGGGTTATCTGTAATTATCAGATAAGAAGGTCCTTGGATTCGATATAGTATCCACTTCATCCTTGCGATGGCCTTTACTACGCCAAGGATCACCACGGGTTTCTCTGCCTCTCTGGTGATTTCTTCAGGTAGCTTCCTCTCATACCTTTTTCGCAAGTCTTCAATTTCTCGTTCAGCTTGTTTGCATGCATCGCCATTTTCAGGATTCTGCTTTTTCATTTCGTCAATTTCGTTTTCAAGAAAACTTAACACCAGCTCTGTTACCTCTGGGCGCATCTTTTCAATTCGTTCCTTGTGTGCTGGGACTCTTGTCATCATGACACACATATAACAAGCCACTGAGATTTTCTCTCTCCTTGACAGCATTATTCCTTTGCGGAGTTTGTTGATAATTGGATTTACTGGATTCTCTATTTTCTCTGTCAGCCATCTTTCAACATCATCCGAATAGTAGCCCTTTTCTTGAGCTACACTTTTTATAGGAACATAAACAGGTTTCTCTCCACCTTTCCTGTACATCCATATCATTCCAGGTTTCGCTGGATCTTCGAAACCCCTGAGATAATGTTGCGGAACGTAGTGTTTACCCATAGGCAGTACTAGCTCTTTCTTTAACAGAGAAAACACTATCGAGTGCTTCGACCGCGTACCGTTTATGACTCGGGGCCAGGTGCGCGTAGCGAAGCGTCATTTCGATGCTCTTGTGCCCGAGGAGTTCCTTTACTGTGGTGAGGTCTACTCCTGCCATGACGAGGTGGCTGGCGAACGTGTGTCGCAGGTCGTGAAACCGGAAGTCTTTGATCTTTGCTTTTCTGAGTGCTGTTCGGAAGCTGAGCTTCACGTCCTGGTAGGGCCGTCCGGTCTTCGGGTCGTAGAAGACGTGGGGGACGTCCAGTCGCCGGGGCAGCTTGGTCAGCATTTCCAGTAGGGTCTCGTTGATGGGGATCTCTCGTCGTTCCGCGTTTTTTGTCTGGGTCTGTTCGAGGAGTATGAGCCTGTTTTTCAAGTCGACGTTCTTCCATTTGAGGTTCAGGATCTCCCCTTTGCGCATGCCGGTGTTGAGGGCTATCGTGACGATGGGGAGCAGGTGCGGGGCGCAGTTTGCCAGGAGTTGGCCGCACTCTTCTGTGGTGAGGAAGCGGTCGCGTTGATTCTTCTCTTTGAGCATCCGTGCCTTGCGGATTGTGGCGAGGGTGTTCTGGTCGATCATCTCCCAGTCGGCGGCTTTCGTGCACATGTGTTTCAACGTGGCGGTGAGACGGTTGATCGTCGCCGGTTTCTTCCCTGCTTCTTGTTCTTCCAGTTGGAGTTGTTCGATGTGCCGGAGGTTGAGGTCTCGGAGTCTGAGGTTACCGAAGCGTTCTTTGAGCTGTTTCAAGTGGCTTTGTTTGCTCTTGTAGGCTGCTTGGTTGCGACAGTACCGGTCGTACTCGGGGATGAGGTCGGCGAACGTGGCGTCGTCCTGGAGGCGTTTCTTTGTTTTCTTTCCTTCTTGTGCTTCGTATCTTCTCCTGTTCAGGAGGAGTTGCGCTTCTTTGTGCAGGGTGCTTCCGCTGGTTTCTCGCTGGACCTTCCCGTCGGCGTCTTTGTAGGCGATCCACCAGATGTTGCCTCTGCGGTAGAGTCCTTTACTCCTGTTCTGTCTTGTTGTCATTGTTCGCCTCCTTGTCGACGTAGGTGAGGAGTTGCTGTAAAGGCTTGCTTGGACGCCTGCGTCCGGTTTCTAAGAGGTAGATGTACTGTTCTGTCAGTCCGAGCTGGTCCGCGAACGCAGACTGAGTTTTTCCTAGCCGGTTCCGAAGTGCTTTGATTTCTATTGGCGTCCATATCTTCATTATTGCCAGTGTACCCTGACTGTGTCAGGGTTGTCAAGGCTTCCTCCAGTCTGGCGTGTTGTAGACTGGTTGTCCGTTCTCCTTGATCCATTCGTCGATCTCGGTTTTCTTGAATCGCGTGTATTTTCCGCTTTTGAAGTATGGGATCCTTCTTTGGGAGACGTATTTGTAGATCCATGCTTCGGTTACTTCGAGGTATTCTGCGAGGGTTTTGACCGTGAAGATCTTCTCCTGCTCTGTTACTGGCTGCTTAAGGTGCGATCTGAGCAGGTCGGCTACTCTTCGTGCGATGGCTTCGATGTCGTCTCGTTCGAGCTCGAGTTTCATCGGGGTCCTCCTCGCAGTGTTTGCAGGAGTTCGAGTGCGTTCGTGATGGTGTAGTGGCTTTGGAGGTCTTCCGGCAGTTGGTCGGCCAGATGGCTTCTGGTTTTTTCCAGGTCTTCGGGGAGGGTTGCGATGATGGTGTGGCTTATCCCGGCTTCGCGGTTTTTCATGATGTTGTTCGCGGCGGTCTTCTCGGGGCTGGTGATTTCTATTTCTATGGCGATCTGGTCGCCTTCTTCAGGCTGTTGTCCAGACTCATTATTTACTATATGGAAAATAATGGAATGGTCTTCCCCCTTATACCGGAGGTAAAGATCCACTCGTTTTTTGCTTACGAGGAATTCGATCTGGGCTCCGGGGAGCCCTTTGGCGTACTCCTGGGCCAAGTACCGGTGTTGTGGGCTTCCGGACCCTTTCGGGCGCTCTGACGGCTTCGTCCGGAGGAGCTTGTGCGCTTCCTCGGTCGGCATGAGAAGCTTCGGTTGTCCTCCCCTGCCGCTTCTGATGCGTATCTTTTCTTCAGTCAGAAGGCCCTTTGCCAGGAGGCGTTCGTGCGCGTTCCGTCCGCTCTGCGGATTGACGCCCGCTTTCCGGTATGCGTCCGTGACGGTCAGAAGCTCCCGGATGATGGCCTTCAGAAGTTTTTCCTCGTTCCGTGTGAGCGCTTCATCTTTTCTTTTGCTACTTTCCGATTTCCTTCTTACTTGTGCTTCCGGTTCTACAAATTCTTCACTATCGCTGGGTGCTTCTTCTTTTTCCGGTCGCACTTCTGATGCCTTTGGAAGGGGCTCTCTGCGGTATTGATTGATCCTCTGTAATGCTGTTTGCCAATCTTCTTCGGTGACTGTTTTGTCAAATCCTAGATCTTTGAAAGTCAGAAGGATGGGGTGTCGCTCGTTCCCGCTTCTCATAAGGATTCCCTCACCTAGTTTGAGGCTGTAGCGGTAGTAGTCGGCTTGCTCCTGAGTGAGTCCAAGCGTGCTTATGGCTTCATTGGTCTCTTTGAAGTCGGCGTACGGGAAGAAGAGCTTGGTGTTCGTGTTGGCTTTCACGAGGCTCTCAAGTCCTGAGATCAAGGTGCTGCTGATGAGAAATGCGAGGCCATGCTCCCGTCCGATCGTGATGATCTGGCTGAGGAGGTTGGTTCGGTCAATGTTGGAGTATTTCTCCTGATTTCCCAGTTTAAGAATGCTTTCATCCATGTACACTATGCGGTTAGTTTGGTTTCTTTCCTGCCGTTCCATGTAGCTGGAGAGGAGCATGCTCAACATGAAGGGGTAGAGATATTCACTGGTTTCGTCGTACCACTTGAGCGTGATATAGATGCTTCTCTGGAAGAGTTCTTCGTACGTAATACCGTATCGGGTGGTGGAGAGTCCCGGCCAGTATGTTATGAGATTCTGCAAACGCTCATTCATTCCATGAATGGCGTTGTTTTCCTGGTAACTGTTCTTCTTGCTCTCCTGCTTCTTAATGGCCTGCATCAGGTCGCGGATGCAGGGTTGGTCGTGCTGGCTGAACACTTCTTTCAGTCCTTTTCTCAGTACTGCTTTCAGGTTTTCTCCTCCCCACATGGATTTGGCGATGAGCGTCACGAAGATGGAGATGAATTCATCACGGTCGAGGAATGCTGGTACTTGGAGGAGGTTGAATGGAGCGTGTTTGTGGATTACGAGACAGTGGCGGTCTCTGATCGCAAGGTATCGAGCATCCAATTTAGGGTCAAAGAATAGCAGTGGTATCGAACGATCCTGCGCTTGTAAAAGCAAGTGATGAAGGAAGGTACTCTTACCCCAGCCGGTGGCTCCGTCCACGAGGAAGTGCATGCTGAGTTCGTCCCAGCCTGCGGTGATGGGCGCGTTGTTCCCTTTCTGGCGGCCCAGGATGAACCGTCCTCGTCCGGGTGGTTCGGTTCGGCTGATCGGGAATGGATTGACGGCATGGTAGTCCATGAACGGCTTGAGCTGAGCTTCAAGTGTCTTTAGTACCTTCATATCCACTCTGCTCGGGTTTTCGTCTGGGAGTCGTTGGATGCTGCTGGCGGGTCCGGGGAGTTGCTGGTCGAGCCGGTACTGGCGCACGAACTCCTTGAGCTGTGCAACGCGCACGCTGTACTGGTCGGGTTCTTCTCGGGACTGCCAGAGCTTTTTCACGATATTAGCGGATCCTCCAGAAAAAGCTTCTGCGACGTCTTCGTTCTTCGGCGGCGCCGCATTGCGAGCAGAGATAGAGTGGTTGGCCGTCCGGCCCGACGAGCGTCACCGTGCACGTGAGGCAGATGATCTCCTGACAGGCGTTGCAGAAGTGAATGCTATGTTTATCGAGGAGCTGTCGGGGGCAGCGGCCGCAGTTATAGAGGGGTTCGCCGTCCGGGTTCTGGATGAGGCGGCCGTCCTCCGTTCGGAGGTAGGTCCGGGTGCGCGTGACGCGCCGGTCTCCGGTGGCTTGGTTAATGAGGACCCGTTCCTGGTTGAAGCTGATGACCTGGCGAGTCCCGTCGGGGTTGAGGACGACGATGTATTCTTCGTCGTCATCCTGGACGTAACGCACGATAGGTTCAGGGCTATTCTGGTCGGGCATGATGGTCCTCCTTTGTCAGACTGGATTGGCCGGGTCGTCGCGCTGGGTTTCGACGAAGACGTACCGGAGGAGTATGCCGGTGGCGGCTCCGGCGGCGATCGCTATGAGCACGGGGAGTATGAGTGGCATAGGCCAGTGCGCAACACAGAGACAAACGGTGGCGAGGTAGAGTATAAAGAGGAGCCTCATCCCGTTCATCGTGATGCTGACAGCGAGGCTGAAGTAGAGGTAGGCGGTATGGTTGATCCACCCGAGCAGTTGTTGCAGGACGGGGACGTCTTGGGTTCCTGCGATGATGCTGATCGTGTTCGTGAGCGCGAAGATGATGCTGGCGTGAAACAGTACGCGGAGTAACATTTGCATGCTTGTGTCCTCCTATCTATGTTCCCTGTCGGGGGTCAAAGGCCGGGCCGTGGCTCTCGGTGCGTGATGCAGACGGCCCGGCGCGTGAAGTCGTCGGCGTTCTTCAAGGTCTCGGGGATGAAGACTCTGATGTCGCGCCAGAGATCTAGGTAAGGGTGTTGGTGGAGCGGGGTGAACGGTAGCGGGTGGAGCATCGCCTCGATCACCTGTTCCTTCAGGCTTCGGAGAAGCCGTACCGGTTGGGGCCGGTCTTTCCAGAGGGCGGAGAGGCGGAAGAAGGCGGGCCGTTCTTCCGCCGGATTGATCCTGATCGGGACGGTCAGGCCAGTCTCATTCAGGGCTTGAATAAGCCTGAAGTATCGTTCCTGCTTCTCCTCCAAGTCATTCGTCGCCTGATCGAACGTCCGTACCGCGTGTTCTGCTCCGAACGGGTTGATTCGGCCGTTCAGGCCGAATTCGTTCTGGCCGTTCCAGCCGAGGGCGTGGTGTTGGCGGGCGGGGTGCTGCGTCTCCCACAGTAAATACTCGTATAACTCCGTATCGTCTGTTAGGACGATTCCTCCCTCTCCGGCGTAGATTGTTTTTCCTGTGGTGAAGCTGTGGACGCGGGCGTGCGCGGCGTGGCTGGCCTGCCGTCCATTGATCGTGGCTCCGAGGCTCTGGGCCGCGTCCGCGAAGTAGTGGATGCTATGCTTGTCGGCGATCCTCCGCAGGGTTTCCGTGTCGTGTGGTCTGCCGAAGAGGTCGACGGCAAGGATGAGTCGGGTTTTAGAGGTGATAAGCTCTTGCACTGCCTTGGGGTCTATGTTTCCGGTCTCCGGGTCGGTGTCGGCGAAAATAATCGTCACTGAGCACCTGAGGAGCGGGCCGATGGTGGCGCCGACGGTCAGTGGCGTGGTGATGACTTCGTCTCCTCGGCCCAGGCCTATCCCTCGGATCAGCCCTTCGAGTCCCATGGTAGCGCTGTTTACCGCCACAGCATACTGGGATCCGGTCCAGGCCTTGAACAGGTTTTCGAGGTCTTTGATGGGTCCTCCGCCGCCGAACTGCTCGTACGGGTCCTGGGGCTGAGCCCAGCCAGTCGTTAGAGGGTTAGATGTTGACATAGGGTTCGAGCTCCTTGATTCTCTTACCAAGTTCTCGGCGATCGATCTCGCCGTTCTCGGGGTTGACGATCCCGTCGAAGTGCTCTGGGATCGGGTAATCGGGATTGTTGGTCCAGGGGAGGTACCGCTTGTTGTTGCAGACGTTGAGCGCCCACAGGTCGGTGTAGATGATGCTGTCCCTGCTGCCCGTGTCGAGGTAGTCGTGCGCGGCTTCGACGATCAGTTCGTCGGTGAGGCGCTCGTGCTCAAGGTAGACTCCGTTCAGGCTTTTGACGATGTCTCGGGGGCTGGCGCCCTTCCGGCGAAAGAGGTCTGCGGCTTTCTGGAAGGGCGTGATCTCGTCGATGTTGATGAGCTTGTGGATCCTATTGGCGATCATCATGAGGATGATGAGATAGTCGTTGGCTCCTGGGCTGAAGACCGGGATGAAGGTGCAGCGGGTGATTATCGCGTTGCCCATTCGGTACGGGCAGTTGGTCGTGCCGACGAGGAGGGAGCGGCCCGCCATCTCGGGGTCGGCGAGGCTGGTGAGGAGCGCTGCTATGACTGCGCGTGTGGCTCCGCTGTCCCCGTCGAAATCATTTCGTTCGAGCGGGAGGAGCTCGGTGATCTCGTCCGCGATCGTCACGTTGGGCGCGAACTCTTTCCGGAGCGCTTGTTGCACTTTCGTCAGTCGTTCCGTTTCGCCGACGAGGCTGCCTTTTGAGCTGAGGAGTTCGAGCGCGAGGACGCCTGCTTGGGCGGCGGCGAGTTCCGCCAGGTGGGTCTTGCCGGTTCCGGGCGGGCCGACGAGGACGATGAGGGTCGGGGTTTCCGACCGCCCGTGGCGGAGCGAGTCGCTGCATGCCAATAAGATGTTCTTCGCTGGTTGGAGGTAGGTTCCTTCCAGGTCGCTGGTTCTTGAGGCGGTGAGGACTCGGAGGGTTCCTTCCGAGACGCGCATAAGGTCTTCTTCTTTGCGCGTCCAGAGATGCCGGGCAGTGACCGGATGCCGTGATCGGTCGCTTCCCCGAAAGCTTTCTTCGGTGCTCAGGTTGGGCGTGAAGGAGGCGATTCTGGCGGCGTCTTCGACGGTCAGTCCGTGTTCGAGCCTGCTGTCCGCGTATCGCTTCATGGCGAACTGGATGAAGAGCTTCTTCTGGTTCTGGTCCGGGTACGGGAGCCGTACCGTTGTGTAGAGTCGCCTGATGTCCCGGTTGAACCGGCCTTCCGCTCCTTCGAGGAGCATGCCGTGGCCATACTTCCTGATCGGCAGCGATTCTCCTGCTTCGAAGAAGGTCAGGAGCGCGTCGAGCTGTTCTGCGGTCAGTATTCCGGGGTCCGTGTATGGGAGTTCGTAGTCGCCGTGGAGGAGCCTAATAATGATACTCAGGAACGCCTCTTTGTTATAGGGATCGGTGATTCTGCTCGGCTTTTTCAGCAGTCGAATGACCTGTGACGCGAGGGTTGGGATGGGATTCGGGCCGTCTGGGGTTTTGTGAAGATTATGTTTTTCGATGAGGTCCTTGAATTCTTGAACGATCTTGTCGGCGTATCCATTCAGGTTATAGGTGATGCCGTCCTGTCGGCTGAGCGTCAACAGTATCTTGCCCCGTTTCTGGAGCTCCAGGCGGACGATCTCTTCGAGCGTGACGGCCCGTCCGTCAAGCATGCCGACGTCGCTGAGGGATCGCCCGGACAAGATGATGTTCGTCCGCCCTTCGTCGATCGCGGTGAAGAGGGGCTCTAGTTCGTTCATCGCGCCCTCCTGGTCCCGGCGCGGCGTTGCATCTGGTGGCGGCGGCGTTGCTGTTCCTTCTCCTGCTGCCGCCGCTCATCCCGTTCCGTCTGGGCGGCACGGTCGCGGTGATTTCGCTCCTGGACCTGTTTGGTCGCGGGGAGGATTGCGATTCCTCCGGTCGCTTCGCGCCGTCCCGGCTGGTGGATTACTACCTTCCGTTGCATCCGGGCCGTGAATTCCTCCACGAGCTCGTGGCACGTGTCGTCCGTGACGTTCAGGGTTTCGACGGCGAGGACCGGGAGCGATTCTGGCGTCTGGTGGAGCGTGACGGCCAGGGCGACGCCGTCCTCTCGTTCGCCGTACAGGACGCTGCTCCCGTTCGGCAGGGATACTATTTCTGTGTCGGTGAAGTTCATCGCCTTGCAGCTCTCCTTGGCGGCGCTGGTGAACGCCTCGGCGTAGGCCATCGTGTTCTCGGCGGCGGCGAACCGGGTGAGGGCTTCCTCCGCCTGTTGGAGGGCTTCCGCGTCGGGCGCATTCAGGAGCTGCGCTACGCGTCCGGCCAGGGCTTTTTCCTGTTCCGGCCTGACGTTGTATGGCTCCAGGCTCCGTAAGAACTGGAGCTTCTGGTCGTCGAGGCTCATCCCCGGCACAGAGGCTGACTTACTGCTGTTTTGTTTCAGGACGGTGGTGGGGGTGATGTCGCCCATCCCCTTCTGGAGTCGCTGGTGGTCTTGGGGGAAGGTGGCGTTGAGCAGCGCATCGTCTGCCGCTTTCGCCGCTTGGTACCGTCGCAGGAGCGCTTGGGCTCCCGCTTTGAATTCGGCGGCTCCTGCGGCGATGTTCTGGAGGCATTCTCCGACGGCGTGGGCCATGTTGTCGCAGGCGACGCGGATGATCTGTCCGAGGTTATTTGTTCTTATTTCGCTCATGTTCTCCCTCCTTTGCTTATTACAGGACGCTTTCTTCCGGGAGCGGATCGTCCGGATACTGCTGGTAGGGGTTAGCAGGATCCTTCATCCGCGCTTGGGCTGCCTGTTCCGTGGCTAGTGCCGCTGCGGATGGCGGCCCCGATGGAGGGTCGGGCGGGCCGTCAGAATGGTCGGTTTTGTCTCCGTTCAGGATGTGCTTGATGGCGTCGGCGGTTCTCGGGTCGAGGTCGGCCTGGACCTGGCGGTCCGGGAAGGCCCGGTTGTGTTCTTCGATCAGTGCACGGAGGTTCCGGTAGTGGAAGAGGACGCCTCGTTCTGCGTCGAGCAGGGCGTTGCCTGCTCTGCGCACGCCCGTCCGGAGGATCCTCTGTTCCGCCGCCGTCAGTAGCGCGAGGAGGTGGACGCCGCTGGTCAGGACGACGAGGTGGCTGACGAGCGCAATGCTGATCATGAAGACGAACAGCGAGACGTTGCTCTCGTGGGCGGCGGGGCTGAGCTGGTCGATGGCCCGGTACATGGCGTACGCGGCGGCGGGCTGGACGAGAAGGATCAGGAATTTCATGATGTTCCAGCGGGCTTCGGGCGGGAGCTGCAGTCGTGCTAGTCGTGGGCCGTACAGGCTTCCGACGTTCGCGGGGCCTGCGTGTCTCGTGCGGGCTTCGATTTCGCTTCCGAGGCTGAGCCAGAGCTCGATCAGGATGATCGCGGCGGGGATGACGTTGACGGCGATCCCGGCCCAGGCAGGGTTGTCATAACTGACGAGGTAGGTGACGACGCTGGGCAGGAGTTGCCGGTCGATCAGGTAGGCCGCGACGATGACCGCGATGATCAGGAGGCGGCTGAAGCTTAGGAAGGCTGGCGGGACTGGCTGGAGGCGCGGCTGTAGTTCGGTCAGCCTTGCCAGGGCTTCGTTGTACGTTCGGGCGAGGCCATTCATCTGCTCGCGGCATCGGCCTGTTTGATTGCGGGATTCTTTCTCGTTCATCGGGGCTCCTCCTTTCGGTCAAGCATGCGCTGGACGTATTGGATTGCGGCTGCCGTGTTCTCAAACAAGGTGAGTCGCTCCCGGAGGGGTTGGAGGAGTCCGAGATCGTCGGGACGGTCGTGGACGAGCAGGATCGTTACCGTGTCAGGAAGCTGGACCTGGTAGGATCGTCCGGTCGTGTCCTTCCCGTCCGTGAGCAGGAGCAGGACGTCCCTGGTGTCCGGGGGGCTGGTGGGTTCGTTGAAGTAGATCGTGGCCCGATCGAGCGCTGCGGCGAGGTTCGTCCGTTTGGCGGTGCCGAGACGGCGACGCTCCGTTACTAAATAGGTGAGGAATTCTTCGGTTGGGGATCGTGGATCGTTACTCGTGGGAGGGGATATCTCATCCTGCCCTTCAGTGTCATCCTGTGAGATCTCCTGCTGGTGTAATGCCTGGAGCTTGAGGAACGGGTTGTTGCTGAACCGTGCATCCTGGACATCAGTTCCTGTCGGCTCTATGGCGAGTCGCTTCAGCGGACTGGCGTCCACTTCGATGATCCCGTACGCGATCATGCCGCCCCGCCCGGACGCCAAGACCTCCACGAGAGAAGACAGGGCGTCCGGGAGCGCGGCAGCCTCCCCAAAGCGGAGGCTGCCGCTATAATCGTCCAAGACGAGGAGCCGGAGCACCAGCTCCCCGTCACTGGGGTTCGGGGCCTGCACCCGGGGAGTGCAGGCCGTTAAGAGGAAGATAATAGGAAGGATAGGAAGAAAAAGTTTATTCATCGAGGTTCTCCTTTCATGCCCCGAGGGGGCTAGTTGACCGCCTCAGTCGTGCGGGCGGTTGCCTGTGACTGCTGTATGTTCTGGGGGGTGAGGCTGAACGTGTTAGTGTAGATGTTCTCGTTGTGGAAGATGCAGCAACATAGTTCTGGTGGTCTTCCGTCATCGAAAATACTGTAGAGGTAGATCCTCTTGTTGGTAAGCAGTGCTTCTGGCAAGTGCGGGAAGAAACCGCCCCTAAAGAGCTCAGTACTCTCGAAGCCTTCCTTTCCCACTCTAATAAAGATGCAGTGGCCAAGGAGTTCGAGTCCTTGACGCGAGGCTATTACGGTGCTGAAAGCGCTGATATCAGCTCCGTAAATGGTTTCAACGCCCTCCTCCCGGGTGCCGTAGAGCTGGACAAACGGGCCGGCTTTACTGACCTCGTACTTCTCTTCAATCTCCTGCATTATTTCCGCCGCAGCTACTGCTACGCGTATGCTGTTGAGTTCAGGTGTGCTGTTACGGTCGTTCATGATCCCACCTCGTCTTTCAGGTAATCGTCGATCCAGGCCTTCACCCACGTGATGGCCGTGCTGATCGTGCACGCCGCCCCCCATTCATGGGGGTACGCGTAGTAGAAGAGATAGCCGCCCTCGCCGTCATACTGATAATCGTCCGAGTCCGGCGCGGGACTGAGCGACGCGCGGGGCGGAGCCAACGGATGATCCTTGCTGTAGCGGAGCGTGATCTGGATCCCTCTGTGGATCCCAACCACGCTGTGCGAATCCCAACAGCCATACGGGTGGCGGAAAGCCACGTAGCATGTGAAGGAATCGCCATGACGGCGAGCCACCTCACGACACTCCCGAGCCAACCGGGTTTCAATGCCCTTCACCGGCTCCGACGGAGCGGGCTCAGGCAGGGAGAAAAAATGAAGTTGAGTCATAATGGGGCCTCCTTTAAGAATATGTTCACCCTATAAAGGAGGAAATCGCTCAAAATTTTGTGCAAGAAGTGATGAACCAGTTCTTTGTTAATGGAGAATTAACTATTTTGTGTCGATATCTGGTCCCACATTCACATTTGAGATGAGTTTTGAACCTACAAGGTAAGGGTGTTCGGCCAACTTTTCTATCATTTGCACTAGGGTGTCGGGTGACTGTTTTCTACGAGGTATCATCATTTCCGCGCATATTCCAAAGTCAAAATACTCCTTATTGGGTATGTGCCTCCATGGACCTTGGGGTGCATATAACCTGCTGGCGAGATTGTCCTGAGCCCAATCACTCCCTGGATGTTTTAACAATATTTGCCTATTCTCATAGAATAAGTTCTGGAGGGCGACCGTGATTGTGAGCAAGACATCTGGGGCAACCATATATCTCAATCTACTCGCATATTCAGCATATTCATGGAAGGAACGCTCATCTAGTGTTCTTACGCAGTCAATTAATGCCATCGGGTCAATATTCGTTTGGCATCGGATTTCGTCTTCGTAGTCATTGAATTTACAGGTAACTGAATATCCATCGACAACATAACCTTGGGAATCGAGAATAGACCCGTTTCCTTTTAGCACGATAATGTCTTTGTCGGGTTGGTATAATGCATCTAATATGACCATCGTGGATTTCACCGCCGTGGGTAGCGTTGAACGAGTGAAACGGGGACTTCTCTCTTACTCCCGTCCTCAATGTCACCGCACAGTGGTGTATGGATTCACATTCCTTTATAAATCTTTTGGAGCATCATGTGCTGGGTTTGATTGATTTTTGGCAGTATGTCTTGGCGTACTGGCATGTTTTTCATTCTGAGACGGTAATCATTGAGCGGAAGGAGTACGTACATAAGAATGACACTTCTAAATCAAACGCGACGACCCGAAGGCTTATTTTGTGGAAGGATGCCACAGAGCGAATTCTTAGGGATAATAGATCAGTATCATTTATGGGCTATAATCCGCATGAACTTGAGTTTTGGTTTAATCCGGCTAGTTTAAGAGATATATTTCCAAAATCTTCGTTTAATCTAAGCGCTAATGTTAGCAAAGAACGAACTGCTTTGAGAAGTATTTTCTACTCAAAAAAACCTCTCCACAACATGACTATTCGGGCATACAGGCTACCAACCTTCAAACGTTGGAGAGAACAAGAGGAGCTGGATATTGCCAAGGTGTTAAGTCTTGAAGAGCGCATCGCCCTTAGGAAGCATTCAGGCATGGCAAGGGATATTTCTGTTCTCCCATTTCGAGGACACGTTTGTGTTGAGCAAGCGAAGCATGATAACTCTATTAGAATCAGCTTAAAATCTTTAGAGTATGTAGATAAAATTGCTCAGGCGGAGTACGTTCATCGTGAAGATAAGCGATGGAAGAGAACTGATCGCCAAGTTTTTGGAATGTCATCAGCTGGCGTTAAAGAGTGTCCAAAGGTTACGCCTCTTTCATGGTTGACTGATGTTCCTGGGGTTCTTTCTGGTGTGGATACCACACAAAGCAATATTAGTGAGCATTCTTTATTCTTTCCACTATTTGTTAAAGATCTTTGCACATATTTCGATTGGGAGATCGTATCGGATCTTACAATAGAATGTTCTTCATTAGAGTCAAGTACTGTATTGTGGGTGAAAGGGAGAATAGCAGCTGAGCTGGAAACCTTTCCTATCATTTTTTTCCCTGTTCTCATTTCTGAAGGTGACTCATTTAATTCTATGTTATCTGAGCTTATGTACGGATTGGATTTACGCCGAGGTAATGAACCACCTTTTGCTGTTCTTTTCACATTCTCAGATAAGGATATGGCAGAACATGTCGCCGACTTAATCCATAGGCGTTCTTTTTCCTTTAAGAAGACGGAATTTCTTCTTATGTACGGTGATCGAATAGTTGAGTATCTTTCTCATTTTCCCTGGTTGTGGTCCCGGTTTTTTCGTGCCAGGGCTGCTTATCATGTGATGAAGGGGTTTGATTGGGAGCATCTCCAGGAGGTCTATGATAATGAGCCTGGTTTTGGGTTCTTCCCTATCGACTTAGTGGAGAATATGGCCTTGGATGGCATAGGAGGTGACGGGGTTGATTGTCTGGTGGTGGAGGGGCCTGCGGGTTCTGGGAAGACGTATGCAGCGTGTCAGCTTGTTCGGCGGTTTAGTGAGGGGCGGATCATCCATTGGTTCTTGTCCTCCTTCTCTGAGAATGAGGTTAACCTGTGTGAAGCCATTCTCTCTTCGGTCGAGGGGGATTGTCTTTTTGTCTTTGATTCGGTCACTACTCAGAATAAGGAGTTGTTTTTAAGGTCGTTGCCTCGTCTTTATCGTGTTGTTACTGCTGGTGGGGCTTCGGTGCGAGTGGTGGTGACTGTTCGGAGTGAGGAGCGGGTGAAAGATCGCTCTATCTTTAATGATGTTATTGAGGCTTGTCGCGTTAATTTTAATGTTGGGAGTGTCGATTTGTCTTTGGGGCTTCCTACGGTCAATCAGGGGTTAAGTGATTTTTTGTATGAGCGGTTTTCAATGGATCTCTCGTATGGTGGAGATCATTCCTTGTTTTATTCTCTTGATAGTGTTCCTCGTTCTTTTGCTCAGTATTATTCTTTGAGTCAAGAGTTAGCATCTCGAGGGGAGAGTGTGACTAAGGATTCTCTTCTTCCTTTTAAGGAGTATTTGTTTCAGCAGCATGCTTTTCTACGTCAGTATCGACCGAGTGATGAGATTGTTTTACAGGTGATAGCTATCCTTGTTTTTGCTCAAGGAGATGTTTATATTGATTCTGTGGTTGATTTTCTTGACCGGCTATCGAGTAGGGGTTCTGTGGAGCGGATTTCCCGTGTTTCTTTTAATGAGTCGATTGTTCTATTGGTGTTGTCGAAGTGGATTAATAGAAGTGAAAATATTCTTAAGTTGCAACATGTTAAGCAGGAGGCACTCTTATCCTCTTTCGCTTTTGATCGTCAGTACATGATGGTTCTGCTCGATATCCTTGACATTATTCTATTTGAACGAGATGTTGAATTAAATGAAGGATGGCGTTCGAACTGCTTATTTCGTCTTTGCCGTTTTCTTTTAAGCAAAGGTTTTCTCACTGATTTTCATAAGTATTGTCTGGAGGCATGTGCTCAATTTGCTGACAACTATCGTTTGTTTGCACTAATGTTGTCTTATTACATTAAGGTCGGCACGTCATGGAATGAGCTCAAGGGTTGGGAGGAACTAATGTTACCGATTCTTCCGTTGGAGGAACAGGTAATGTGGTTGGATGTGCATTATCGGAGGGATTGCCTGGAGGACTTTTTACGGGTTTTCGGAGACTCGCATAATGGGTGGTTTTCAGGTGCTTTCCGCGACAATAGTTATTATTTATCTATTGATGTGGTTGATGCTGAGGATGTTTTTCGACGGTTTGCAGAGCATGCCGTTGATGGTGTTGTTCGGGATTATAGTTATCCTTTTTATTTAGATATTGCTACTCTTTTGAGTATTATGATTTCGTCTTATCGTGGAGATAGGGGTTTTGATTTTCGGGATTGATTGTTCGGCCGCGCCTCCCGCTCATCTCCTTTCTTAAAGCTTTCCTCCGGCGCACCGCGTTTTCAACCCGGAGTCGGCCTATAGTCCTAAACCTTTAATGGGCGATTCGCTGTTGTCGGCGCGGGTTGGATGGTTCGTTAGGCTTCGCGGTCGGGGTCTTTGGATATCGCCTTTTTTGTGATGGAGGCGATATCTATGGATGAAAGTATGAGTAATGGGATTTGTACAGTGGTAGAGACAATCTTGCGGGATGTCGAGGTGACGGTGACTGAGAGAGTTACTGTTGTACATAAAGTCTATTATGAGGCTTTGGATTCGTTGTATGAGTCGGTTGGTCCGAGGTATTTTTATCGCCCGTACTGGATGCAGTAGCAGTAGCGGGTATTTATTAACTATTTTTCAATGGCTAGATATTCAGTTTATTTAATTGGCCTGGGGGCCTATTTTTATTACTAGAGGTAGTTAGGGCCCCCTTCCGGGGGCCTTTCGGGGTTGCCCGGCCTGCCGTCTGTCGTCAGGCCGGGGATTGTCACTGTGTGTAGTTACAATGTTCAGGTCGGCTTTTGGGGTTGAGATAGGGGCGCCTTGCTGGCGCTTTGATAGAGAGAGGGGGGAAATGCGGCTGGAATGGGAAGGAGAAGCGGCACCAAGACCCCTAAAGGAACAAATTGCATAACCCTGGTGATTAGTGCGCTTTCTTTCGATTCTAACATACCGGGAGCTTCAAATTCCACATTTACCAGGCGTGTTCCAATCCCAGTTTAGTCGTTGCATTTCAACCTCATAATAGGTGAGTTATTCTGATTCAATTCCTTTACGGATTCGATTCTATTGCCCAAATACCTTACTTGGAAGTGCCTATGAGAGCAATTTCAAGACCCGTTCCTTCTTCTAATATGTCGCTCTTCCTTCACGTGCTGGGCCAGTCTTTTGAGCGTGAGGCCGAGCCCGGCCTTGTAAATCTCCTCGGCTACTTCGTCGATAAGTCCTTTCTCGAAGAGAACTATAAAGAGGTTGACGAAGAGCACATCCTTCTCTTCTCAGAGGCGTTGATGCTTATACGGCTTCTGCATATTGAGAACAGCTGAGCATTAAGTGGTGAAGTAGTACATTTGTGGTGGATTGAGCTCACCGCAGATCGAACAGGTAATGGGCTTGAGTTCGTCTTCTCGCATTTGTACCGTGGTGAGATTATTCTCTCTCAGAATTGCGTTATGCTTCCGAATCATGTCCGCTCTCCCTTTCTCCTCCTCTGTGCTACGATGAGCCTGATGGGTTTTAAAACATAGACACAGAGAGGTCATGTCAATAGGTGTGTAAAAAGGGTTCATGCGGCATGATCCTTTTTCAAGGTTTTCAGGTTGATACCATTTTCGTATTTGTCACCATTGCAGCGTCCAATAATGTTTGTCCGGTTTTTGTCATGGAAATAGGTTGACACGTCCATCCTAAGAATCCCTTGCACATCAAGGGAAAAAGGAGGACGACATGGCATTTTTACGAAGGAAAAAGAAACGACAAACCCCAACACTCGAGGAGACCTCCCGGACTTCCAGATCTGGCAAGAGACGCAGAGTGTTTCCCGTGGAAGTCAAGCTTCTGGCGGTCGATGCACCGCATGCCGGGCTCACACTGCGGGAAGTGGCTTCGACCCGGTGGGGTACCTATCGGTATATGAACATGAAGCATCTGTATGACATCGAAAAGGAGGTGATGGTTCAAACAGGCGCATAACACACAGATGAGAGTGCGGGGAAGGCTCCGTTCCGCTACGCTCCACTTCGCATCCCCGCTCGCTATGGACTACTCTCCATAAAAGTGCGCAAGATTATTGACAGTACCCATAACACTCCCTGCCCCGCAGTATACCAGAGAGTAGCCTCGTGAGCTTACCGCTCAGCAGAACATCCCTGTTTTCAAGGATATAGGGACTAACTTATGAACAAGATCGGGGTTTTTAGGGGCGGGTCGATCGATAGTTTTATAAACTACTTTGCTGCCCTGTTATGCGCTTGAACCACTTTTCTGAATGACAGCGGAAGGTGATCGCATATTATGCACAGATACCAAGTGGAGAATTTAGTGCCTGTTACTGTCGGTTTACTATCCGTCTGCTTTTGGATTGTTCATTACAAGCTCAATTCATTGTTGTTTTGGGTTGGCTTTTCACTAAACTCTCTGGGACTCATTATCTGGTTTTCAGCAAAAATCGCCATGGGGAGCAATTGGCATCCTGGTTATGGAAAACCACGGGTGACAAAACTAGTCACCTCTGGCTCACGTTTGACAGTTCATTGGGGGTGACACCCCGAAAGTGCAATAACCACGGGCGGTGGGGTTTGGAAAACAACAAAACATAGTGCCATGCCGCATATTGTATGGGTTGACATAAGAGTTTATATA
>Ga0209203_1000804_pt1 | contig 24985 bp, 16 predicted proteins | sample AD_UKC109_MetaG_FD_184423 | JGI IMG/M metagenome (GOLD analysis project Ga0209203, IMG submission 184423) | Active sludge microbial communities of municipal wastewater-treating anaerobic digesters from Hong Kong - AD_UKC109_MetaG (SPAdes)... | ecosystem: Engineered > Bioreactor > Anaerobic >... | reverse complement strand
AGGGTTTTTGGACTATTGGGCTGTTTTTCGTGCATTTTGACATGGTTTATCAGATCATTATATCACATTAACCCTATAATTACCAGTGGGATAAGGTCGATCGTAGACTTTTTCAGCAGACCCTAAAGTAGGAATATGAGGAAGTTAAGGCGGAATAATAGTATTCTTTTGCATGATCCCAATCATAAATGTTCTCGAGCTGAGAACTTCCATGCATTGCCCAGAAATGTGCTTGAATGGGGTCGGGTAGATCAATCCAATCAAAAGTAACACATGGATCCTGGAGTGGAATGAAATGGATTGGATCATAGAAATGGTTGAAACTTCTTCGGATGTCTTCATTGGGATTACCGTTTGGGTCATAACCCAAAGTCAGCTTTCCACGCCATCCATCTTCTTCATCAGAGCCTGTTTCAATTAATTCCATAACATCACCGTCCATAATATATCCATATTTATCTATTTTGATGGCATTTAGTGCAGGTTCAAAGTAGAATGAATGTAAAATACTTTAGTTTGATATTTTGTTATGAACATCATCGTCATATGAAAATAATAAACTTGAATAAATCATTAATGTGATAACAATTTTATACTTCATTTTTTTACACATCCCTTCTTTGTATTTTCTATAGAAGAATTAATCATAGAATGAAAATGTTTTGCATTATGCAATATATAAGCCTTTTTATTTCTAAATGTATGGTGGTTGTTTTCATAAATATGCATCTTGGCAACTTTAATTGACTTCAGATATTTGTCACACTTAGTACCTTCATCATTTATATTGTAAAAAGCATCTATAGAATAGATACCTGAGCTCCATGATGGTACAAACTTGAATGGTTGTGAGTTGGCTGGGAATTGGAAGTCATTATAAATATATTTTGGAATATAATCAGTCTTATAAATTATCATATAAGGATTGTTATTATTAAATGCGAAGACTCGCCTTCTTCTGATAGGTCCTATTGGTGGAATTTCAACTAGTCCATCTTTATCGCTGACACCCTCGCGGATGCATACCCGAAGCGATGAGGTGTAATTACTTCTTTTAACCAATTGGAGCCATGGATCCAATATTGGTAATACAAACATAAACCCTTCACTGGTATCATATATCGGACTCATTTCATAGATCTCCACGGCCGCTACACCTTCAATGGGCTCCCCAGTGCCCGCATCCACGACTTTAAAGCTGTGTTCCGGAATGAAGTAGAAGAGGGGGAGTCCCCACACTTTGTACCAATGATAAAGATTGGAGAGAACAAAGAGGAAGGCCAGGATGGCGACCATCCATTTGACGGCCTTCGGCAGGCTCCTGATTTTCTGAATTGGATGTAATCCCATCAGAAATCCACCACGTACCATTGCCCATAGGGGGAACGGGCGAAGGAGACATAATGGCCCCGGTTTACGCCGGTTTCGTCTTCCCGGATCATGAGGCACTCGGCAATTCCATCCACCCATCGTGAAACAAGTTCAATATCGGTCATTTGACTCACTGCCTCCTGGAATCGTCCACTGGCCTGCAGGGCCCGAAGTGCGGGCTCGTGCCGCATCCAGGTCGATTCCCCGTAAAAAGATTTAATGAGCTCAAAATTCTCCGACTGAAGCGCCGCTCGAAAGTCGTTCCACCTCTGCTGAAGGAGTGCCTCGAATTCGTCCCGAGATTGTACGATTACCGTAGCCGTATCGGTATAGGTCTGCCCGGAGAGCGTCCGGACCGTCAACGTTGAGAAATAAATTCCCGGTGTATCAAAGATATAGTTGATTTCATCCGGCATCTCCGTGAGCGTCTCCTCCGGTTCGCCATCTCCGTCATAGTCGATCTGAACCTGGTTGATGCTGGCAATCCCGGCTTCGAAGATGTAATCCACGCGCATCCCGGTAATAAAGTCGGGTTCCTGAACGCCGAAGTAGAACAGAGGACCGGAAGGGAAGGGAATGACGGTGATGGTGTCCGTATCCTCTTCCCCCGTCGATGTCGCGACCTTGGCCTCAAAGGTATTGCGGTCGGAGTACACCATCCTCTTAGCGTACCAGAGGTAAGGGTCTTCCGATGTCCCGGCGTGGTTGGGATCGATGATCACACCAGGGGCCTGGTTGATAAAGACAATAAACTGGGGATCCTCCGAAACGACCGTCCCTTCCAGGTTCACGATCTTGCTGGTCAGATAGGCTAGATCCCCCGGCGAAATGATCTCAATCTGTAACCCGCAGGAGGCCCCCGTGGTGATCTCAATCATAAGCGTACCGCCTGGACCCGCCGTGAGCTGTACCCGAAGGGTGTTCATCGGTGCGATGGTCTCCAGGGGTTTGACGACCGAGTCGGTCTGCTGATTCAGATCGGAAGGGGAGAGGACTTCGGTATCGTTCAGCCAGATATGGGCGGAGGAGACACGATTCTTGCCTGAGCTGTCCCCATTGATGACGGATAAAGTCAGCGGACCGTCCGTGGTGCAGGCGGGAAAGGTGGCCACAAATTCCGTGGGACCTCCCGATTCTCGAGTAAAAGATTCCGGGCCAAAGAGCGGGGTACCGGCAGTGAGGACGGTACACAGGCTCAGAAAAAGTAAAAAGATTCCTAAGTGCCTCATTCTAGCCTCCAATCAAAGCATTGAAGTTTTTACCTGAACATATCTAAAACGGGATGTCTATCCTCCAAAAGTAGGGGTTTTGAAATCGGGGACGAAAATATCACCATGAACAGGGAAAATATTCGATCCGATGAAAATCCTTTCCGTGATTGATAAATCAGGCAGATCTAGTCAGAAAGTGTAGATTCTGCAAGGTCGGGACGGTTGATAAATTTAGGATTTCATGAATTTTGTGGATTTAATAAATTGTGTTTTCAAAACCAAGATAAGTTCAAACCACAATAAAAAAACGAGCTCTGATTAAAACGAACATGGAGGTGGTCGAGCCTAATAAGGTCAGGGGCTACTTCTTTTTATCTAATTCCAGAGCACCACGCCCGCTTACCCTACAATCTATTCACATTTAACATATTGTAGGGTAAAATTACACCATGGATGATTTGAAAAACATGCTGGATGAATCCCGTGATTTCTATAAAAACGAGGAAAAGAAAATTATCTCTCTTCTGGTCAGCCTCCCCAAGGGGCGAATTCGGAAGAAAAAAGTTAATAGCGACCATTATTATTACCTTCAGTACAGAAAGGGAGCAAAGGTCGTCGATGAATATCTGGGCAAGTACGTACCGGAAAAGGTCAGACAACAATTAGCGGAACGGAAAAACCTGGAAAAAGAGTTAAAGGAAATTCGAAAAGCTCTGGCATTGCTTCAAGAGAAACCCGCCGCCCATGCCTCTCTGACTGAACCAATCCATAGCATTCTCCGCACAATGACAGATATTGGGTTATGGGAGGAAGGTGTCGAACTGATTGGAAGCTGGTGCTTTCTCTTCTACCAGCGATATCTGAATATCGATCTATACCCTGTGAAGACTGAGGACCTTGATTTTCTCATCCCCTATCCTTATAAGGGGAAAAATATAGACCTGGCATTGCCCCTAAAGAACCTTGGATTCCGGCAAGACTTTAACTCAGACGGATCGACATTTTTTACAGGCCATGGTATGCGGATTGAATTTCTAGCACCTGAAAGAGGTCGTGGTGGTCAAAAACCTGCTCGCATTGACGCACTTTCTATTACTCCCCAGACTCTGCGATTTATGGATATGCTGCTCGATAATCCACTAATTATTAGTGTAAGTCAGGGAATTAAAGTCAGGCTACCCTCCCCCATCTCTTTTTTGTTTCATAAGCTGCTCATCTCTCCACGGAGAAGAAACAAGGGAAAATCAGAAAAAGACCTTCGGCAGGCAATTCTCGTGGGCGGATATGTCCTGGGAAATGAAGAACAGAGAGCCCTGCTTGCCCAGAGATGGAACGATGTACCGAAACGATGGAAAAGCGCAATACATAAATCACTTTTAGTAGCAATGAAACGCTTTCCTTCCGAACAGGACAAAATAATTCCTCTCAGAAAGCTCATGGAATAATTACCCTACAATAATCCCTTTTTCACCATTTTGTAGGGTAACCTGAAAGCGAATCCGCCATTCACCAAGCACTTTCCCCCCTTTAACCAACGAACGACAGGCGTGCATATTGAATATCAGATATTCAATTACCCAGCCTGTCAGATGCCAGCAAACACCCTACCCCCTGCCCACCAATCGTCTATTTTGCATTGATAATGCATATTGGACGATGCAAATAATCCTTATTCCTCTCAACCACGTCCCCTGGACCACCGCAGATACTTCGTCATTTCCTCGTTCACTTTATCCACGTTGAATACTTCACTATCAAAATCATCCCCCAGGGAATACTACAGAGGGCAGGCCGTGGATCCGTCTACCCATCAAATCCATCTTGTCCCGCCATAGCTTTAAAGATTGGGCGGCGGATAGCGAAGGCGGATAAATTCTTTAATTTTCTAAATCCAACGCAACGATAAGCCCGGCCTCGATTCTCCGTAAATCATCTTTTTCGATCTGACCCATCCGCTCTACAAGGCGGCCACGATCCAGCGTCGTAACCTGATGACACAAGGCAACACTGTCTTGTTTCAAACCACCTGCCCCCCGGGAAAGAGCTATCGCGGTAGGGCCGATCCTGGCCTTCGACGATGTGGTCAGGGGAACGACAATGACAGATTGCCAGGTTGGAACCGACGTAAAGGCGTTATGAGAAACAAGAATGACCGGACGTCGCCCTTTTTGCTTGGATCCGGACCTGGGGATCAAGTCAGTCCAGTAAAGATCTCCCCTCCTCACGACTCGCCCTTTACATCTTCAAGGGAAGCTTCGGCCAAATCATCATCGAATTCGTACTCACCCCCGGACTCTGCCACAGCATATTGATGGATATCCTGGTAAACTCTGGCCTTTTCCCGCTGTTGTAACCACTCACGAATTGCCTTTCGCGCCAGCGTGGTCGCAGGAATTCTGGTTTCCTTCGCCATTCTACGAAGGTGATCGTACACATCCAGGGGAAGCGGCACATGCATCATCTTTTTGGCACCCGATACCATATCATACTCCTATGATATTTTTTATATCATATTATGTTACCATAAACAATCCCCGGCAATCCACTAAGTGAAGGAAAGGATTATTTTTTAAACCCATAATACTCTTTAACTCATTAAACCCTCCGACCCATTTGTGCTACCATAAACCCACATGACCCAGGGGGGAAATTCAATGATCCGCATGAATGGCGATCCACACTTGTTGGGTAATTCGCGCATTATCTTTCTTTTCGTCGGCCTGCTCCTCCTATCCTGCATAACCTATTCCCAATGTCCCGAATTGCTAGGCCGTTACCCGCGCGGAAATGTTCTTACCGCCACAGTGAATTCCACGTACCTTTACTACGGCAGCGGATTGAATCTCGTCATTGCGGACATCAGTGACCCGGCCCATCCAGTGGAAGTCGGACATCTCGCCCTGCCGGATATTGTGAATCGGATCTACGTGGCCCATGACTACGCCTACATCGCTAACCGGTACGGAGGATTACGTATCATTAACATCTCAAACCCATCCTCCCCGACAGAAGTGGGCGTTCTCCCGCTCCCCGATCCAGTCCAGGATGTCGTGGTATGGGGTACCCATGCTTACGTGGCCTCTTACTCCAGCGGTCTCCGTGTCGTGAATATAGCGGCGCCTTCCGCCCCCGTTCAGGTGGGCATCATCGACACACCGGGCAATGCGGTTGCGGTCTCGATCTCCGGCAATTACGCCTATGTTGCAGACTGGACTTCGGGCCTTCGGGTTATCGATATCAGGACTCCGTCCGCCCCGTCCGAAGTTGCCTTCTCTCCTTCTCCTGACAAGGATGGTGACGTGAAAGTCATCGGGGATTATGCCTACGTTGTGTGCTCCAACAGCGGTTTTCGTATCGTGGATGTCTCCACTCCTTCCAGTCCAACCCAGGTAGGTCTCATGGACACTCCAGGAACGCCAAATGGCCTGGATGTTGTGGGTTCCTATGCCTATATTGCGGATTACGGCTATTTTCGAGCTGTGAACATATCCAATCCCGCCAATCCCATCGAGGTAGGAAATTACCATACCTCGGGCTATGCCATGGACACCGTGGTATCAGGAGGTTACGCCTACGTGGCCGATTACATGGGTGGCCTCTTGGTCCTGGATGTATCGACCCCCTCATCCCCCACCCCGGTCTCCTCCACCTCACCCGCCTGGAATGCCTACGGTGTCCATGTGAAGGGAAATTACGCCTACGTTGCAGACGCGAACGCAGGATTGCGCGTGATGGATGTCACCGACCGGTCCGATCCCAGGGAAGTCGCGGTCGTCGATCCCACATTCGGAAGCCTGGGTCTGACGATCCGGGATGACCTGGCCTATGTTGCCGGAAGCACGAGCGGCCTGAGGATCGTTGACATTTCTACTCCAACGGCACCGGTGATCATCGGAACCCGCGACACCCCGGGCCAGGCCTGGGACGTGGCGCTTATAGGAGACTACGCCTATGTGGCTGACGGCTCTCAGGGCGTTCGAATCATCAATATATCGAATCCTGCCAGCCCTGTAGAAATCAATTCCATATCGACTGCGGACGATGTCCGGGGGGTATCCATCTGGGAGACCCGTCTCTACATTGCGGCTCAATCTGCAGGCATGCTGATCTACGACATCTCCACACCCATATCACCGGTATACCTGGGGTACTTTCCCACCCCCGACCTTGCCATGGATGTGGTGGCGCATGGAAATACTGCCTACGTCGCTGCCTTCTATGACGCCCTGCGCATCGTGGACGTTTCCAATCCGGCCAGCCCCTTCGAAGTCGGGTTCTTTGATCCGGGCGGAGCGATTAACCATCTGACCGTGTCGGGCAATTATGCATTCCTGGGCTCTCTTCACCCCACGGCCGGCGGACTGCACATCGTAGATATGTCCAATCCCGCGGCACCCGTATCGGCAGGCAGTAATACCTCCAACGGAGACACCGAAGGCATCTTTATCGACGGTTTCTACGCTTACGCGGCCAACGAGCAGGATGGTTTAGTGATCTATTCCCTTACGGACTGCTGTTCCAATCCTCCGGGCAGCTTCAGCCTGACCACCCCACCGGACATCTCTTTCAACCAGGCCTGCAGCCTCACCCTGGACTGGACCGACAGTACCCAGGCTCTTGGCTACAACATCTACCTTGATACCGTTACCCCGCCCGGAATTATCGAATCCGACTATCCCTGGTCGGACTATCCCGTGACCCTTGTGCCGGGAACCACATACTACTGGAACGTCATGGCTGAGAACGGATGCGGGAGCCAGGCTCCGGCGATTCAATCCTTTTCAACCACACCCCTTCCCGGCTCGTTTGATCTTGTGTCTCCCGATGACGGAGCAACAGACCAGCCCAACGATGTCGTCCTGGACTGGGAACCCTCCGCCTGGATGACCTCATATTCCGTCTACCTGGGAACCAGCTCCCCCATACCCCTCTACCAGGACAACATCACGAACACATACCTGGAGCTCTCTGGCCTGGATTCCTCGACCACCTATACCTGGTACGTCGTGGCCTCGAACAACTGCGGCACGCGCCAGAGCGCCAAACGATCCTTCACCACAGGTGTTCCGGTGGTAGAGTATTCATATTCCCTCTGGCAGGACACCTGTACGGTCGCAGGCACAGGAAACGGCAACGATATTGCCGACCCGGGAGAATCCATCACTCTCCAGGTACTCCTATCCAATCCCGGGGCATTTGACGTGACCAATCTCACCGGAACGTTGGCCACGACAAACTCCAATATCATGATCACGATAGATAATTCCGCCTTTTACGATCTCCTGGCCGGAATGGAAAGCTTGAATATCACCCCGTTCACGTTCGACATATCTGAACTGACCCCCTGCACTTCAACCATCGATTTCACCCTGTCCCTCACAGCTGATGAAGGTACCTGGGACATTCCTTTTCAATTTCCGATAGGACGGGACAGCGGATACATCTTCCGTGAGCCCTTTGATGCGTGGCCCCCGGAAGGCTGGCAGATCGTCGACCATACGGGCACATGCCAGTGGGAAAGCACGAGGACAACCGGCCGGCCCACTTACTCGGGTAGCCATCCCGGATACGCCTACGTCGCGGAATCCAGTGACGGACTGCGGCTCCTGGATGTCTCCATACCCTCAGATCCGATCAATCTCTACACGGAAAGCTCCAATGTTCTTTATGGGATCGCCGTCTCCGGCAACTACGCCTATACCGTGGGCCTTAATTATTTCCGTGTGTACGATATCTCGTCCAGAGACCCAGCCCAGATCGGCTTGTTTATACTCCCTACCAGCGGATTCGACGTGGCTATCAAAGGAAACTACGCTTACATCCCCGCACAGTACAGCGGTCTGCGCGTCATTAACATTTCCATACCGGCCAGCCCCACCGGCGCCGGATTTTATGATACGCCCGGAAACAGCACAGGCGTAGCCATTCAGGGGAACTACGCCTTCGTGGCCGACGGCGTGACCCTCCAGATCCTCAACATATCCACTCCGGCCGCTCCGACCTTCGTTAGTTCCCTGGCTACCCCGGTAGCCGCCTGGGATCTCGCGGTGGAGGGCGACTATGTTTATGTAGCCGACTTCACCAGTCTCCGGATCATTGATATCAGCACCATTAACATCCCTGTCGAAGTGGGCCACATCGACCTCCCCGGAACGATCTGGGATGTCGCCATATCCGGTAACTATGCCTATGTGGCAGCCCACGATGGCGGTCTTCGGGTCATCGACATCTCAACCCCCTCTGCGCCGGTGGAAGTGGGGTTCACTACAACGGCGGAGCAGGCAAGGCGGGTCAAGGTTTTCAATCAGCTGGTCTATGTAGCCGACACAAGCCTGGGGCTGCTCATCTTCGACATCACAAATCCCGCAAAACCTGTCCTTGCAGGAGCCAGCAAAAGTACCTTTATCGGCCGGGACATCGCCCTGGTCAACCATGCTGCCGACGCGGACAGCGACTGGTGTGGAGATGGAATGGACACGGAGCTGATCACTCCGGCAATATACATTCCAGGTGGCGCCAGTGCCACACTCAACTTTACTGCAGCCTACCGTGACCTTGAAGCCCGGGCCATCGACTACTTCCACGTTGACATCTCTACAAACGGCGGCACAGATTGGACCAACATCCTCTCCTGGAACGAAAGCCACTCCCCCTTCGGCCCGGGGGAAGAGGTAAGCCTGGACATCTCCGCCTTCGCGGGGTCAGCCGACACGAAGATCCGGTTTCACTACGTGGCGACAGCCTGGGACTGGTACGCCCTCATTGATAACGTCAACATCCGGATCGCTCCCCATTGCTACCTCTGCGACGCCTACGGCCCTCCGGGTGAATCGGCAAACGATGGCTCCTTCACCCTGGCAAAGAACGGCACCGACCTGGACTTCTCCTGGAACGGACCAGGAGGGGGTTGCGACTCCTCCGGGTACTCCCTCTACACCGGGGATATCACCTCCCTGGCCGGAGGATACGGCCATGACACACCACTGGTATGCGGACAGGCAGGGACTACCTTCTCCCTGCCCCTGAGCGATGCCGACCTGAACCTCTTTGCCGGCCAGTACTTCCTTGTCGTCTCCGGTAATGGATTCCAGGAAGGCTCCTACGGCAAAAACACGGCGGACGACGAACGCCCCGTCTCCGACAACGCCTGCCTCCCCGGCCCCCAGGACACCGGAGAATGCACCCCATAGAACATAAAGAAAGACAGAAAATGAAACAGAAAAAAACAGAAATTGCCTTCTATAAAAGTGATGATGGATCCGTAAACATGGATGTCCAATTGGATAAGGAAACAGTATGGCTGACTCAAGCGCAGATGTGTGAGTTATTGGGGAGAGATCAGTCTGTTATTTCCAGACATGTCCGTAACGTGTTTAAAGAAAAGGAATTAATACAGGAAAGCAATATGCAAAAAATGCATATTGCAGGGTCAGATAAGCCCGTAACTTTTTATAGCCTGGACGTTGTTATTTCAACGGGATATCGAGTGAAATCCCAACGTGGAACCGAGTTCCGGATCTGGGCAACTAACGTCCTGAAACAGCACATTGTCGAGGGGTATAGTGAAAACAAGAGGCGATTAAAGCAACTGAATCAGACCTTAAGGCTTGCCGCGGATATTTCAAAAAGAAAAGCACTTTCTACTGATGAAATATCGGCACTTCTCCAGACTGTATCTGAGTATTCCTATGCACTTGAATTACTCGATGATTATGATCATCAGCGAGTTTCTGTCCGAAAAGTCTCCCGTCGCAAAGCAAAATCAATCACATACGAGGAAGTCATTCAGCTCATTGACCAAATGAAGAGTAAATATCATGCATCTTCACTCTTTGGTAAGGAGAAAGATGCCAGCCTTAAAAGCTCACTGAGCGCAATAATGCAAAGTTACGGAGGCAAAGACTTATATCCTTCCATAGAAGAAAAAGCCGCAAACCTCCTTTACTTCCTGGTGAAAAACCACAGCTTTGTCGACGGGAACAAGAGAATTGCAGCCGCAGTCTTCCTTCGATTTGCAGAAAAGAATAACCTGATCCATGATAAAACAGGTAACCGACGTATTGCTGACAATGCATTAGTAGCCATGACCCTGATGATCGCAGAAAGCAGGCCAAAGGAAAAAGAAGTCATCACGGTGATGCTGACCAATTTAATAGCAGGAAAGTAACAACCCAATCATTCCGCCGTTACCCTACAAAACCCCCTTTTTCATCTTTTTGTAGGATAAACTGACAACGAATCCGCCATTCATCAAGCACGTCCCCCCCTTTAGCAACATACGACAGGTGCGCCGTATTGGATATTGGAAATTCAGTTATTATGCCGGTCAAATGCCAGCAAACACCCTACCCCTGCCAGCCTATCGTCTATTATGCATTTACACTGCACATTGGACGAATAAATATCCCTATCTCTCTCAGACACTACTCCTTAACCAACGAAGATACTTCGCCAGTTCCCTGTTCACTTCATCCACGTTGAATAATTCGCTATCAAAATCATCCCCCAGGTACTCCCTGTACCACGCATGATCCGGATGAGAAGGATCCCTGTAGGCCGATAAAAATTCATCATAACGATAAGGCCCCCCCACATCCTCCGGCGGACAGGACCTTGCACCATCAAGGCAGACGAAGGGTCGTATAAACTTTTCCGGTTCATAATCGGAGGATTCGACCGTAATGAGATGCTCCCACCCATCTCCAAAATCGTACATGTACACAAAGGAATCCCCTTTCTTTTTAAGCACCTCCTTCAATGAATACTCGGCTGCATCATTATCATCCATGGGATCCTCCGGATCTTCCGTATATTTTTCATCTCCATGCATAAACACATAGAGATGAGTATCCGTCCACCCCATGACAATCTGAATGACATCGTGGAGACGGTCCAGGGCAATATTGGCCGGAACAACAAACCTTCTCCAGATTTCAGGAGAAATTCCCATCATTGAGATTTTCAGAAGATAGCAGGGAATATTCATATGTACCATCCTTTCCGAATATCTTATTCAATTCTATTCCTCGAAACCCCATTCGTCAAAGGTCAACCCCTATTGTGCTCCATGTAATACTTCGACCGTTTTTTTTCTCTACGGGAGATTGTTTCGCCCTGTCACTGCGAGGCGTACAACGACGAAGCAGTCTCAATGAGGCTCTGACTTACAGAAGGTAAGTCAGGTGCCGAATTGATACTCTCCGTCACGGTTTTTGTGACGGTGAGTGACGATATGTCCGAGGCTCTGACTTACAGAAGGTAAGCCAGGTGCCGAATTGATATCTATGAGGTCCGAGATGCCTATGAGACCCGAGATGTTTGCGAAGCATCTTGGTTAGTCGAATGGGTACTCGAAAAATCGTTAGATTTTGAGGGTATCTACTACATTAATCTACAGAATCTCTCGGCTAACCGAATGGATACTCGAAGGATCGAAGATCCTGAGGGTGCCCAAAGTCTTGATCGTGACGGTAGTATCCAATGCAATATCATGTCATAAAATAGGGACAGTCCCTATTTTTTATTTTGTAAGTTATTAAATATGAGATAAAAAGGAAACACCGTTTTCATAGAGATCGCATCGTAAGATGCGACTACGTGGGCCATTCTCGCGATGACAAAACACTACAAAATCCCTTGACCAAGTCCCACCCAGATAAGTTCCCCCGGGAAGTCAAGGAGTCAGGAAACAACTTTTCGCCATTTGCGTAGTTATAGGTATCAGATGGCGATCTACTTGAAGGTTCGGGTATCCAGGCTGTATCTTCTCTGTGCTCTAAGCATGCTGGCGTTTCCCCTGACCGTTCACGGGGGAGAATGCGTATACGCCACGGAGGTAAAGTTCGAGCACATTTCCCTGGATGAAGGGCTGTCGCAGACCACCGCGCGAGCCCTCCTCAAGGACTCCAGGGGATTCATGTGGTTCGGAACGGAAGACGGCCTCAACATGTACGATGGATACAGCTTCGTCGTATACCGGCCCGACCCGGGGGATCTGTCCACGATCAGCAGTAACTTCATCCGCTGCCTGCACGAGGACTCCAGCGGCAATATCTGGATCGGCACCAACGGCGGAGGATTGAACCGCCTGGATCGAAGCACCGGCAAGTTTACGCGCTACCATGCCGATCCGGACAATCCCGCCACGCTCAGCAACGACTACGTGTGGACGATCCTGGAAGATCCGACCGGAGCGCTGTGGCTGGGAACCGATGGCGGCGGGCTGAACCGCTTCGATCCCGAGACCGAGACTTTCACCCGGTACCGCCACGACCCGGATCGCCCCGGGTCGCTGGTGCAGGACAACGTGCTGAGCCTGTGCCTGGACCATGCCGGGTTTCTCTGGATCGGGACCCGCACGGGCGGGCTCAGCATCCTCGCGCCGGACCAGATGGACTCCCCTGCCCCCGAATTCATCAACCTTCTGCATGACCCGACCAACCCGACCAGCCTCAGCTCGAACGAAATCTGGACCATTCACGAAGACAAAGCAATGAACCTCTGGATCGGGACCCGTGACGGCGGCATCTGCATGCTGAAGGCCGATCGTGAAGATCTCGCAAACCCGAACTTTACCTGCTACCAAAACCGGCCCGGGGATCCGACCAGCCTGAGCCACAACCGGGTGCTGTGCATCATCGACGATCCGGAGGGAAATCTCTGGATCGGCACGGAGGGCGGCGGGCTGAACCGGCTGGACCCCGCAACGGGCATATTCACGGCATACAAAAGGGATCCATCCAATCCTGACAGCCTGAACAACAACTATGTCTTTTCCCTCCTCATGGATCGGGAAGGTACACTCTGGATCGGGACCGAAATGGGGGGGATCAACAAGCTTGACCCGCGATACATTAAGTTTTATCACTTCGCGAATGACCCCAACAATGAGCGCAGCCTGAGCAACAACTCCGTCTGGGCGATGCTGCAGGACCGGGAAGACACCTTCTGGGTGGGGACACGGGAGGGCGGTCTGAACCGATACGACACAAGGCAAAAGCGTTTCGATCACTTCGTTCACAACCCGGAGGTCCCCGCAAGCCTGAGCGATGACTACATCCGAAAGATCTTTGAGGATTCCCGGGGAAACCTCTGGATTGGAACCGACACCGGCGGCCTGGAACGCTTCGACCGAAAGCGGGGCACCTTCACCCATCTCAGCCACAACCCCGTTGACCCATCCAGTATCTCGAGTGACCGGATCTACGACATCTTCGAGGACAGCCAGGGGACGCTATGGATTGCCACGCGAACCGGAGGGGTGAACCAGCTGAAGTCGGTCGATCCGCCTGTGTTTACGCACTTCATGCATGACCCGGCGGATGCGGACACCATCAACGACAACTTCATCTACAAGATCTACGAGGACAGGAACGGCGTTCTATGGTTCGGGACCTTTTCCGCCGGGCTGGACCGATACAACCGGGAGAGCGGCCGCTTTACCCACTATACCCATGACCCGAACAACCCTAAAAGCCTGAGCCACAATGTGGTCCTCACCATCTTTCAGGATTCCCGGGGCACCCTCTGGGTGGGAACAGGCGGCGGAGGCATCAACAAATTCAATCCCGAAGATGAGACCTTCACCTACTACCTTGAAGAGGACGGCCTGGCGAATGAAGTCGTCTACGGCGTCCTGGAAGACAGCAAGGGCTACCTCTGGATCAGCACCAACAACGGGCTTTCCCGGTTTGACCCCGAAAAGGAGACCTTCAAGAATTTCGGCATGGCCGACGGCCTCCTGAGCAAGGAGTACAACGGCGGAGCCTACATGCTGTCCAGAAGCGGCTACATGTTCTTCGGCGGCATCAACGGCATCGACTATTTCGATCCGACCACCATCCAGGATAATCCCTTCGTGCCGCCGGTCTACATCACAAGCTTTCAGCTGGCACGATCCACCACGAACGGGGAGCCGCACGACTATCTGCCCCGACCGGTCACAGAGCTGGAAGAGATTACGCTCACGCACCGGGACAATATCTTTTCCATCGGATTTGTCGCGCTCAACTACACGACGCCGGAAAAAAACCGCTACGCCTACATGCTGGAAGGATTCAACGATGACTGGATCCAGGCCGATGCGTCTTACCGCTACGCCCACTACACCAACCTGGACCCGGGTACCTACTACTTCCGGGTCCGGGGATCCAACAACGACGGCGTGTGGAACATGGACGGCGATACTCTCAAGATCACGATCCTACCGCCCTGGTGGCAGACGACATGGGCCTACCTGCTGTACCTGCTGACGGGTGCGCTCCTGGCCTACGCAGTGATCCGGTTCGTGAAGATGAGGGAGCGCGAAAAGACACGGCTCCACGTGTCCGAGCTGAAGGCCAGGACCAAGGAGGCCGAGGCCAAGGTTCTCCGCGTGGAAAATGAGCGCAAGACCCTCGAACTGGAGGGGGCCCGACAGCTACAGCGCTCCATGCTTCCGGACACAGTTCCCCGGGACCCCCGCTACTCCATCGCGGTCTCCATGAAACCGGCCACGGAAGTGGGAGGCGACTACTACGATTTCCACGTGGGGAAAGACGGCACGCTCACGATCGCCCTCGGGGATGCCACGGGCCATGGAATGCAGGCGGGAATCATGGTCGCCATCATGAAGGGCCTCTTCAGCACGCTCTACAACGAGCCCGACATAGCCGTCTTCTTTGCTCGCTGCAACACGATTATCAACAACATGAACCTCCAGAGCATGTGGATGGCCCTGACCCTGGTAAAGATGAAAGACCACAAAGTGTCGATCTCATCCGCCGCCATGCCCCCCGTGTTTCACTATCGCGCAGCGGCAGGAACGGTCCACATGATTGAACTGAAGGGCATGTTCCTCGGGGTGGACAGGGAACTCGACCATAAACGCGACCACCGGGAGATCCAGCTGGAACCCGGCGACAAGCTCCTGCTCATGACCGACGGCCTGGCGGAGATGGAAAACACAGAGGAAGAGATGCTGGACCTGCACCGATGCCAGACCTACTTTCAGGAAGTGGCGGCCCAATCCCCCGGGGCTATCATTCAGCATCTCTTTGACCGGGGAGCAGAGTGGCGGGGTACCGCCCCCCAGGAAGACGACATCACCCTCATCGTCCTGGAGGCAACTAATCAATGAGGCTGTAAGTTACGGAACGTAACTTGCGTGCCGAATTGATACTCTCCATCACGGTTTTTGTGACGGTGAGTGACGATATGTCCGAGGCTGTAAGTTACGGAACGTAACTTGCGTGCCGAATTGATACTCTCCGTCACGGTTTTTGTGACGGTGAGTGACGATATGTCCGAGGCTCTGACTTACAGAAGGTAAGTCAGGTGCCGAATTGATACTCTCCGTCACGGTTTTTGTGACGGTGAGTGACGATATGTCCGAGGCTCTGACTTACAGTAAGGTAAGTCAGGTGCCGAATTGATGCCTATGAGGTCCGAGAGGTCCACGAAGTACCCTATGAGACCCAAGATGTCCACGAAGTACCTATGAGACCCAAGATGTCCACGAAGTACCTATGAGACCCAAGATGTCCACGAAGTATCTTGGCTAGTCGAATGGGCACTCGAAAGATTGAAAATCTTGAGGGTGTCGGCTAGTCGAATGGATGCCCACAGGATCGAAGATCCGAAGGGTACCATAGGTTTAATGCCCTCCGTCACAGGCTTTTTTGTGACGGAAGGGTATCGCTTACAGTCTGCGGTCTACCGCATTTGAGGGTGCCCAAAGTCTTAATTTTATCGGAAGGGTATCTCTCGCACTCGATGCGCTGCTTGCAAATAGTGACAGAAAGATTCTGTGAAGTGCAATGACAGCCACGGATGTCATCGCGAGTTTCTCTAGCTGACCAAAAAGGGGACAGTCCACGGCCCGCCCTTCCACCCCGGGACAGTCCCGCTTTTTCTTGAGATTGCTTCGGCCTGTCGGCCTCGCAATGACACCGTTCATTCTGTCACTGCGAGGAGTGCAGCGACGAAGCAGTCTCAATGAGGCTGTAAGTTACGGAACGTAACTGGCGTGCCGAATTGATACTCTCTGTCACGGTTTTTGTGACAGTAGAGTGACAATATGTCCGAGGCTGTAAGTTACGGAACGTAACTGGCGTGCCGAATTGATACTCTCTGTCACGGTTTTTGTGACAGTAGAGTGACAATATGTCCGAGGCTGTAAGTTACGGAACGTAACTTGGCGTGTCCATGAGACCCGAGAGGTTCACGAAGTACCCTATGAGACCCAAGATGTTTGCGAAGCATCTTGGTTAGTCGAATGGGCACTCGAAAGATCGATGAGGTTGCAAGTTACGGAGCGTAACTTGCGTGCCGAATAGATGCCCTCCGTCACAGGCTTTTTTGTGACGGAAGGGTATCGCTTACAGTCTGCGGTCTACCGCATTTGAGGGTGCCCAAAGTCTTAATTTTATCGGAAGGGTATCTCTCGCACTCGATGCGCTGCTTGCAAATAGTGACAGAAAGATTCTGTGAAGTGCAATGACAGCCACGGATGTCATCGCGAGTTTCTCTAGCTGACCAAAAAGGGGACAGTCCACGGCCCGCCCTTCCACCCCGGGACAGTCCCGCTTTTTCTTGAGATTGCTTCGGCCTGTCGGCCTCGCAATGACACCGTTCATTCTGTCACTGCGAGGAGTGCAGCGACGAAGCAGTCTCAATGAGGCTGTAAGTTACGGAACGTAACTGGCGTGCCGAATTGATACTCTCCGTCACGGTTTTTGTGACGGTGAGTGACGATATGTCCGAGGCTGTAAGTTACGGAACGTAACTTGGCGTGTCCATGAGACCCGAGAGGTTCACGAAGTCTCTCGGCTAGTCGAATGGATGCCCACAGGATCGAAGATCCGAAGGGTACCATAGGTTTAATGCCCTCCGACACAGCCTTTATCTGTGTCGGAAGGGTATCGCTTAGAGTCTGCAGTCTACCGCATTTGAGGGTGCCCCCGACACATGCTTTATCGTGTCGGAAGGGTATTGTCGCTGTATTGCTTTTCCCTGTCTACTGACTGCGGTCTGCGGACTACGGTTTTTCTGTGACGGTACGGTATCCCCTAATCCATTAATTCACCCTTGACACTCCAAAATAATTCGTCTATTATGCATTTATATTGCACATTGGACGCTTTTTAGGAGAAAGCCATGTACAGACAAAGAACTCTTGAAGCTTTTTTTAAAAAAGCCAATGGACAATTCCCCGTACTCCTCGTGACAGGAGCGCGGCAAGTCGGGAAAACCACCTTTCTACAACACATGCGCACAAAAGAACGGACCTATGTCTCTCTTGATGATCCCGGACTACGAAACCTTGCCACGAGCGATCCCGCACTATTTATGCAGCGCTTTCCATCCCCCCTCCTAATCGATGAGATCCAATACGCACCTCAACTCCTCCCCTATATCAAGATGGCAGTCGACAGAAACAGGAAACCGGGCATGTTCTGGCTTACGGGATCCCAACAATTCCACATCATGAAGGGAGTTTCTGAATCACTGGCCGGGCGCGTGGGCCTCGTATCGTTAATGGGGCTATCGAAACAAGAACGATTTAACGACAAGAACCACACAGGCGAATTTCTCCCCCTTCCGAACCAGCTGTCTGCACGTTCAAAAAAAGCAAAACCGCTCCCGGTCAAGAAACTATACGACATCATCTGGCGGGGTTCGCTCCCGGAAATCGCTCTCCATGACGAAATGGACTGGAACCTGTTTTACAGCTCCTATATTCAGACCTACCTTCAACGGGATATCCGCGATCTGGCCAATGTCGGGGATGAAATGACATTCCTGCGCTTCCTTCGTGCATCGGCTGCCCGAACAGGACAGCTTCTGAATTTTGCCGAACTAGCCCGAGACGCGGATGTCGCCCCCAATACGGCCAAAAAATGGATCTCCATTCTTCAGGCATCGGGGATCATCTACCTCCTTGAACCCTATCACTCCAATACAACGAAACGCATGATCAAAGCCCCGAAGCTCTATTTTCTCGACACAGGACTCTGTTCCTATTTGACGGAATGGTCAAGTCCCGCGACACTGGAAGCAGGGGCCATGTCGGGCCCCATTTTGGAGACGTGGATCCTGACTGAACTGTTGAAAAGTTATTTACACAATGGGAAGCGGGCTCCCTTTTACTTTTATCGAGATAAAGACAAGAAGGAAATAGACTTGCTCATCCTGAAGGACGGCACAATTTATCCTCTGGAATTCAAAAAAAGTGCATCCCCCACCAGGGCTTCCATCCGCCACTTTTCGCTCCTTCAAAAACTGGATGAAACCGTTGGGTACGGCGGGGTTGTGTGCCTGTGCGAACAAATCCTTCCCCTGACCGAACAAACCACTGCCATCCCTATTTCACTCCTATAATCTCGGACAATCGACAGGGGGTAGGTCGTGTACCCGTCTACCAGACAAACCAGAAAAACTAGATTAACTAAACAAACTATATAATCCGAGTACCCCCCAGATAGAGTTTCCCTTGAAGTCTACGGGAGTCTAATGTTGACAGGACTTCTCTTCAGTAATTATAGATTCCCACCCATTCGATTTGTCCTTCGGGTCCGTAGGTGGGGCTATTTCTTATTGTGAAACAGCCTCAGTTAAAAATTCCCGCAAGGGAACAACCTCTGTGGTTTCATTAAGTGCGTATCTCCTATTGCCCGGGTAAAGAACAATAGCTGCTGCCAGCTTAAGATCATGCGTCGCATTTCTTATGGATGGCGTTAACCGAGGAGCATCTTTTCGTTTACACTCGACACCAACCCATTTCTCTCCCTGACGGACCAATAAATCTATTTCACTTCCACCATGAGTACCCCAGAAATAGTACTCATCCGGCTGAAGAATGTTAATCACCTGTTCTATTGCAAAACCTTCCCAGGAAGCACCGCTCTTGGGATGATTAAGAAGCTCATTTCCTGTTTTAATCCCCAAAAGAGTATGCAGTATCCCTGTATCTCTAAAGATAATTTTGGGAGATTTAATTTGCCGCTTTTTCAGATTTGCATGCCAGGGTCTTAACACCCTTACCATGTAGAGTGATTCCAGAATGTCCAGATATCTTCGGGTGGTAGACTCGTTCACCCCCAGTGATCTTGCAATTTCTGCAGCATTCCAAATATTCCCATGGTAATGGGCCAGCATTGACCAAAACCTGTAAAGCGTAGTGGAGGGTATACGGATGCCCAATGCAGGGAGATCACGCTCCAAAAAAGTCTGGATAAACTGTTTTTTCCAAGCGAAGCTATCCTCATCACTCCCCGCCATCAAAGCAGGAGGAAAACCACCCCGAAGCCAGAGACGCTCGAAACTATCACTTTTCATGTCTAGAAGCGAAAGCCCTGAAAGTTCAATATATTCAATTCGTCCTGCAAGCGATTCAGAAGATTGCTGCAATAGCTCGGGAGCTGCGCTTCCAAGTATTAAAAACTTGGAAGTCAATGGCCGACGATCCGTTAACACCCGCAATATCGGAAAAAGATCGGGGCGTCTCTGAATCTCATCAATAACTACAAGCCCTTTAAGAGACTTTAATGCAGTCATCGGTTCTTCTAAAGCTGCAATACTTGTAGGATCTTCAAGATCAAAAATATGAACATCCTTTACATTCCTCGTAAACATCTGCATCAACGTTGTCTTTCCACACTGGCGAGGACCAACCAGTGCAACAACCTTACTTCGTTGATGAGCTCTGTCAAGTCTTTTCAAATCCATTGGGCGTGGTATGAGCATGCCGCATTATACCATGATATTCCCGCACATGATGCGGGATTTTCAAGGTAACGCAACCCATACGTCTCCCTGAAAAACCATCTTTTTATGCGAAACAACCCTGGCAAGCAAATACCTGAGGGTACGCGGGTGTTTATCAACTAAATTAACCAAACAAACCAAAAAAACTAGATTAACCGAGTCCACCCCAGATAGGTAATCCCTGGAGGTCCATGAGGCTGCATGTTACGGAACGTAACGTGCGTGCCGAATGGATACTCGAAAAATCGTAAGATTTTGAGGGTGCCGACGGGGCAGGTTGGGGGTCCGTCTACCAAACTAACCAGAAAAACTAAACAAACTAAAGAAACCAGACAAACCTATTTTCTATTCATTAAATTGTCTTTTTCTGTTAAACTCCGCCCCATGGCCAGGGTAAAACAATTCGAAGACCTCGACTGCTGGAAAGAAGCCCGTATATTGGTAAAGGATGTTTATTCCTGTACTTCCATGAATTCCTTTTCAAAGGATTACGCTCTTAAAGACCAAATTCGAAGAGCCGCGATTTCAATTATGTTAAATATATCCGAAGGCTTTTCTAGGCGATCGAATAAGGAATTCCTACAATATCTCTTTATTTCATTAGGATCGATTTCAGAGTTGCAGGCAGCTCTTTATATTGCCATTGACCAGAAGTACATAACCGATGAGCAATTCGACCAGCTTTACCAGAGAGCTGAGACCTGTGCGAAGATGATCTCTAAATTTGCAACCTATCTCAGAGAAAACATAACCAAACAAACGAGACAAACTAGATAAACTAGATTAACCAGATAAACTAAATAAACCGAGTACCCCCCAGCTAGAGTTACCCTGGAGGTGGACGGGGGGTGGCTGTGTGGGTGAACCGTCTACTAAACAAACCAGATAAACTAGACTAACCAGACAAACTAAATAAACCGAGTCCCCCCCAGCTAGAGTTACCCTGGAGGTGGACGGGGGGTGGCTGTGTGGGTGAACCGTCTACTAAACAAACCAGATAAACTAGACTAACTAGACAAACCAAAAAACTGTTTGACCTCCCCTTCTGCCTGTGGGATACTGCAAACGAACGCTAACCAAGGGGATATTCAACCATGAAACCCGCAGGCGTCATACAAAACGATTCCGTGAATCACAGGATAAGGCAGGTAGTGACACGCTACTCCTTCTTCCTTATCTTCCTCTATATCAGCACGATGACCCGGGCGGCAGATTGCCCGCCAGGAACCTACAGCCCGAATGGACAGGACACCCCCACGGCCTGCACACCCTGTGCCGCGGGAACCTTCAATCCAGCATCCGGTCAGACATCCTGTTTCAACTGTTGGGCTGGCAGTTACTCTGATCCCGGCTCTGCGGCCTGCACGATCTGCGACGTGGGAACCTACTCTGGAGAGGCCGCAGCATCCTGCACACCCTGTGCAGCAGGAACCTTCAACCCCTACCTGGGGGCAGAAATGTGCTCTGACTGTAACCCCGGATACTTTTCCGATGCGGGGGCTGTGACCTGCACCGAATGCGGTCCCGGGACCTACTCCGGTTGGGCCGCACCCTCCTGCACGCTCTGTGCCGCGGGAACCTTCAATCCCATCTCCGGTCAAACATCCCCGGCAGCCTGCCAGAACTGTTGGGCTGGCAGCTACTCTGATCCCGGCTCTGCGGCCTGCACGATCTGCGACGTGGGAACCTACTCCGGAGAGGCCGCAGCATCCTGCACACCCTGTGCGGCAGGAACCTTCAACCCCTACCTGGGGGCAGAAATGTGCTCTGACTGTAACCCCGGATACTTTTCCGATGCGGGGGCTGTGACCTGCACCGAATGCGGTCCCGGAACCTACTCCGGCTGGGCCGCATCCTCCTGCACGCTCTGCACAGCGGGCACCTATAATCCAGTCACCGCTGCAGCCTCCTGCATGCTCTGTACTGCAGGCACCGCCAATGCATACCTGGGGGCAACGTCATGTACCCCATGCGATGCTGGCTACTATTCCAATGAGGGGGCCATGGAATGCGACGCATGCGATCCTGGAACCTACTCCGGCATCGAAGCAGCCTCCTGCACGCCCTGCGATGTGGGAACCTACAACCCTGATCCCGCCGCATCTTCCTGCACACCCTGTGCGGCAGGGACCGCCAATATCTTACTGGGGGCAACGTCATGTACCCCATGTGATGCCGGATACTATTCCAATGAGGGTGCCTCCGTCTGCAGTGCATGCGATGTTGGAACCTACTCCGGTACAGCCGCAGCATCCTGCACACCCTGTGCAGCAGGAACCTTCAACCCCTACCTGGGGGCAGAAATGTGCTCTGACTGTAACCCCGGATACTTTTCCGATGCGGGGGCTGTGACCTGCACCGAATGCGGTCCCGGAACCTACTCCGGCTGGGCCGCATCATCCTGCACGCTGTGCACAGCGGGCACCTATAATCCAGTCACCGCCGCAGCATCCTGCAGTAACTGTACGGCCGGCACCTATTCCGATCCCGGTGCCGCATTCTGCACTACCTGCGACGTCGGAACCTATTCAGGGGAGGCAGCGGCCTCCTGCACACCCTGTACTGCAGGGACCGCCAATCCCTATCTGGGCGCAATGTCATGTATCGAATGCGATGCCGGCTACTATTCCAATGAGGGGGCCTCAGAATGCAGCGAGTGCGATCCCGGGACCTATTCCAGTACAGCCGCATCATCCTGCACCCTCTGTGAGGCGGGGACCTACAACCCCGCTACCGCTGCAGCATCCTGCAGTAACTGTGCGGCGGGCACCTACTCGGATCCCGGCTCTGCATTCTGTACGATCTGCAATGTGGGAACCTATTCCGGGGAAGCGGCACCCTCCTGCACACTCTGTGCGGCAGGAACCTACAATCCGGTCCTGGGAGCAGACGCATGCAGCCCATGCCCGGCCCTGACTTATCAGCCGAATACCGGGCAGACAGAATGTCTAGACTGTCCCTGTGTGGATGGCAACCCATGCTCCACCGATGCCTGTGATGCCATGACAGGCGCCTGCTCCAACACCTATCCCGATGCCGACATCGACGGCGTATCCGATGGATGCGACAACTGCCCCTCCACACCAAACTTCCTGCAGGAAAACCTGGACGGAGATCCTTCAGGAGATGCCTGTGACTGTCTGCCGCTGGACAATACACACTGGGCAGCACCCGCCCAGCCGGTGATGGACCTTTCGCTTTCAGAATCCGGCGGGACCACCCTGACCTGGAGCCAGCCCCCGAACCCCGGATGCACGGTTCCGCTCTATGATCTCATCATGAGCACGACACCGGCGGATTTCTCGACAGCCGATTGCCTGGAGTGGAACGAGGCAGATACAATAGCATTTGACGGTGTCGATCCTGATCCAGCAGAGTGCTTCTTCTACCTCATCCGCATAGAAAATGCCTGTGGCAGCCTGCTGGGGCCCAAATCCGGCGGCACGCCCCGCACAGCAAAATCCTGCCCGTAACCTTATCAGCCGCCAACGCAGACTCACCGAGTGTATGATCCATGGACAGCGAAAATAACAATACAAAAACAGGTATTAAGTCCCTTTATGTAAAGCGCGCAGGATAATGGCTACCACCCAATTCTATTTCGATTGCGTTCCAGGTCCCGATCATCAATCTTCAACATCAGATCCTGGCCCATTTTAGGTATCTCTGAACCCTCCTTACAGGCTTGCAGTAAGGCTGACAGGTATGCGTGGATTTCTTCATCCGATTCGTTACGTAAGATCTCTTCGATGATCTTATCTGTTCCCTCCAGCTTCTGCTTTATCATGAATTCGAGCGTCACGATTTTTCCAAGAAGCAAAAAGTCGTTTTGTACACATTTCTTCATACACCGAAACACTTTGTTCCCAGGGATAGGAGCGCCCGTTTTCTTCAGGACCTTGACAATCTCCGCGGGATCATTTGGATACGAGCATGGGTCCTGCTGTTTGGCCAATTCGTCAAACTTCTTTGTCAGCACATCTCTGAAGAGTGCGATTTCCTCCTCTTTGAGCGTAAGCTTTCCCTTCCGATACGCGGTAAAAACATCATCGACCCCGCCTCGAAATCGATTAAATGTTTTCGCATTCCCCACCATTTCATCCTTGTTCCGAATCAGTGTTTCCACCTTCTGCCTGCCGTACTTTTCACCAGGAACCATCCAGGGGATACGCATAGTCAAGGGCTCCGCATATTCAGGTTGATAAAAGTTCTTTATTAAACCCACCTCACACATCATGGTGTCCTCAATAGCCCTTAAACTCTCACGTAATCCCTTCAAATGTAACCGATAACTGATTTGCAGTTTAAAATTATGCATGAAGCTATGGCCCTGATCCCAAAGCTGGAAAAAATCTTTAATGATATAGATTTGCACTTCGTCAGGAATGTCTGCAGGATCCAGCGTTTGCAAAGATCTTAGATAATCGATCTTGGCCTGCCAGTCATCCCCCTCTAAAATCGACTTTGTCTTCTCCAGCGTAACCGAAGACCCCAGCAAAACCACGGAAGAGAAAAGAATAAGAAAGATAAATAGGGTCCACTGAAAAACGATTCTGTTTTTAATTGGAACGGTAGGGAATCTGGAAGTGTCATCTTCTTCTCTCTTTTCTCCTGGTCTCGATCTCTTTTCTCCTCTTTACGCCCTCCTCATGGCTGTC
>Ga0209203_1000802_pt1 | contig 25019 bp, 19 predicted proteins | sample AD_UKC109_MetaG_FD_184423 | JGI IMG/M metagenome (GOLD analysis project Ga0209203, IMG submission 184423) | Active sludge microbial communities of municipal wastewater-treating anaerobic digesters from Hong Kong - AD_UKC109_MetaG (SPAdes)... | ecosystem: Engineered > Bioreactor > Anaerobic >... | reverse complement strand
CTGGGGGTTGTGTTTGTTGGCGCAGTGTTGGTAATATGTCTGCCCTTGGTTTCGGCGCAGGCAGCCTCGTCAACGAATTACTGGTTTGATAATGAACTGGATGCGGATCTGGATGATCTGGCGGGGGCGGGTCTGATTAAGGATCAGCTTTCGTCATTCAGACCGGTAACACGCGGTGAAGCCGGACGGCAGTTTGCGGCGGCGCTGGATCATTGTTCCGGCATGGCAACGCCTTCGGCTGAATGCGCGCTGCTGCAGGCGCATGACGGAAAGTTTTTTGCGACGGAAATTGCCGAGGCCCGCACGCCGGAGAGTGTTCAGGATCATGTTTTCAAGCCGGTGGAAAAGTTTTCGCTGTCTTACCGCTATTATTCCGATCCGTTCTCCGTTTTCAATAATGAGGGGATCGATTACGGCGAGGGGCACAATGCGGTGGTGCAGCTTCAATCGCACGCCCGGGTGTTCAAGGCGCTGTCGTTTTTTGTGCAGCCGGCGCTGATTTATAATCAGCATGAGCGGTTTGATGATGAAAGCAATGTCGATGTGCGTCTTCATAAGGGTTATGCGAAGCTGACGTTATATAATTTTGAGATTCAGGCCGGCAGGGATTCGCTGTGGTGGGGGCCGGGGTATCATGCCGCCCTGCTGATGTCGCGCAATGCGAAGCCTCTGGATATGATTAAGCTGTCCAATCCGGAACCGGTGGTGCTGCCCTGGATTTTTTCCTATCTGGGGCCCGTGCAGTTTAATCTGATTTTTTCGCAGCTTCATGATGTGCGCACGGGCGCGGAGCTGATTAATCCTTTTCTGTACGGCCTGCGGGTGGGGATTAAACCGCATCGGTATCTGGAACTGGGCGGCTCGCATCTGGTGATGTTCAGCGGCGCGGGACGGCGCGATCTGAGCGCGGGCGATGTGCTGAAGATTCTTTACGGCAATACCAATCCGGACCCGGGCAAAAAGACGGACAGCAATTCGCAGTTTGCGGTGGATGCGGCGTTGACGATTCCGAATCTCAAGCAGTATATTTTTCTGGCCGACGGCCTGAAAGTTTATGTGGAATGGGGCGCGGAGGACAGCGGCTTTCCGCCGGATAAACGCGCGTATCTGACGGGGCTGGCGCTTTACAAACCCTTCGGGCTGGAAACGGCGGTGCTGCGGGCGGAGTATGCGGATTTGTCGCCCGGCAGTCTTCCGGATGCCTGGTACCGGCATCCTTCTTATCCGATGCGCAATGACGGGCGTGTGTTCGGGCATCACGCAGGCAGCGATGCGGAGGATATTTTTGTGGAATGGTCGCAGCGGTTCCAGAAGGTGTTTTACAAGATCGGGTTTGATCGGGAAAGAAGCGGCGAGCATTCGCAGGCGTTTGCGCAATCCAAAAATCAGTATTTTGTGGAATGCGGTTACCGGATTCATGAAAATGCCGATGTGTCCCTGCGCTATGGTTATGAGGATATCAAGAACTTTGAGTATGTTGAGGGCGAGCGGGAGAGGAATCATTTTGTGGGGATTGAAACCTCCTTCGCGTTCTAAGTTCAAGGTTAGAAAAGACAGTGTTACGTTTTAAGTGTTACGTTTTAAGTAAAAATAAAGGTTTTAGGTTTTAGGTTAGAAAAGACAGTTTTACGTTTTAAGTTTTACGTTTTAAGTAAAAATAAAGGTTTTAGGTTTTAGGCAAAACACCGCGGCTGTCCCCATTCGCTTCGCTTCCCCTGTCATTCCCGCGTGCCCCACACAACTGTCATTCCGGCATGGGCCGTACTACTGTCATTCCGGCATGGGCCGTACTACTGTCATTCCGGCATGGGCCGTACTACTGTCATTCCGGCATGGGCCGTACTACTGTCATTCCGGCATGGGCCTAGCCGGAATCCAGAAATAAATAATGAATGACTTCCTCGTCTTCCCGGCGAATGCCGGGAACCAGGAAGGAATAAATACTGGATACCGGCCTGCGCCGGTATGACGGACAGGGTTCTGGATATCGGCCTGCGCCGGTATGACGGACAGGGTTCTGGATACCGGTCTACACCGGCATGACGGACAGGGTTCTGGATACCGGCCTGCGCCGGTATGACGGACAGAGTTCTGGATACCGCTCTGCACCGGCATGGCAAACATTGGGCCCACTCGGGGATGACTTATAGAAATGATATAAAATTATTACCCGTGTTATTCGATGTTGTATGGCAGCTGAAAATTACCGGCAACTATTCCCGGCACTGTGATGTCTTCATCAAGAGATTCCCAGCGTAATGCGTAACCATTAAGACGCAGAGTTACATCCTTTAATTTTTCTTCCGATGCGTTGGCAAGAAGTTTGAAACGGCTGGCTGGAAAACCGATAATCCTCCCATCTGTTAATTCAATATAGATAGTCCTTTTTTCTGCCCATGCTCTGATGGCGGTAGGCTCGACAGTTTCATTTTTCATGACTAAAGTACTCATGAAATTTTTCCTCCAAAATGTCGCGGTGTTCAAAAATTAATCTTTCAATTTGCCTTATGTTTTGAGGTGCTATTCCTTTGTTACGCGCCAACCTCACGGGATCAAGCCAAAACTTACATTCGCCATCCGGTGTTTCAACATGAATGTGCGGGGGTTCATTTCCTTCATCCGAGTAGAAATGAAATCTGTATGATCCTAATTTCATTACCGTTGGCATGATTTATGGTAACTATAATTGCTAAAGGTGTCAAGTGGAGATTAGATACGGGCTGTTCGCTGCTGATGCCCCGCTGGTTCCCTTCTCCCTTGCTAGAGAAAGATTAGGATGAGGAAGAAAAAATACTGGATCCCCGCGTGTGCCTGGCGGGAATCCAAAAGAGCTGGATCTACCCTAAAGGGCACCATGGCCCGACAAACCCACTCGGGGATGACAAAAAAAATATGTCATTCCGGCATGGGCCGTACTACTGTCATTCCGGCATGGGCCGTACTACTGTCATTCCGGCATGGGCCTAGCCGGAATCCAGAAATAAATAATGAATGACTTCCGCGTCTTCCCGGCGAAAGCCGGGAACCAGGAATGAATAAAGACTGGATACCGGTCTACACCGGCATGACGGACAGGGTTCTGGATACCGGCCTGCGCCGGTATGACAAACAGGGAGTCATTCGGGGATGACACTATTTGAAAACACAAGGGGTTAGGAGAAGACGTTATGGGAAAAACAAAACAGGGGAAACCGAATAAGTTGCAGAAAACCAAAACAACCGGCAAAAAAGGGAAAACGGTTAAAGGGGCAGCGCCTGCGGGTCGAAAAAATCCGGTGGTGCCGCTCACCGCCGATGAGATTTATCGCCAGCTCTTCAATCTGTCGCCGAATGCGATTGCGGTTTTTAAACCGGAAGACGGAACGATCTGCAATGTCAATGATTTTTTGTGCCAGGGATCGGGCTATTCACGGGAAGAGATTATCGGCAGGACCAGTCAGGATTTGCAGTTATTTTCTCAGGACATCCGCGAAAAAGCGCTGGCGTGTATTGCCAAGGACGGTTGTTTCCGGGGCCTGGAAGTCCAGCACCGGTTAAAGGACGGTTCAATGGTCACTTGCCTTGATTCGGGCGATCTGGTCAAAATCGGCGATGAATATTATGTCATTGTGGTGGCGCAGGATATTACGCACATTAAGAATATTGAAGAAGCTCTGCATAATGAACACAATTTAAACAAGGCGATTATTAATAATCTGCCGGGGTTGTTTTATGTGATTGATGAATATTTCAGGTTCCAGCTCTGGAATGATAATTATACCCGCATCACCGGATACACATCCGACGATTTGCGCCGGATGTCGGCGCTGAATCTTGCACCGCCCGATAAACGCAGCAGTACCGTGGAAAAGATAAAATCGGGATTTGATATAGGAGAAAGTTCCGGCGAAGGCGAGATTGTCTGCAAGGACGGCAGCTTTAAAACATTTTTGTTTAATTCGAGAATCATCAATTATAAAGGCAAGCGCTGTATGATGGGCACGGCGATGGATATCACGGATAAAAAGAAATCCGAAGAGGATCTGAAGCGCTTTGCCGAAAGTCTGGAAGATGCCAATATCGCGCTGCGCGTGCTGATTAATCACAGTAACAACGACAAGAAGATGCTGGAGGACAAGCTGCAAACCAACATCAACGATCTGGTGATGCCTTATATCGACAAGCTCAAGAATATGCATCTGGATGAACGCAGCAGAAAATTTATCAGCATTCTGGAAACCAATCTCGGCAGCGTGCTTTCGCCTTTTATGACGGATCTGCGGGAGTATCATAAAAAAATGACGCCGCAGGAAATGCAGATTATCGATCTGATCCGCAAAGGAAAAATTACAAAAGAAATTGCCTCCATTCTTAACGTCTCGGTGAACACGATCGCGACGCACCGCAATAACATCCGCAAGAAGCTCAACCTCAGGAAAACCAAAAGCAATCTCCGGTCTTATGTGAGAAGCATCAAATAAATGTGTATTTTTCTGTACACGTTTTATCATCAAAATTCCATGTGTCTGCCTTGTTGAAATATTATTCTGTTTGCCGTATTGCTTTAAAAGTTTTCTTCATGTGATCGTGAATGGAACAGGGGATTGTGCCCTGCGGATGGCCCTTTCCTGGGGGAAATCAGGAGAAGATATCTCCTCCATTTTTGTGTTCGTGAACCAACCTTCCGCAGGGCCTTTATCATTACATTTTATCCAATTTGTCGTACAGGGAGTCGTTGGAATGCGGGAAAGAAGAAAAGAGGAGCGGTTGAAAATTTTAAATTGGGTTTCCGTGTCGGTGGTTTCCGAAGAAACGCAATGTTCCGAAAGAATAATTCCCTTCAATTACAGCGAAAATATTTCGTCGTCGGGTATGAAAATCCGCGGAAGTGCGTTCCTTCCGGTCGGCACGCGGGTCAAAATTGATTACCGCATGAATTCGGGCTCGGATAAAACGATTACCGTTACCGGGAAAATTGTCTGGATAAGAATGATTATTGAAAATAAGTATTACGAGGCGGGGGTGGAATTTGCGCAACTTTCGGATGAGACCGCCGGAAAGTTGAAGGATTATATTCAGAGTAAAATCGATAAAAAAGATAAAGCGCCTTTCAAAGTCGACTTGGATCATAAATAGTTTATGGTTCATGCAAAATAGTTTTCAGTTTTACGTTTTACGTTTTAAGTAAAAAACGGGTTTATGGTTCATGGTTCAAAGTACCGCTGTCCTTCCCTCATGCTCCGTACCACTGTCATTCCCGCGTGTACCGTACCACTGTCATTCCGGCGTGGGTTTAGCCGGAATCCAAACGTCTTCCCGGCGAAGGCCGGGAACCAGGAATAACAAATGAAGAAACAACCAGCTGTTTATATTCTCGCAAGTGCAAAAAATGGAACACTTTATACGGGTGTGACCTCTGATCTCGTGAAGAGAATATGGGAACATAAGAATAACCTGGTTGATGGTTTTACGAAGCGTTATAGTGTCCATGACCTTGTCTGGTTTGAGCTTCATGACACCATGGATTCTGCCATTAACAGGGAGAAAAATATAAAGGAATGGAAACGCGCCTGGAAGTTGAAAATGATAGAAAAAGATAATCCTGCATGGCGCGATTTGTATATTGATGTTGTGTGACTGGATACCGGCCTACGCCGGTATGACAGACAGAGGTGGATACCGGCCTGCGCCGGTATGACAGACAGTTGCGTCATTCCGGCATGGGCCTAACCGGAATCCAGACGTCTTCCCGGCGAAGGCCGGGAACCAGGAATGAATAATACTGGATACCGGCCTACGCCGGTATGACAGACAGAGGTGGATACCGGCCTGCGCCGGTATGACAGACAGAGGTGGATACCGGCCTACGCCGGTATGACAGACTGGGTGGATGCCGGCCTCGGCATGACAAACATCGGGCCCATTCGGGAATGACAAAAGAATCTGTCATTCCAGGATGCTCCTCTACATGACATATTTATATTTTATTTAAAAAGACACGTTATGTTGCTTGTTAAAATGTGATATGTACACTCATTGCTTTAAAATAATCTAAAACATTCAAAGTCAAATCTGTAAGGATCATGTTGATGACGGAAGTGCTGGTCACAGGAGGTACAGGATACATCGGAAGCCATACGGCGGTGTCGTTGATGGAGGCCGGATATCGGCCGGTCATCGTGGATAATCTTTCCAACAGCGAGGCGTCGGTTGTCAAATGCATCGCCCGCATCACGGGAAAGCAACCGCCTTTTTATAAACTGGACCTGCGCAACGCCAACGCGCTCAACAAGGTTTTTGAAAAGCACAGGATCGATTCGGTCATTCATTTTGCCGGTCTGAAGGCGGTGGGTGAATCGGTTGACGCTCCCCTGCTCTATTACGAAAATAATATTATGGGCGCGCTGTCGCTGTGCCGGGTCATGGCGGCCAACCGGGTGAAGAAAATTATTTTCAGTTCGTCCGCGTCGGTTTACGGGGAAGCAAATATTATTCCGGTGACGGAAGACTGTCCGCCTGCCCCGACCAATCCGTACGCCCGCACCAAGCTGATGATCGAACAGATTCTGCAGGATAGTCACCGGGCGGATCCCGCGTGGCGGATTATTCTTTTGCGCTATTTCAATCCTGTGGGTGCGCATTTCAGCGGGCTGATCGGCGAGTCCCCCCGGGGAATCCCGAATAATCTGATGCCGTTTCTCAGTCAGGTGGCCGTCGGCCGCCGTCCGCACATTAATGTTTTCGGCAATGATTATCCGACGCCTGACGGCACCGGCGTCCGCGACTATATTCATATTATGGATCTGGCGGAAGGCCATATTGCCGCATTGAAAAAAATAGAAAAGGCGGCGGCGCCCAAAGGACAAAAGCCGCTGATTGTGAATCTCGGAACGGGCAAAGGGTATTCCGTTCTGGAGATGATCCGGGCGTTTGAAAAATCGTCCGGTCAAAAAATACCGTATCGCATCGCCCGGCGGCGGCCCGGCGATGTGGCAACGCTTTATGCCGATACTCAACTGGCGCGCAAGGCGCTGGGCTGGAAGGCGAAAAGAAATTTGGCGGATATGTGCACCGATGCGTGGCGCTGGCAGTCTTCGCATCCCGAAGGGTATGCCGGTTCCTCCGCACGCCCGGTGAAAAAAAATCCGGGGTAAAGTTGAAGCGGCAATGTTTGCCGTAAATGTAACAGAAAAAGTATAAGATTCGATGTAGGTGTGTGGCAGTATGGAAGCTTTTTCGACATTGTTGTTGTTGTTTGTGTGTTCTTTGTTTCTTTCTCTTGTTTTAACGCCTGCGGTGCGAGCGCTGGGGATCCGGCTGGGCGCGATGGATATTCCCATGGAGCGCAAGATGCATACCGAACCGATACCGCGCATCGGCGGCCTGGCTGTTTTTCTTTCCTTCACCATCACGGGCATGCTGTTCAATTTCTTCCACCCGTTCATGGGAGATTTATACGTGCTGAATTTCAGTTCCTTCATGGGACATCTGGGCGCCGTTGTGATTTTGAGTTGCGGCCTCTGGGACGATTTCCGGCGTCTTAATCCCTGGACGAAATTATTGGTTCAAATCCTGGCGGCAACATGCGCCTTTATGGGCGGCGCAACAATCAATAGTTTTTTGATCGGAGGCGTCGGCTTCGAGTTTAATACGTACGGCAGTTACGCGATCACGGTCTTCTGGTTTTTGTTGTTTATCAACGCCATCAATCTGATCGACGGGCTGGACGGGCTGGCCGGCGGGCTGATTGTTTTCACCTGCATTGTAATGACAGTTTCGACTTTCATGCACCAGGATTATCTTTCCGCATTTTATTTTGCCGTGCTGGGCGGATCGGTGCTGGGATTTTTGAAATATAATTTTAATCCGGCCACCATTTTTCTGGGCGACGGCGGGAGTTATTTTCTCGGCTATACAGTGGCCATTCTGGCCATCCGCAGTTCCGCAAAATCGCATGTGGGCATTTTAATGTTGATTCCTCTGCTGGCGCTCGGCATTCCGATTTTCGATTCCATTCTGTCGCCGATCCGCCGTTTTATGCTCGGCAAACCGATCTTCCATCCGGATAAAGGGCATATTCATCACATCATGATGAAGATGGGGCTTTCATCGCAAAGGGTTGTCTACATGATTTACGGCATCACGATGGCGCTGTGCATCCTGGCTATTATGATCATTATTTTGCGCGATCAAACGTTCGAAGGGCTTGTTCTCGGCGGCCTTCTTTTGGGAATGCTTATTCTGGTGCGCAAGCTGGGTTATTTCGAGTATCTGGCTTTGGACAAGTTCCAGGGCTGGTTTCAGGATGTCACGGATGTGGCGGGCTTCAGCCAGAACCGGCGCAGCTTTCTTGCCCTGCAGATTGCAACAAGCAAGTCCAAAAATATGGATGAATTGTGGCACAATATTGTCGAAGCGATGGAGATGCTGAAATTTCATCACGCAAAACTTATGGTGATCGATGAACCTGTCCGCGAATGGACGATGCCGGAAGACGGCGAACATGCTTACTTCTGCGCCCCCTCTTCCGAAGCGGACCTGGACGGGATGCTCAGGTTTGAAATTCCGCTTAGAGAATACGGCTCCGATACGTTTATGGGCAAATTGATTTTGATCAAAGATCTGAAAAAAGGGTTTTTGAAATCGTACACGATACGCCGTGTTGAACATCTGCGCCGATCATTGATACCGGTTTTGAAAAAACTGAAACTCAAGGATGGGTGATGGTGAAAAAAAGTTCAATGTTCAAGGTTCAAGGTTAAAAACACCGCTGCTGTCCCGATGCGTTACGCTTCGGGGATAATTCCCAATCCCGACACGTCGTGGATTGGATAGTGCCCTTTAGGGTATTGGGGGTAAATCCAGAAATAAATAATGAGTCACCTCCTCGTCTTCCCGGCGAAAGCCGGGAACCAGGAATGAATAATACTGGATACCGGCCTTCGCCGGTATGACGGACAGGGCGTCATCACCTGGCTTAGAATAATTGCCTAACATTTATTACATCATTAATATAATGTTAGGCATTTTTATTATTGTATTATTGCCTAACATTTAGCATATATTAATTATTATTGTTAGGCATTTTTTAGTCGCTATTTATAGAAAATTTGACTTTTCGGGGCCATCCGGGCTTATTTGCCTAACTTATATTTAATTTAAATATATTTGTTAGGTAAATTTTTGTTGACTTTTTGCCTAACAGTTTTATAATAGCGCATATTTGTTAGGCATAATATTATATGGAAATCATAAATCGGCTTCTGGAAGAAGAACTCAAACGGCTGGGTACGCTTCATGATTTTTATGAAAAGAAAATCATGGAATCGCCCCGCGGATCGTTATCGGTAAAAGCCAGGGGCAAGAATCGATACCTGTATCTGGCGCGCCGCGAAGATAAAAAAGTGGTCTTCGAGTATGTCGGGAAGGATGTCGCTTACGTGCGGCATGCGTTAAATGAACAGATGAAGCAGCGCCGGGAGTATCAGGCGAAGCTTCGCGAGGTGAAAGAAAATATCAAGGAGGTAAAACGGTCGCTTCGCACAAAAAGAAACCGGGACGGTCCGGCAGCCGTAAATTCATCTTAGGGGGCCGCCGGCAAGAAAAGCGTGCGGGCAAGAAATGGAATGTTTAACAAGGAGGGATGGCTTATGTTTCAGATCGTCAACGGTTTTTTTAATGATATCTCAAACATAAACATTTTAAATTTAATCATCAAAAAGGGAGAATGGATTATGAAAAAATTTATCTTTTTAAGCATTATTTTGTCGTTGTTTGCGGTTTTTTCGGTGGCACAGGCGGAGGTCAGGGACAGGTCCTTTTCACTCACGCCGTATGTGGGCGGTTATTTCTATGAGGGCAATCAGGACTTGAAAGATTCCGCCCTGTTCGGTTTGCGCGCCGGTTATAATTTTACCAGGCATTTCGGGATTGAAGGGTTTGCCAGTTATACCCAGACCGAGATCGATGATTCGTATTATTCCGGCACATCCCCCTGGCAAAACATTTATAATTTCGGCGTGGAGGCGATTTATCATTTCCTGCCGGAAAAACGTTTTGTTCCGTTTGTCGCCATGGGGCTGGGCGGGGTTCATTATGAAGAAGCCAGAAATTACAAGTCGCATTACGGTGCTCCCGACTACGGCAAAATTTTCGAGGCCACCAAACTGGCCGTCGACTACGGCGCGGGCATGAAATATTTTGTGACGGATAATATCGCGCTGCGGCTTGATGTGCGCCATATTCTGCCCCTGAATGGACGCTGGAATAATCCGCACTACATCCACAATGAACTACAGGCGACGTTCGGCGTTAACTTTGCCTTCGGCGGAGGACCTAAGGTTGCAGTGCAGGAAGCCGCCGTTGAAGAAGCGCCCGTACAGCCGGTGGTCAGCGCTGCCGACGGCGATAAGGACGGCGTTCCCGATTTCCGGGATAAGTGTCCCAAGACGCCTGCGGGCCGCACGGTTGATGCAGACGGCTGCATGCCGGATTCGGATGGAGACGGCATTCTCGATTACGAGGATCACTGCGCCAATACGCCGGCCGGCGTGAAGGTTGACGCTGACGGCTGTCCCTCGGATTCCGATTTTGACGGCGTTTCCGATTATCGGGATAAGTGCCCCGGCACGCCCCACGGTTCGCCCGTTGATGAGGACGGCTGTCTTTTCAAAAAGACCTCGATGTTCCTGAAAATCGAATTCGATTCCGGCAAATCGGTGATCAAGCCGAGGTATCATCAGGAAATCAAGAGGGTGGCAGACTTTATGAAGAAGAATTCGAAGGCAACGGCAACCATCGTCGGCCATACGGATAACACCGGCGGCCGCCTGGCCAATATCCGGCTGTCGCAGAACCGCGCCGACAGCGTGCGGCAGTATCTGATCAGCAAGTTCGGCATTGCCGCCCAACGCATCAAAGCCATGGGATATGGACCGGACAGACCGATTGCCGGCAACAAAACAGATGCAGGACGCAAGAAAAACCGCAGAGTGGTCGCTTCTTTTGAATAGATTTTTGCTGTAGTTTTCCGATTCTCCCGAATCAGAGCCTTCCGGTGTCGTTACGATGCCGGAAGGCTAGCTGTCATTAGATTTCCCGTCTCTCCGCTGTTAATAAAGTTCAAGGTTCAATGTTCAAGGTTCAAGGTTAAAGAAAAATAGTTTTAAGTTTTAGGTTTTAGGTAAAAAACACAAGGCTTCGCACATGCGTTCGAAATGACATACTCTCGATGTTGTGACAAAGGAATGTTCGAAGGGACACGGTTCCCCTGTAATTCCCGAATGGATACAACATTCTCATCCCTGAGTGGGCCACACCTTTTGTCATCCCCGAGTGGGTTTGTCGGGCCATGGTGCCCTCTGGGTAGATCTAGTATTTATTCTTTTCTGGATTCCGGCTAGGCCCATGCCGGAATGATAATGAGCCAAGCTGATAGTGAGGACTCGTTGAAATCGAGTGCAACGATGATTGAAACGTTAGCCGAACTATCCTAGGAGCGTAGCGACGTAGGGAAGCAAGCGAAGCGCTGGTCGAAGCGTAAGGCGAATTATCCCCGAAGCGTAGCGGATGGGGACGGTGGTGCTGGATTCCCGCCAGGGACATGCGGGAATGACAGGGGAAGGAAAGCGAATGGGGACAACAGTGTTTTTAACTTTGAACTTTGAACTTTGAACCTTGAACCTTGAACTTTTTAAGGAGCGCAGCTGATGGGGAACAGTGAGTTCAATGTTTATGGCCCGCGGCGCGACGGCTTCCGGCAAGCGGGCCGGGGAAATTATGCGCTTGCTTAAATTCCAATTTTTTGATTTTATGAATCAGGATTCAATGTTTTATCACTGCTTATGGATGAAAAGACCAACATCACGGATGATCCGTTTGAGCCCGCTTTGTTTTTGCGCAATCCGCATGTCCAGTCGATCATGGCCAGTTCCCGTCTCCGGTTGCACTATCACTGGCGCAACGAGCTGGCAAGAAACACCGAGGAGGTTATTTTAAAAACGTCCACCGGTTCCCGGCTGGTGTCTTATCTCACCCGCCATCCCGAGCCGAAAGGCATGTTCGTTTTCCTACACGGCTGGGAAGGTTCGTCGTCTTCCATATATATTCTGGATTCCGCCGATTATTTTTACCGCCGGGGCTATATGATCGGCCGCCTGAATCTGCGCGACCACGGCGATTCGCATCATCTTAACGAAGATCTCTTCCACGCCGCCCGCCTGAAAGAAACGTTCGACGGGGTGGATTATCTGGCCTCATTTTCCAGAATCAAGCCGGTTTATCTTGTCGGGTTTTCGCTGGGCGGCAATTTCGCAATGCGCATCGCCCTGCGCCACGGTATGAAACCGATCAATCATCTCGAACACGTGTTCGCCATCAGCCCGCCGATGAATCCCTACAAAGCAACCATGGCCATCGATAACGGCCGCGCCTTCTACCGGTATTATTTTCTGAAAAAATGGAAGCGGTCCCTGATGAAAAAACAAAAACTTTTTCCGGACCGGTACGATTTCAGCGATCTGATGGACGTGGAGAGCTGCATGGAACTGACGAAAATGCTGATCCCGTATTTTCCCGAGATCCAGAGCTACCAGCACTATTTCAAGATGTACACGCTCAAATATAACGCGTTTAAATATCTGTCGCTGCCGCTCACGGTGCTGATTGCCGAAGACGATCCGATTGTTTCTTATCAGGATTTTCTCAATATGGATGCAAATCACAATCTTAAAATTTTAAAACAGCGGTACGGCGGGCACTGCGGGTTTCTGGATTTGTTCCCTGCGTCGTGCTGGTATCAGAAGGCCATTGCCGCTATCGTTTCGTAGTTTTCACAGCCTATGGACTTGAACCTTTTTCAGAATAAAGTTGCGTTGAGCCGCCTGATCGTCGAAAAACTGGCGGCGCTGCCGGTAGATTTCAAGGAAAAAGATGCCGAGATCGATGCATCCCGCAAACAGGGGTCCGCTCATCTCAAGGCGGCGGTGGTTCTGCCTTTGTATTTCAAAGAATTCAACGGCCGCTCCGAATATGTTTTTCAGTTGATCAAGCGCTCGGAAAGTATTTCGCAGGGCGGCGACATCAGTTGTCCCGGCGGGATGCTGCAACCCCGTCAGGATAATATGCTGAGTTCTTTTCTCAAAAGGCAAATGCTGCCGGCGCTGGGCTTCAGAATTACCGGACACATTCAGCATGCCGATGCGGACACCGACCGTCTCATCCGGCTTTTTCTGACGACCGCGCTGCGCGAAGCCTGGGAGGAAATCGGTCTGAATCCGCTGAACGCAAAACTCCTGGGCGCCCTGCCCTCCTACTCTCTGACGTTTCTGTCCCGGACGATTTTCCCGTTGGTATGCCGCATCCGCCGCCCGTATTCATACAGGCTGAGTTCCGAAGTGGAAAAGGTGCTGGAAATCCCTTTAAGCTTTTTCTTCGAGAGCGAAAACTACGCCACGCTCGACGTCCACATGACCGTGGGTGAAAGCAACGAGCCGTTTTGCTATCAGACGCCCTGCCTGGTGATTCCCGATGCCGGCGGCAATAACGATATTCTCTGGGGAGCGACCTTCAATATCATCCGCAATTTTCTTCAGGTGATCTCCGGAGGCACTGTTCCGGAGGCGACGTCCGCCCGAATGATGACCAAGACGCTGACCAACCGTTATATTTCTCCCCGGGGCTGATGTTATGGCATCGCTGAAAATCAGACAGACAACGATCAAAGCGGTCATTTTCGATTTCGACGGCACGCTGGCAAAGCTGACCATCGACTTTTCCAAAATGCGCTCGGACATCGAGGCGCTGGTTGCGTCGTACCGGATTATACCTCAAGAGCTGAAGACAACCTTTGTTCTGGAAACGATCGTTGCCGCCCATGACCTGATCCGGCGGCAATCGGCGCAGCAGGCGGACGCGTTTTTTTCACGGGCCAACCGGATGATTGAAGATATCGAAACACAGGGGGCGCAAAACGGCCATCTGTTCGGCTGGACAAAAGATCTACTGGAATCGCTTCAGGCGGCAAAAATTTCCTGCGGGATTATCACCCGAAACTGCGTCCGCGCGGTCAACATGGTTTTCCCGGATATTCTGACCTACTGCCCCGTGGTGGTCTGCCGCGACGATGTGCGCAGGGTCAAACCGCATCCGGAACACATCCGTCTGGCGCTGGACAGACTCGGCGCCCTGCCCGACAACACGCTGATGGTCGGGGATCATCCCATCGACATCACGACGGGACGAAACGCCCGGACGCTGACCTGCGGCGTGCTCACCGGCCGGTGTCCGAAAGAAAATTTCGTCGCCGCCGGCGCGGATCTGGTACTGGATAACGCAGCGGAGATTTTGTCGATTTTGAAAATAGCTGACGGTTGATGGTGAAAAGAGGTTCAAGGTTAAAGAAAATAATAGTTTTAAGTTTTAAGTTTTAAGTTTTAAGTTTTAGGTTTTAGGTTTTAGGTTTTAGGTTTTACGTTTTAGGCAAAACACCGCTGTGCCCCGATGCGCTTCGCGCTTAAAAAAAGTCCAAGGTTCAAGGTTAAAGGTTAAAGAAACAGTTCATTGTTGATGGTTGATGGTTGTTCGAAGTGACACAACCCCGCTGTGCCCCCATCCGCTTCGCTTCCCCTGTCATTCCCGCGTGCCCCACACAACTGTCATTCCCGCATGCCCCACACAACTGTCATTCCCGCGTGCCCCACACAACTGTCATTCCCGCGTGCCCCTGGCGGGAATCCAGGTATGAAATATGAGTCACCTCCTCGTCTTCCCGGCGAAAGCCGGGAACCAGGAATGAATACTGGATGCCGGTCTGCACCGACATGACGAAAAAAGAGACAAACCGGATACCGGCCTTCGCCGGTATGACCGACAGGGTTATGGATGCCGGTCTGCACCGGCATGACAAACTTTGGATCCATTCCGGAGGGAGCCTGGCGGACCATGGTGCCGCCGTCAACATCCGCTACACTTCGGGGATAATTTGCAATGGCAAACCCATTGGATAGTTCGTCCTGCACATTTCAGTGGAGTTGCCGTGCAGGGGCTTTATATTAGGCATTGCAATATCCGGCTCATTTCATTAGAATCATTTTTGTCGGCAGTCGGCAAACGTTAACCATTTTTTCAATCCATATGCCGGAGAGCGATATGGACAACACCACCCCGTACGATATCCAATATCTGTTTGAGCCGAAAAGTATCGCCGTGATCGGAGCTTCCCAGAACAAAAAGAAAATCGGCTATGCCGTTTTCAACAATATTGTTTCCGGCGGATACCAGGGAAATGTTTTCCCCGTCAGTCCCAAAGGCGGTGATGTTGACGGGCATAAGATTTTTTCCGATATTCTGGACATTGACGAGGAGATCGACTGCGCGTCTATAGTGATTCCCGCCGATCTGGTCAAGGATGCGGTAAAAAAATGCGCCCTGAAAAAGGTCAAGTTCCTGCAGATCATCACGTCGGGATTTTCAGAAGTCGGAAATGTCCATGAGGAGAAAGAGATATTTGATATCGCGTCGCAGGCGGGAACGCGTATCGTGGGGCCGAATATGTTCGGCCTGTACTCCCGTGCCGCGTCGCTGAACTCGACGTTCTCCGCAGCAAAGATTAGTCCGGGGCATGTCGCCATCCTGACGCAAAGCGGCGCGCTGGGAATCGCCATGATTTCGAAAACAGCCGTCGCCAACCTGGGCCTTTCCGCCATTATTTCCATCGGCAACAAGTGCGACGTGGATGAAGCCGATCTGCTGGCCTATCTGATTCAAAACGACGATACAAAAGTCATCTTTATCTATATCGAGGGCGTTAAAAAAGGAGAACGGCTGATTGAAGCCCTCAAGGTTGCCACCGGAAAGAAGCCGGTGATCGTTATCAAATCCGGCAAATCGAAGAGAGGCGCGCAGGCTGCGGCTTCGCATACGGGATCGCTGGCGGGCTCGGATGACATATTCGACGCCATCATGAAACAATGCGGCGTGCTCCGGGCGGAATGCCTCGAGGATGCGTTTAACTGGTGCAAGTTTATGATTTCCGGTTCGGCGCCCCGGACCCGCAACACCGTCATCGTGACCAACGGGGGCGGCGTCGGGGTGATGGCAACCGACGCCTGTGAAAAGTACGGCGTCTCTCTGTATGATGATCAGGCCGCGCTTAGAGGGCTTTACGAGGCCGTCACGCCATCGTTCGGATCAACGAAAAACCCCATCGATCTTACCGGCGCCGCCGGCGGAACCGAATATACACGCGCGTTCAGCGTAACCGCCGAATCTGAAGATATCGGTTCGACCATCGGGCTTTATTGCGAAACGGCGACTTTCGATTCCGGAAATCTGGCGCAAATGATCCAGGAGACCTACGCCCGCCATCAGAAAAACGGCAAACCGATCAGTTACGCCCTGATCGGCGGCAAACAGGTGGAAAACGCGATCACCGCTTTGATCGCGGAGCGTATTCCCGTATTCAACGATGTGGAACAGGCCGTCTCGTGCATGGGCGCTTTCTACCGGTATCACAACTATCTTGACGAGGTTTCCCGCAAAATTGACGAGTATGCTGTCGACACCGCCGCGATCAATGCCGTTATCGACCGGGCCGCCGGAGCGGGAAGAACCTTTCTGCTGGCCAATGAAGGCGCGGCGGTTTTGCGCGCCGCGGATATTGCGATGCCGCAAAGTAAAATAGCGCGCAGCATTCAGGAAGCCGTGCAGTTTGCCGGAGAAATCGGTTATCCGGTCGTCCTGAAGGTGGTCTCCAAAGATATTCTGCATAAGAGCGATGCGGGCGGCGTTTTGCTTGATCTGGATGATGAAAAGGAAGTGATCGTCGGTTATGAAGCGATCATGCATCACTGCAGGATGTATAAACCCAACGCCGTTATCGAGGGTATTGAAGTCGCGGAAATGGTCAAGAAAGGCATCGAGCTGATTATCGGCGCGAGAAGAGATCCCTCCTTCGGACCGGTCATTATGTGCGGGCTCGGAGGCATTTACGTGGAAATTATGAAGGACATTTCGTTTCGGGCGGTTCCCATCAATCGCAGCATCGCCCTTTCCATGCTGGAAGAAATCAGATCTTATCCGCTGCTTCTCGGAGCCCGGGGAGAAGAGAAGAAGGATATTGAATCTGTCATCGATACGATCATTAAAATCGGTTCGATTATCAGGACGTGTGAACGGATCACTGATATTGAAGTCAATCCCATCGAGGTCTATGAAGCCAAAAGCGGCATCAAGGCTGTGGACGCGCGGATTTTGATAAGCAGAATGAAGGAGGATACGCAATGAAAAAGATCGTTGTTTCTTCAATGAGACGCAATTCGGGAAAAACAAGCATCATCGCGGGAATCGTCTCGCTGATGCACGATAAAAAATTCGCTTACGCCAAGCCGCTGGGCGACAGGCTGATCTATCGCAAAAAAAGAAGCTGGGATTACGATGCGAGCCTGATGGTCAATCTTCTCGGACGCCAGGGAGAAATGGAAAGCCACTGCGAAAAAATCACGCTCGGGTTCGATCATTCCCGGCTGAAATATATGTATGATAAAGAAGGCATCGAAAGAGCCCTTGCCGAGATTGTGACGGATATCGGCGCCGAGAACGACGTGCTCTTCATCGAAAGCGGGAAAGATCTGACCGCCGGCGCTTATCTCAATCTGGATGCGGTGTCCATGACCAAGTCCATTGACGGCGTACTCGTGATTGTCGTGAGCGGCGATGATGATTGCGTGCTCGACGATATGAGGTTCATTGAAAAATATGTCAAACTGGAAGGCGTCCATTTCGGCGGCGTTATTATCAACAAGATCAGCGACATTGAAGAGTTTGAAGCGTCCTGCACACCGGTCATCCGGGAGATGGGCCTCGATGTGATCGGCGCGATTCCCTATGAAGAGCCCTTAACGTACTTTCCGCTTGATTTTCTCGCCGACAAGCTTCTGGCCAGAGTGCTCGCGGGCGAAGAGCATTTGAAAAATATCGCCAGGACGATTCTCATTGGAACCTCTGCGACGTTTGTTGCCGACAAAGAACAGATTCCCGCCCGTCCGGAACTCAGCGGCACCGGCCAACTGATGATTACCGGCGGCGACCGAAGCGATCTGATTCTTGCCGCGCTTGAAAGAGATACCGCGGGCATCATCCTGACGAATGACATTGTTCCGCATCAGAACATCATTTCCAGGGCCAACGAACGGGGCATTCCTGTTCTGCTTGTGGGAACGGACACGTTCCAGACCGCCAGGACGATTGACGATATGGAACCCCTGCTCAGAAAGCAGGACACCGGCAAGATCAGTCTTTTATCGCAATTGATTGAAAAGCATACGAACATGGCGGAGTTTCTGAAATAACGGGATGACCTCCGGGGTATAGTTGATAGTTCATAGTTCATAGTTGATGGTGAAAAAAGGTTCAGGGTTCAACGGTTGCGGACTGTGTCACTTCGAACGTATGTGAGAAGTCTTATTTTTCTTCACTATTCACTTTTCACCTTTCACATTTTTGTGCGAAGCCGATGGATACAAAAAAACAAGATTTTTCTTCGTTCGTTCTTAGCAAATCTCACTAGAAGGCTGGTTGACAGGGGCAGCGGTTTAACTTATAATACTCGAAAAACATCGGGATACCGTCGTTTTTCTTTTAATTTAAACCGGGGCTACAGACTGCCATGGAACCTGAAATTTTCGAAGAATATCTTGCCGGCTTCAAGAAAGCCTATCCCAAAAAATTCGTTTCGGAAGATGAGATTTTCAGCCATATCCGCCGCGGAGATCATATTTTTGTCGCATCCGGCTGCGGCGAACCTCAATACCTCGTCAAGGCGATGATCCGTTATGTGGAATCCCACCCGAAAGCTTTTTTTGACGCGGAAATTATGCATGTTTACTCGCTGGGACTCGCTCCTTACACCGAGCCCAAATACAAAGCGAATTTCCGCCATAATTCTTTTTTCATCGGGAACAGCACACGGAGCTCCATCAACGCCGGCATGGCCGACTATACGCCCATTTCCCTTTCGCAGGTTCCCTCTCTTTTAGCCAGCGGCGTTGTCCAGATTGACGTTGCTCTGATACAAACCTCCATGCCGGATGAACATCATTACTTAAGCCTCGGCGTCAGTGTGGACGTGGTCAAAGCCGCAACGGAAAAGGCAAAAATTGTTATCGCTCAAATCAATCCCAATATGCCCCGCATTCACGGCGACGGATTCATCCACATCAGGGACGTTGATTTTATTATTCCTTACGATGAGCCGCTGCTGGAAGTATCCAGTCCTAAAACAGGCGACGTCATTATAACCATCGGAAAAAACGTTGCCCGTCTGGTGCAGGACGGCGATACGATTCAGGTCGGCTGGGGCAGTCTGCCCAACGCCGTGATGTTCTGTTTATCCAACAAAAAAAATCTGGGCGTTCACACGGAACTTTTGAGCGACGGTCTGGTGGATTTAATTAAAGCCGGCGTGATCAATAATTCCAGAAAAACCATCGATCACGGCAAAACGGTTGCGTCTTTCTGCATGGGCAACAAATCCACGTACGCCTTTCTGGATAATAATCCTTCCATATCGCTGCGGACGCTGGATTATACGAACAATCCGGTGATGATGTCCCGCATCGACAACATGGTGGCGATCAACAGCGCCCTGGAAATCGATCTGAGCGGCCAGGCAACGTCGGAATCCATCGGCGGCATTTTTTACAGCGGTATCGGCGGCCATCAGGATTTTATGCGGGGCGCGCTGTTTGCCCGAAACGGCAAATCCATTCTGGCGCTGAAATCCACGTCCAAGAACGATACGGTTTCCCGCATCGTTCCGGCGCTCAAGGAACAGGCCGGGGTCACGCTGAACCGCGGCGATGTGCGCTATGTGGTCACCGAATACGGCATCGCCTATCTGCACGGCAAAAATATCCGCGAACGCGCCATGTCGCTGATTGCCATCGCCCATCCGAAATTCCGGCCGTGGCTGATCGATGAGGCGAAAAAACGCGGCCTGATTTTCAAGGACCAGGCGTTTATTCCCGGCAAGCGCGGCGAATATCCCGAGGACCTGGAGACGTATCTCACCACCAAGACCGGCCTGCAGGTTTTCATCAGACCGGTTAAAATCAGCGACGAGAGTCTTTTGAAGGATTTCTTTTATTCGCTGTCGGATAAAAGCATCGAACGGCGTTTTATTTCGACGCGCAAGGATATGCCGCATGAGCGGCTGCAGAATTTCGTCATTATCGATTACACCAAACAGATTGTGCTGGTGGCGATCAAAGGCGATGTCGATAATTCGTATATCTCCGCCGTCGGCCAATACGGAATCGACGACGCCACGCATACCGCCGAAGTCGCTTTCGCTGTGCGCGACAGCGAGCAGAACAACGGCATCGGATTCGAGTTGCTCAAATACCTGACGTATCTGGCCAAACGGCAGGGCTTGCTCGGGTTCACCGCGGAAGTCCTCGTCGAGAACAAGCCGATGCTGCATGTATTTGAAAAGGGCGGTTTCGATATCAAGAAGAAAATTGACAGCGGGGTTTACGAGCTGACGCTGAAATTCAAATTATAATTTACCAAAGGAGTTGACCGTTTCATGAATCCCCATGTTTTCCGAGAATACGATGTGCGCGGTGTTGTCGATAAGGACTTAAACGAAGATTTTGTGTTCCATCTGGGACGCGCCATCGGCACGTACGCCAGGGCGAAAAGAATCAGGAACATGACCGTCGGACGCGACTGCCGCCTGAGCTCCGAGAGCTATCATCGGTTTCTGAGCCGCGGCCTCAACGCCGCCGGCATTCATGTGATCGATATCGGCATGTGCGCCACGCCCATGCTTTATTTTTCCATCCGTCACCTGCGCGTCGGCGGCGGCGTGATGATCACGGGCAGCCATAATCCGCCGGAATTCAACGGCTTCAAAATCTGCATCGGCCACAGCACGATTTTCGGGCCGCAGATCCAGGACCTGCGCAAAATCATGGAAAGCGGCCGCTATGCGAAAGGCGCCGGGCGCTGCCGGGAAAAGGATATTGCCAAAGAGTACGAAAATTATCTTTTCAAACGCATTAAAATTCAACGAAGGATCAAGGTGGTGGTGGACGGCGGAAACGGCGTCGGCGGATATTTCGCTGTGCCGCTGCTCAAACGGTTCGGCTGCGAAGTGATTCCCGTACACTGCGAACCGGACGGAACGTTTCCCAATCATTTTCCGGATCCGACGGTGGAGGAAAACCTGACCGATCTGATCCGGCTGGTGCGCAAAAACAAGGCGGATCTGGGCATTTCGTTCGACGGCGACGCGGATCGTCTGGGCGTCGTCAACGACAAGGGCGAGATTATCTGGGGCGACAAACTGCTGCTGCTGTTCGCCCGGCATATTCTGAAGAATCATCCCCGCGCTGCGATTATCGGAGAGGTCAAGTGTTCACAGGTTCTTTTTGACGATATCGAAAAGCATTCCGGAAAGGCCATCATGTGGAAGGCGGGACATTCTCTGATCAAGGCGAAAATGAAAGAGGTCAAAGCGGTGCTGGGCGGAGAGATGAGCGGCCATTTCTTTTTCGCCGACCGTTATTTCGGATACGACGACGGGATCTATGCCGCGCTGCGCCTGCTGGAAATTCTGTCCCGGACGGGCAAAAAACTCAGCGGTCTCTTTGCCGATGTGCCGAAAACATTCGCCACGCCGGAAATCAGAGTGGATTGCACGGACAGCAAAAAAGCAAAGGTGGTCGAGGGCATCAAACAGCATTTCAAAAATACGCCCGGCATTGTGGACATCGACGGCATCCGGATTCCGTTTGAAAACGGCTGGGCGCTGGTGCGCTCTTCCAATACGCAGCCGGTGATTGTTCTGCGCTTCGAGGCCGCCTCTGTAAAGACGCTCAACAAAATTCGCGGAGAGGTGGAGGCGCTGCTCCATGTGTAGCGGCGGCTGAACCGAATAACGGGTGTCGACTCAAAATAATCTATGGCGGATGGGCCGGCTACGCCGTGTGTAATTCTCTGACACGGCGAACCAGCAATCGGCAGCAGTTTAAAATATTGTCCGGAGAATAAACGGCCAGTTCGTCCGTATAGTAAAATCCGAAAAGGCTGCGGGCGAGGTCTTCATCATCCATCGCGCAATCCTCGATGTATCGGCGGACATCCTGTGCGGACTTTCGCGATAAACAAAATATGTCTGCAATCGCTCCGGATGTGGAAAAAAATCCGTTGTGCGCAAGCCCCATTCTTTTCGGCCGGAAGCTCTCCAGACGATCGATGGTTGCCATGTAATCGTTATAACCGGTAAAAAACGTCGGGAAAAAGCCGCGTCCGGGATAATGGTTGCCCAGGCTGTCCGATACCAGAAGGGTTTTTGTGCCGGCAATCCAGGCGAGCAGGTTTCCCGGGGAATGGCCTTTGACAGAAAGAAAGTTCACGGACATCCCGCCCAGATCAAGGGCTTCCCCGTCGGTAAGGATTCTGCATCCGGAAAGCGAAGGCGGCATTGTGACGACGGCGGTTTGGCTGAACAGGCCGCGGGCCGCCAGCGCCCGGAACATGTGCCGGTCTTCGGCAATAATTGCCGGCGCGGCTTTCGGATGCGCGACAAACGATGCGGCGCCCGCCGCAATCATAACAACAGCGCCGGGAAACGCCCCGCGCAGATGGTCCAGTCCGGTGATGTGATCGCTGTGCGGATGTGTAACGACAAGATAATCCGGCCGGACATCCAGCGCCTCAAGCTGCGAAAGCACCAGGTCCGCCGTCGCGGATATGCCGGTCTCCACCAGCGCGCGTTGTTTGGCGCCCTTCAGCAGATAAAGATGAAAATAGCCGTTGCCCAGTATCCAGAGGCTGTCATTGACTTTAAACGGATAGAGTGTGCCGGACATGGTTATGGGGGCCGCATGGAAAGAGCGCTCGCGCCTCGCCGCCGGCGTTATCGCCGGCGACAAAGCAAACAATTCGATCTGTGTGCGGAAGCAATCCCTTTCTTTTTTTAGTTTTTCTCCCCGACTTTAGAAAACATTCACACCGTCAAACTGGGGATTGATGGCGTACTTGCCCTGTTTGTTGATGAACCCGACCTTGACCTTGCCGCGTCCGATGCCGACCGGCGCCAAACCGTTTTCATACCAAAACGCGATATCGAACTGCGGCTCGATGACGTACCGGCCGCTTTTGTCGATGAAACCGTACTTCCCCTTGCTCTTCACCGAGGCCAGGCCTTCCGAAAACCAGAAAGCGAAATCATACTGCGGTTCGATGATGAATTTGCCGGTTTTGTCGATATAGCCGTATTTATTTCCGTTTTTGACCGTAGCCATTCCTTCGGAAAACCAAAAAGCAAGATCATACTGCGGTTCGATGATGAATTTGCCGGTTTTGTCGATATAGCCGTATTTGCCGTCGATTTTGACTGCCGCGAGGCCTTCCGAAAACCAGCCCGCATCTTCAAACCGGGGCTTGATGATGTATTTCCCGCTTTTGTCGATGAACCCGACCTTGGCCTTGACTTTCTGCCCGTCGATTTTTCCCACCGCAGTAAGGCCTTCTGAAAACCACCCGGCATCATCAAATTGCGGATTGATGACATACTTGCCCTGTTTGTTGATGAATCCGACCTTGACCTTGCCGCCGCCCAGGCCGACGGATGCCAGTCCGTCATGGAACAGAAAAGCGACATCAAACTGCGGATTGATGGCGTATTCCCCGGTCTTGTCGATGAATCCCCACCGGTCGCCGATTTTCACGGCGGCGAATCCGTCGGAAAAACGCCCCGCTCCGTCAAACTGGGGTTGGATGACGAATTTGCCCGTCGTGTCGATAAAGCCCCAGCTGTTTCCCTGCTTCACGGGAAAGGAGATGATCTCCTCGCTTAACATTTTTTCCTTGAATTTTGAAAAATTATCGCAGGCGGCAACACTGAAAATAAAACTCAAACTTAAAATGATCACGCATAATTTTCTGAAACGCTCCATTGCAAACCCTCCCCCATGTTTTTGAGCTTTCGTGAAACAGCTTTTCAAAAAGTTTTTATGAATATGGCGCGTATCTTAATCCATATTGGATTATTTTCCAATCAATTATTTTTACGCTTTTCCATGCGACATGATATGCGTTTTGCAACGTTTCATTTTTCAGGATGATGCAACGGCCGGCCGCAGGCGTTGCCCGAGCGGACTGTGCAAAATAAATTAAAAAAGATTTTACACCGCCGGAGTTTTGAATGGTCGGGGCGGAGTGATTTGAACACTCGACATCCTGCTCCCAAAGCAGGCGCGCTACCAGGCTGCGCTACGCCCCGGTTTTATTTTTTCATTTTCCGTCCGAGGGACTGTTTCAGTTTCAAGAAGGATTGTCCCCGGTGACTGATTCTGTTTTTGATTTCCGGCGGCAGTTCCGCGGCGGTTTTGTTCAGTTCCGGCACGTAAAAAACCGGGTCGTAGCCGAAACCGTTGTCGCCGCGGCGGTCGTCAATGATCCGGCCCGGCCACCGGGATTCAAAAGATTCGTAGGTGCCGTCGGTGTTGTATAATACAAGAACGCAGCAAAAGGAAGCGGTTCTTTTTTCCGGCGGAACCTCTTTGAGTTTCTCCAAAAGCAGACGGATGTTGTCGTCGTCCGAGGCCCCTTCTCCGGCATAACGCGCCGAATAAATTCCGGGCTCGCCGCCCAGTGCGTCCACCTGCAGGCCCGAATCGTCGGCCAGAACGGCCCGGCCTGTCCGTTCGGAAACGGTTCTGGCTTTTTTCAGGGCGTTTTCCAGGAAGGTTTTTCCGTCTTCGACGATTTCCGGAATATCGGGATAATCTTTCAGGGAGGCAAGCTCGATGTTCGTGCCGGAAAGCATTTCCCGGATTTCCCGGACCTTGCCAAGATTGCCGGAAGCAAAAACGATTTTCATCCGATCAGGTCACCCACTAGTTCTTTCTGCCGTTCGATGATCTGCCGGATGCCGCGCCCGGCCATGTCCGTCATCTGCGTCATTTGTTCGCGGCTGAACGGGATTTTCTCCGCAGTGCCCTGCACTTCGATGAAATGCCCCGAACCGGTCA
>Ga0209203_1000799_pt1 | contig 25055 bp, 20 predicted proteins | sample AD_UKC109_MetaG_FD_184423 | JGI IMG/M metagenome (GOLD analysis project Ga0209203, IMG submission 184423) | Active sludge microbial communities of municipal wastewater-treating anaerobic digesters from Hong Kong - AD_UKC109_MetaG (SPAdes)... | ecosystem: Engineered > Bioreactor > Anaerobic >... | reverse complement strand
TTCCGAGGGACTCCCTACGGACGGGGGTATTCGTACTCGTGCTGATGCAAGGGGAAAAGGGGGTACCAAGGAATTTGGTAGCGGGGGGAGGATTTGAACCTCCGACCTTTGGGTTATGAGCCCATGCTATACCCATTTTTATACATTTTTATAGATTTGTATGGATTTGTATTATGCTAATTATATCAATTAGTTATTGATTATTTAATTAGTATCCCCTACTATGGGCATTTATAAAAATGCTTCATGTGTGTGGGGAAGAGTGTGGGGAAGAGATCAAAAGCTGACTCCATCATAGAGAATGACAACAGTGCAGCTATCCATGCCACAAAGCGCAGCAAGACTATCTATCCCGGGGTATATTTCATTCGGGGCATAGTATCTGGGCAAACCAAGCCAGAACCGATCTATTACATTCGCTATCGCAGAGATAGCAGACAGATAGAAGAAAAGGTCGGGAGCAAGTCCATCGACGACATGACTCCTGCCCGAGCGAACAATATCAGGTCTGAACGAATCAAGGGCTCACAACCAAGCAATAAAGAACGTCGAGAAACGATCAAGGCTCAGAAACAGGCACAAGTAAATATCTGGACAGTTGATAAAATATGGCAAGAATACAAAGATACCAATCCGAAAATTAAAGGTATCATTTTCGATGAGAGTCGCTATCGAAAGCACATCATGAATAGCCTTGGCAAAAAGGAACTGAGAGATATCGAGCCAAGGGATATTGACCTCATTCGTAACAAACTATTAAAATCTAAATCTCAAGCTACGACCAAGAACGTCCTTGAACTGATAAGACGCATTTCGAATTTTGCAGTAAAGAGGCATCTATGCCCAGGGCTCAATCACACGATACATATGCCCAAGGTAAATAACATTAGAACCGAGTTTCTGAACGAAGAAGAGCTTGGTAGGCTCTGGGCTTCTATCAATCAGGACACAAACATTCAGGCGGCAAACCTGATGAAACTTGCATTGCTGACCGGGATGCGGAGGGGCGAGCTGTTCAAGCTGAGATGGAAGGATATTGACTTCAAACGTGGCTTTATATTGATAAAAGATCCCAAAGGGGGCCCTAACGTGGTTATCCCACTAAACGATGCATCTCGCATGGTCCTAGACAATCATCCCAGAGACTCAAGCCCATACGTTTTCCCAGGAAGAAATGGCAATCAAAGGACAGACATCAACCATCAGGTCAATCGGATAAAAAAGAGAGCAAGGCTCCCTAAAGATTTCAGGCCACTTCACGGATTGAGGCATACATATGCGTCGCTATTAGCATCAAGCGGAAAGGTCGACATGTATGTACTCCAAAAGCTTCTTACCCATAAATCCCCGTTTATGACTCAACGTTATGCTCATCTTCATGACAAAGCTCTTATGTCGGCCTCTTCCCTGATTGGAGATATCGTTTCAAAGGTCAGCAATCATGATGTAATTGATTGATCGGGAAGAAGACCCTCTGTCAGATCAGAGCTAGCTCAATTCATTTTTTCTTTAACCCCCTTGACTTTCTGCCGATGTGGTAATATATATACCACATGGTAAATATTTTACCACAGTGGTCAGTGCAAAGGCCAATTAGAATGGTTCAGGAGACTAAGAGAGAAGGAGGACGACCCGGTGTTTGGAGCGTTAGTAAAACAAAAGAGGCTCGAACAGGATGTAAGCCTGCGCGAGTTTTGCAGGAGGATTGACGAAGACCCGAGCAACTGGAGTAAGGTCGAAAGGGGAGTGGCAAATCCCCCAAAGAGCAAGGAAAAACTGGAGTTGATTGCTGATGTGCTCGGGATGGCGACCGGTTCTGATGACAAAGCAAAACTGTTTGATTTTGCCGCCATTGATTCCGGGGTGATCCCGGAATACATCAAAGGGGACTCTAAAGTCATCGAATGGCTACCGGCATTCTTCAGAACAGTTGAAAATGTAAAACCCACAAAGGAGGAACTGTATGAGCTGTTACAAAAACTTAAAGCAGGAGGGTAGCTAGCGAGAATGTTAGACATAACAGAGTTTCGGTGCCCCTTCGTCCCCAAGGATGATATCCACCAACAAGCGGATCTCACCCGTGAAAAGTTATGGGGGAATGAGTTCAAGCTACCTGTCAATGTTGAGCTGATAATAGAAAAAGCCGGTCTTGATATTATTCCGATGCCCCTCCCTAGGAATATCGATGCCCTGCTGATGAATGATCTGTCAATCGTAGAAAATACTCTACGAGCTGGCGTCCCGGCGTATCAAGCACGTCATAGATTTTCTCTTGCCCATGAGTTTGGACATTTCGTCCTTCACCGTTCTTTCGTTGAAAAGATGGCACCCATGACGGCAGATGAATATGTATCTTTTCTTGAAAGCCTGCCAGAGGATCAATATTCAAGGTTTGAGTATCAAGCAAGCGAGTTTGGCGGTAGGTTACTCGTCCCGTACTCGCCCCTGAAGTCAGAAGTCGATAAGGCTGTTGAAGATCTCAAAGACAATGGTCTGCTTAATATGGTCAGAGACAACCCTGACCAAGTCCTTGCATCCATTTCACCACAAGTGTGCAAGCCATTCTTCGTTTCTCAACAGTGTATTGAGGTACGAATCAGGTATGAAGGACTCTGGCCACCAGATAGGTATCGGACATAAAACTATGAACCAAAAGGCTGTTGCAGCAGCTTCTGGGGTCTCCACACCATGGAAAGGGTGTGACTTGATACTGGGTCGTTGATAGAAAATACAAATCTGTCTATCCCGCTGTCAAGTATAAATCTGGTTCCTGATTGGAGGTGAATTGCATGGCAAGAAATAAACCTTATGGAGATGGGCATCGCCAAGGTGCAGTAAGGGATAGAAGTCAGGTTTATAATCCCCAAAACGATCGATGGACGAAAAGGGATGCTGAAACCGGAAAGTTCATGGATCAGAAGGCAGATGGTGAGCCCTTCAAGGGGGTCCGCAAAGAAAAATAGTGGGTATAGGACCCGAGTACCAACGACTAGTAGAAGAACAGCCCATGCTTGTGCATATGTTATGGAGTGTGGGTTGTTCTTCTACATTATGCGGACAATCCCGAAAATGGCCTACTTTCACATGCCCATTTTTTATACTACTTTTAAATGCCCAGTGACACTTTACCGGATCGGATGCCCGCCCCTATAATGTGTCACTGGGGGCGTCCATGGCCGATATCTACGAGTTCTACGAGAAGAGGATCCAGGGAAGGGTCCTCGAGGCCATCGAAGATATGAAGAAGGGGCTTGCCTCGGCGGTTGCCCGCGGGGAAGAGACCGATCAGCTGGAGACCCTGTCTGAGTATCAGTGCGAGGTGACCAACATTGTGATAGATGAATGCAACAACTACAAGGAGGCTTTCTTGAGTATCATCCCCCGCTACCTACCGGATGGCATCACGCTCGACAACGTAAAGATACGCGAGGAAGGGGACCCCGGGGATACCCACCAGTAACCAAGAACCCCTTTGGATTCCACGAAAACCCAGACCTATAAAATTCGAACAAGTTTTTATACTGCCGGATTTTAGATTTACCAAAAATTGCCGAAGAGTGATTAAACTTGACAAAGCCAAGTGGCATACTTATTATATGCAAGATGGCAAAGAGGGGATAGCGATGAAGAACACAGCAGACAAGTCTCACGAAAAAAAGGAATTCCATATAAAGCCCGAATATTCTGACGAGATGGCTGATTTCGTAAAGAGAGTGTCTGTCAGAATATTTAATTTTTCGAAAACCACAAAGACTCATGAACCCGATAAGGGTATGACAAAGAAAGAAGCTGGTTTTGATTTAAGAATATTCATTAATGATTCTGAAAAAAACGCTTATGTTATAACTCCATCTCAATTTTTCAGGAATCATCGTGCCATGGTGATCTTGGCGAAAACCGGAGTGCCTGTGAATGCCTTTGATTCTCTCTCGAAGGCTTTCGATGTGCGGGAGGATGAACTGGCGCATGCCGTATGCATAGCGAGGAGGACCCTGGCACGGCGCAAGTCGAAGGACGAGCAGTTCACTCTCGTCGAATCCGAGCGGATATTGAGGCTCGCCTCTCTGTTCCAAAAGGCCTCAGAGGTGTTCGAGAGCGAGGAAAAGGCCCGGAGGTGGTTCAAGAACCCTAAGAGGGCCCTGGGAGGCAACACCCCCCTGGATTACGCTGATACAGAGTTTGGGGCACGGGAAGTTGAAGACCTGCTGAACAGAATCGATCATGGGGTTTATAGTTGATCAATGCCTTCCGCATAAGCAAATCAAGATACGCGGCAACTGCCTTCAGCGGCGAGGGGGCGCGGTTGAGTCCCGGGAGATTCAACAGCAGGGGCACGGCACTCGTGTACACCTCCGAGTCGTATTCCCTGGCGGTTCTCGAAACCATTGCCAACATAGAGGAACACGATGAACTGGAGACGCTCTCAACCCTCTACGTCTCGATCAGGTGTTCCTTTGATCCCACCCTGGTCAGGGAGCTCGATAGAAAGGTCCTGCCGAAAAACTGGGATTCTTGTCCTTGCCCTCCTGAAGTTCAAAAAATCGGGGACGACTGGGTGAGGTCCAGTGCATCGGTTGTCTACAGAGTCCCCAGCGTGATCTCACCTCATGAGCACAACTACCTGATAAACCCGAACCATCCTGATTTTCCCAAGATCAGGATAGAGAAGGATGAGCCGTTGTATCTGGACCCGAGATTCAAGAAAATGCTTCAGATTGGATAGCCCATACATGCCAGCTATTCGCACCGTCTATCGCTGATTTCCCTGACAGACCGGCAGTGCGGACCTTCACTGGCAAACCATCTGCCCGCGATCGCGTGCCGATGCTGGCAAGGGTGAAAACGATGACCATGCGTTGGAACCCGTGGAGCCCCCTTGCCAGGCAGGGGATTACACGAAAACTCAGATTGCAGATGATTCTGTTCTAAAACCTACACTACAACCTGCTCTGTGCTAAATCGTTGCTTATGGCACATACTCTTCGGTTTCACAGAGTCAATGAAACCACACATATGACATACAGATCTATGGTTCTTTGTGAGTTAAGACCACTTATTATCACGAGCTTTCCTGAGTTCTTTTTCTTTACAATCTTCGCAAATCCCATGAGTGAACTGTGCTTCGGAATTGTCTGAAACATATGCTTCTACTCGTTGCCAGAACCCTTTTTCATTACGAACCCTCTTACACCATGCACAGATGGGGATTAATCCTCTAAGGACCTTTATGTTCTCAAGGGATTCACGAAGATCCTGATTGGTCTTCTCCAGTTCATCATGGTTGATCCTGAGATTTAATAGTAGTTGAACGATAATCATGAAGAAGAAAAGACGGACCATGCAGTTCCAAAAGGGGATGATCGGGCTTGAAAATGGATGCCCGCTTCCAATATCAGCACCAAGCCATATTAAAGCACTTACTATTGCCAAAGCATGCCCAGGAAGTTTTCCGGCATTCCATGTCACTATAGAGATGGGAAGCATGTAGAAAATCGAGAGGCTTATTTCATATCCAGTAACAAGATCGACCAAACCAATGGCGAGGATCAGAATGATCCCTCCGGCACTGACTGCCTTGTGGTTCAAGCTATTGATAATGGCAGTGGCTTCTTTCAGCATATCCCCTCCTTAGAGGCTCATGTGAAAAAAATGGAACCTGCTCTGGCCTTCCAATAGAATCCCTTCACTGTATCATTGATAGAGGAAAGATAATACCAATCTCGCAAAGAAAAAGGGTGCTGCGACTCCGCACAGCACCCCGTAAAGAATATGAAGGGGTTTCTATGGGGGAGGAAGACACTCTTCCATAAGCACTCCTCTTAAAGTTGCTGCTCCTATTTGTTGGTGATGACGAACTGATCCCGCCTGTTCTTGGCCCATGTCTCTTCATTGCTGCTCGGATCAAGGGGCCGCTCCTCTCCATAACTGACTGTCGTGATCTTGTCACTGGATACACCCTGAGACATGAGATAGTCTGCGGCTGCCTTGGCTCTTCGTTCCCCCAGAGCCATGTTGTACTCAGATGTCCCTCTCTCGTCGCAGTGCCCCTGAATCTCAATGGTGAATTTGGCATTTGCCTTGAGAAAAGCTGCTTTCTTGTTAAGTGTGGCTATTGATTCTGGTGTGAGAGAGAACTTGTCAAAATCAAAATAGATGAGTTCGTTCTCAAAGGAATCGACTTCAGCCTCCAGTCCCTCAATGGGGACACGCTTAGGGGTGACCCCCTCTTCTTGACCCGGTTCACCCATGCTCGGTTCGGTGGTCACTGCTCCAGGCGCCGGTGGCTGAACCTCTGTTTCCGTGATCTGCTTCTTTGCGCAGCCGCCACAAATAAGCAGCAGCCCGATGATGGACCCCACGATTATACCGACAGCTTTTCTTTTCATAATAACCTCCGACCTTTTGTTTTATTAGGAGAACCACCCTAATTTATTAATAAAACTGTACGTTGCCCCAGCAAATATGCAACAAGAACACCACTGTCGGTCTGAAACACTGCGACAAATGAATACAAAAAGAGCCGCACCCGTATAAAACGGATGGCGGCCCGACCATCTCTTTCCTCCGGTGTTACACCGGACCCTTAATCGATTAAAATGCTATGCTCAAGTTAGATAAAAAAGTCAACGAGAATCGGATGTGAGACAATATTATCCTCTGTTATGGGCAATTCATAGAGAATATACATGCATATCATTTATATCATCTTGATCCCGGCTTATTCTTAATGAATATTTTGTTTAAAAAAGTATTCCTTGCAATCCTACACCCTCTTTTTGACTCAAGTTCATATGGCAAAGTTAGGATTCTCTCTTTTTCAGGTCCCTAGATTAAGCAATAATCATATCAACAACATTTCAAGTTAATATCGCATTGATAAGGGAGTATAATGGAACATATGCATGAACTATTGAATATTTCTTTAAAGACATCCTGAGCGGGCGGAATGCCCGCTATGGTTTCTCTTCCTGGTCTTCCGGGATCGATGCCGGTTTCGATGCCTGCTCGTCATCCCTCATGAGCAGGTCCCTTCCATGGAAGATGGTCATGATGACCCCGATGGTACCCATGGTGACGAAGATGACCGTAAAGCCGATGATCACCACCTCCCGGGCTATGTCGAGCTCGGCAAAGGCCACGCCGGAGAAAAGGAGTATGCAGAGGACCTTGGCGTAGTACGCGATCATGGTGGCATGGGGGATCCTCTCCTGATAGAGAAACTTGTAGACCGCCCGGGACGTCCATGCAGCGATGATCCAGCCCACGGCGAATATGGCGATGGCGGCGATGATCTTCGGGACGAGCAGGATGCCCTGGCCCAGCAGTTCCGAGATGAATCCGAGTCCCCAGCTGATCAGTGCATAGTAGACGAAGAGCAGGAAGATGACGATAAAGGCGATGCTCCCCACGAAATGGTAGAGCCCGTATCGGACATCGGCCTTGGCAAATGACTTGCCCCAGGGAAACCTGACCAGTGCCCGGTCGAATCGCAGGAGGATCATCATCTGCACGATCACGCGCTTGACGAACCAGGCGATGAGCCACCCGATCACGATCAGGATCAGCCCGATGAGCAGGGATGGGAGATAATCGAGAAACCTGTTGGCTATCGTTATGAGGAGATTGTGCGCATGATTATTCATCCTGATCTCCTTTCTCACTCCGGGACCACAGGAGGGATCTCCAGAACGGTATGTGCTCCTCGTACTCCTTCACCCACAGCACCGGGCAGGCTACCTGTTCGGTGATGTCCCGGGTCAGCGATTCGGCGAACAGGAGCTCCACGTGCCCGCCGGTCCGCCCTCCCATGAGCACCAGATCGGCCTTTCGGGACAGCCTGAGGATACCCTGGAGCACATCCCTCTCCTTGACCACCACGATGTCCGCATCAAGGGAGTACTCCTTCACCCTGTCCTGGATCTCATGGATCACTGCATCCCGTTCAGGCTTGGATATGCCGTATTCAAACACCACGGCGATCCTGAGCCTGGCCTGGAAGAATTCAGCCAGCAACGGTGCGACCTCGAGGGCCAGCCTGGTATGGATGTTCGACCCGTAGGGTATCAGGATGCTCCTGATCCCTCCCGGCAGGAAGTCCCCGTGCAGGATGGCGGCCTCACTGGGAGACTTCTGGAGTACGTTGTAGATCAGGGTGGAGAAGATCCTGTCGAGGAAGTTCGGCTTCTTCAGCCTGCCGATGACGATGAAGTTGCATTCCTCTTCGAGGGCCGTATCGACGATGCCCTGGGATATGCGGTGAGACAGCTTGATGAGAGACCGGTGCGGGATGCCTGCCTCATCGGCCAGATCCTCGGCCTTTTCGAACAGCTGCCTGATATCCTCCGGAACATCGAGACGACTTGCGAGCTTCCGCCCCTCTTCCACTTCCGTGACATGGAGAAATATGATCTTCGCCTGGTGTTTCTTTGCGATGGACAGGGCGATCTGCGTGAGGCTGCTCACTGTCCTGGGACTGGAGATGGAGACCAGAATGCTGTATTCCTTCTTCTCGATGCGCTCCAGGGCCCTGACCTTCCGGACATGCTCGATCTCGCGCTCCGATGCATACACACGGTACACACCCAGGCCCAGGGCGATCCAAGTACCCGTCACGATCCAGGCCACAAGGCTGTAGTTGAGCATGTACACGGCCAGGAACAGGAGCAGGACGATCCCGACCACGGTGATCCACGGGAACAGCGGCACCAGGAATCCGCGGTCCAGGTCGGGCCGTTTCTTCCTGAGGCGGATCATGGCGATGTTCACCTGGAGGAACAAAAGGAGAAACATGATGTCCGCGGCGCTGGCCACGTCCTCAATGGGCAGAGACACGGCCATGAGCACGATGATGATCAGCGAGACGAGGATGGCCCAGTGGGGGGTGAAATTCCTGCTGTGAACCTTGCTGAAGAAACCGGGGAAATTGCGGTCCCTGCCCAGTGCAAATGCGACGCGGGATGAGGAGTAGACTGTTGCATTGAGCGCGGACATGGTCGATATGAGGCCGCCCACCAGGATCATCACCCCGCCGCCATAGAAGAAATGGCGTGCTACAGCGACCAGAGCCAGTTCCTTGTTCTGGGCAAGATAATCCCACGGCGTCATGGTGCCCGGGTTGACCGAGCCCAGGGCGGCCAGTGCCACCAGGAGGTAGATGGGCACCACGATGAGCAGGGACAGGAAGGTCGCCCTGGGGATGTTCTTCTGGGGGTTCTGGATCTCTTCCGAGCTCTGGGCGATGACCTCGAAACCTTGGAAGGCGATGAAGGTCAGCCCCATGGCCTTGAAGACACCACCCCACCCATTGGTCATGAAAGGGGTGAACGACGCCGTCCAGTCGGGCTTCCCGAGCATGAGGCTCAGGCCGAAGCCCACGAAGACGGCGAGTATGACGATCTTGGCTATGGTGACGAAGTTGCCGACCTTGCCGGTCTCCGAGGCGCCGCGGAAATTGATGTAGGCAAAGACCATGGCCACAACGGCGGCCAGGACCTTCTGGGGGGACAGAAACCCCCAGTGGGGCACAACGAATCCGAACTCATTGATGACGAACTCGAAATACGCGCCGAAGCCGATGGCGTACAGGCTGCAGGCCACCGCATGGGCGAACCAGCTCATCCATCCGGACAGGAAGCCGTTCCACTTGGGCAACCCCTCCTTCACCCACAGGTACCCGCCGCCGGCATCGTGGAAGCACGAGCCCAGCTCGGCGTACGACATGGCGGTCAGGAGCGCCACCAGCCCGTTGAGACAGAAGGCCACGATGAGCGCAGGACCCGCCACACCGGCGGCGATGCCGATCAGGACGAAGATGCCGGCACCGATCATGGCCCCGACCCCGATGAGGGTGGCATCCGCCAGGGTCATCTCACGGCTGAGCCGGACTTCGGTGTCGAACTTCTTCAGGGCTCCTCCCCTATCACAGTCGGCCGGTCAAAGCCGGCATCAAGCACCCGTGCACATAATAATGCTAAGTGCAACCCCTCCAATGAGCTTAATTTTTCCGAAATATGCCATAAGTAATTGAAAAGGTATAGACTAGGTTTTGTGATTTCCTCATAGAATCATCACCAACGATAACGGAACATACATGTCAAAGAACACATCTTTTAAATGAGTATTTACTAACGTTGGTTTTAATGAAATCCTTGTACTGTTTTTTAAAAGTGGCACTATAGAAAATCATATAAAGAGGTAACGAGTCAAATGTTCATGATCCGCCGAATCCATGACGATATCCTGCCGGTCAACAAAAAAGCCTTGCAACAGGTGAAGCTGATTCTTAAGCAGCAGTTTCCAGATCTGCGAAGCATAGATGTAGATAAGATACCAGCTATGCTCTCAAATCCCCTAAAGCATAGGTTCAGATCCATCCTGTATGTGGCAGAAGACGGCAGGGGACAGGTGAAGGGTTTTGCACTGCTTTCCTACGAGCCGGAACTGAAGTTCTGTTTCCTTGACTATATATCGGCATCCGTTCAGCTTGAAGGGAGTGGTATCGGCGGGGTGCTGTATGAATGGATCCGTACCGAGGCCCAGGACCTGGATGTGACAGGTATGTTCTACGAATGCCTTCCTGATGATCCAAATTTATGCAGGGACAGGAAGTGGATCAGGCAGAACAGGCAGCGTCTCAAGTTCTATGAACGCTACGGAGCCCGCCCAATTACTAATACAGCATATGAAACACCATTAACTCTCAATGATGACTGTCCACCATATCTCGTATTCGATGGACTTGAGTTAGGAAAAAAGCTCAGCGCCAGGAATGTGCGTAAAATAGTCAGAGCAATCCTTGAACGGAAATATGGGGATAGATGCCCTCCATCATATGTGGATATGGTAGTCGGGTCCTTTCAGGATGACCCGGTGAGACTCAGGGACCCCCGGTATATACGCGGCAAAGATGGTCAGCAGCTTTCAGAGCGGAAGAGAACAAACAAAATAGCACTCGTAGTGAATGACCGTCATGAGATACATCATGTCAGGGAAAGGGGTTATGTGGAATCCCCCGTGAGGATACATGCGATCCTCAAGGAGCTTGACCAGACAAAGCTTTTCGCCAGGATTAACCCCAAACGGTTTCCCCAAAGAATGATCACTGATGTTCATGATAAGGCTTTCGTGAAATACTTCAAGAACATGAGTCTCTCTCTGGAAGGGGACATCTCAATCTACCCGTACGTGTTCCCCATAAGAAATACTGCGCGCCCACCCGAAGTGCTGGCGGTTCGGGCAGGTTACTACTGCATTGACACATTCACCCCGCTGAACAGGAATGCATACCTGGCTGCACGAAGAGGTGTCGACTGCACCTTGACCGCTGCTCAAGCACTCCTGGAAGGGTACCATCTGTCCTATGCCCTCGTGAGGCCCCCAGGCCACCATGCCGAACAGCGATCGTTCGGCGGTTTCTGCTATTTCAACAATGCAGCCGTTGCAGCACATTATCTGAGCAAATATGGAAGGATCGCCATTCTTGACATCGATCATCACCACGGGAACGGCCAGCAGCAGATATTCTATGAACGGGACGATGTGCTGACCGTATCCATCCATGGACACCCACGTTTTGCTTACCCATATTTCAGCGGATTTGATGATGAAAAGGGAAGCGGCCCGGGAAACGGCTTTAACAGGAATTATCCTCTCCCCGAGACAATCACGCCTCGTCAGTATATTCAGACTTGTGAAAAAGCACTGAAGCACATATCAGTATTTGACCCGGCATACCTCATTGTATGCTTTGGTCTGGATACCGCACGTGGAGATCCTACCGGGACCTGGAGTCTCAGGGCTAATGATTTCGAAAAAGTCGGTATGCTCATCGGGAGGACAAAGATGCCTCTCCTGGTAGTCCAGGAGGGAGGGTACAACACGAGATCTATCGGCATCAATGCCAGGCATTTCTTTATCGGCCTTTATGAGAACATGTTCACCTATGAGCTTAACTCAACAGCTATTCAGTCCCAAAAGAAAAAATCAAGGGTATGAATATGGTGTAATGGACACTTCTCTCTACTATCTGTAATGTGATTTGATGGAAAACATAGATCATATTCACTGAGGGGGAGGATCAATCATGGCCTCAGTAATACTTCTCCTGGTAATAATCATCGCGTCGCTGGTATGTGTAAGAGCCGGGGCAACAGCCTTGGAACTGACAGGAATGGAACCTGAAAAGGCTCGATTCCAGGCCCTTTCAGCATTTACCAACACCGGGTTCACAACCTTTGAAACAGAGGAGATTACAAATATCTCCATACGCAGAAAGATAGTAAAGGTTCTCATTGTCTTCGGTCATGCAGGGACTGTCTCTGTCATAGCGACCTTCGCTACCTCTCTACTTCAGCGCAATCCTTTGCAGACAGCCGTTAATATAGTGATTATCCTCGTCGCTCTGTATATCATATATCGACTTGCTTTCTGGCATAACCTAACGAAGCGGATGAAAGAAGCTTTTCGTAGATGGTTGATTAAAAGATATGATCTGAGGACGCCTTCTCTTGAACAGATGCTCATGGTTGCAGAGAACTTCGGGGTGATACGTTTAGTTATACAGGAAGGTTCCAACCTGGTTGCACGGCCGCTTTCTGAGTTGGGATTGAAAGGGTATAAGGTGCAGATCCTTTCTATTGATCATCATGGTGATATAATTGCGATTCCCCAAGGACAAGATATATTGCACACAGGTGATGTCGTGATCTGCTATGGTGATGTCAAGGCTGCAAAGGAGTTGTTTTCAATATCATGATGAGAACGTCTTGATCTGAAGCAGTGGCCTCTTTGAGTTCTTCTTGATTTAATCAGACGATTCGCCTGTTACGTGTATCTCAAAATCTGATATGATTTGCTGAGAATAAAGGCAATGCGAACTGAATGTTGGGGTGTGCAGAAACAGGCCCCCCGACACTTAAGGGAGATTTATACAGTAATGTCCAGAGAACTACTTAACCCTGGAATGCTTGCGCTCATGACCTTCATATGGGCCGTGGGATTCGGCTTGCTTGCCCAGGTGCTGGCCTTCCGCTGGAGGATTCCATCCATCATCCTGCTCCTGGTTACCGGGGTGATACTCGGCCCTGAGGTTCTCGGCATCGTCCAGCCGTCGTCCCTCGGAGACGGCCTCAGCATACTGGTCAAGCTGGCGGTTGCCATCATTCTCTTCGAAGGGGCGCTCAATCTGCGTATCGGCTCCCTGCGACATGCAGCGCTTGAGGTTAGGAATCTTGTAACCATAGGCGTCCTGACCACCTGGGTCCTGACCACGGTCGCAGCATATTATGTGGACAACCTGAGCCTGTCTCTGTCCCTCATCTTCGGTGCCATCGTGACGGTTACTGGCCCCACTGTGGTACAGCCTCTCCTTCGCAGGATCGATGTGCCGCGGAGGATCAAGACGATTCTTGAGGGTGAGGCTATCCTGGTCGACCCTATTGGAGCCATACTTGCCGTGGCCGTGGCGGATGTCGTTCTGGGTGTCTTTCTCAGGCAGGAAGCGGGTATCGTACCTGCACTCTGGGGTTATCTCAGCAGGCTCCTGATCGGTATTGCCGTCGGGGGAATCGGTGGTGTAGCGCTTTCGCGAATCATGAGAACTCCCCGCCTAATCAGCCCCGAGCTTGCAAACCTGGTGGCACTTGCAGGTGTATGGGTTGTGTTCGGTGTCTCTGAGATGGTTCAGAGCGAATCAGGCATCATGGCATCGGTGGTCATGGGACTCGTATTTCAGCGCGAGGTTGTCCCGGGCCAGCGCCAGCTCCGCCGGTTCAAGGAAACCCTCACCATACTCTGCATAAGTATCCTCTTTGTATTGCTTGCGGCAAACCTGGACATCAGAGCGGTCCTGAGCGAGGGGATGCCAGGGTTCATGACTGTACTGCTCATCATGTTCGTTGTCAGACCTATATCCGTGTTCCTGTCGACTATACATTCCGGTCTGAAAACCCGGGAGAAGATCTTCATTTCCTGGGTAGGCCCCCGTGGCATCGTGGCTGCTTCAGTCGCATCACTCTTTGCCTTCACCCTTGTGAGCGAGGGCGTGGCGGAGAATGGCCACCTCCTCGCTCTTACCTTCATGACCATAGCCATGACAGTGACTCTCCAGGGGCTCACCGTCGCCCCTCTTGCAAGGCTGCTGGGCCTGCAGAACCTCCATGGAAGGCTGGTGATTATTGTCGGTGCAAACCTCTTCGGGTGTGCGGTGGCAAAGATTATCCGAGAGCATGGTAGGCCTGTCGTCCTCGTGGATACAAACAACACCTTCATCGATCATGCCCGATACCTTGGGTTCGAAGCGGTGCACGGCAATGCCCTTGAAGAGGAAGTGCTGGTCCAGGCAGGAGCCGAAGATGCCGAGACCATGATTGCCATCACTTCAAACTCGGAGTTGAACGTCCTTGCTACACAGCTCGGTAGGAACACCTTCGGGATAACCCGGTCCTTCCCGGTGCTGGCAAATCCGGAGAAGGGAGCAGGTATGGACCTCCTGAAAAGAACAGGCGGCAATCTTGCATTCGGAAGGCCTATCGACATCGTGGCCTGGGAATTTCTGGCCAGCCGCAGTGCTTTACAGACTCCCTGGGAAGTACCTGCTGGCTGGCCGGCAATAACAATCTCCAAACTACAGCTTCCCGAAAAGGTCCTCCCGGTGGTACGCATCAGGAACAAGAGCGCTGAGATCGTGAATGCCGAGCAGACGTGGAATCCTGGAGATAAAATCGTCTTCCTTGCCAGCGAGAAACCTGAAGATTCACTGTATCAGATTGAGGACCTCGCGGGTTTGCTCAAACCTGAGGGGGATATTCATTGACGCCTCACTGTTTCCCCTCGAGAGGTAGAATCCTGATGCCTAGATCCGGGGCGGAGCTGAGCTCAAGCGTTGAGGACCCTAGCCTTATACGGCCGTGTGTCTCGTCGATCCTCTTGAGGAGGCGCTCACAGATGGTATCCTTTGTGGATCGTCGTCTCTTGTAATCGACGATATATCGGAGTGTATACTCAACCCAGTTGTCATTCATGATCAGGGTAACCATTGGTTCAAGCCCTGCTTCTTCAATGAGATACTGTTTCGTCATGTTTTTCCAGACGGTCTTCGACTTGGCTGCATACTCTCCGGTTATCTCCGTGAGTACCTCCTCAAATACTTTACGTGTCAGGAGATAATCACTTCCATACTTCACCGGGATGTTGATCTCGTCCCAGACAAAGGGAAAATCGGCGGAATAGTTGAACACGGGCTCCTTGAATATGAAGCTGTTGGCCACCCGCACGATGCGACCGTTGTACAGGTCGCCCTTGACCCAGGCACCGCATTCCATCAGAGTTGTCCTCAGAATGCCGATGTCGATGACATCACCCATGATTCCCCCAAGCTGAACCCGATCGCCGGTCCGGTAGAAACGCCCGAAGGATACGGCCACCCATCCGGCGATACTTGCGATCACCTCCTGAAGGGCAAAGGCGATGCCTGCGCCTGCAACGCCGAAGGCCACGGTGAGGCTTGAGAGCTTGTCGCTGAAGATTATTGATAGTACGAAGATAGCCAGGATATATCCAAGGAGATTGATGATTTTTCTCGCCTGATATCTCAGATCATTGCTCGGCACGTAGCGACCGAGCATGCGGTTCATGATTTTCACAGCGATGACCAAAAGTAAGATTGAAAGGACTGATACAACAATTTTACCCACGGTCGGATCAAAAAGCAGCTCTTTCATCATGATATCCATGAAAAGACCTCCTTGGGGCCTTGGTCAGCCTATGCGCAGAGGAATCAGTGAATGGCAATCTGCCTGTGCAGTATGGTTGGAGGCTGTATGCCATACCTTTTGAAGGCCTCCATGACCCGTTCGGTTACATCGGTTTCGAACGCCTTCTCGTACTGTACGTCCAGGACATAAGCCTTTGCCCTCAGCCGGAGTGCGATATAGTCATCGATCACCGTCTGGCTCACGAGAACGACCCAGGACTTCCCCGTGTATGCGTACGGTGATGTTGTGAGACATTCGCCGACCAGGCGCTTCGCCAGGGTAAGGTCCTGATCCAGGCCGATGTAGAAGTCCATCTGCACGAGCATCTCCAGGTCTCCCCAGTTGCCGGAAGAGACGACATCCGTCAGGAACTTGTTGTTCGGGATGGTCACCACGTTGTGGTCAAGGGTGAAGAGTCTCACCGATCGCAGGCCGATGGATATGATGTCCCCATAGGTGCCGTCGAAGCTCACGCGGTCGCCCACCTGGAACGGCCGGTCGATAATGATTATGAGACCGGCAAGTATCGAGGCAGTGAGATCCTTGAAGGCAAAGCCCAGCGCTACCGCCGCAGTCCCTGTGATGGCCAGGATGACTTCGCTGGAAAGCCTGAATGACGCCATCACGGCCAAGACTATGCCGATGATATAGACGGCAAACCGTACCAGCGTGGACACCTGGTTGATCAGGAGGCGCTTGTGGGTGAAACGTTCGCTCAGCTTGAAGAGTGTTGTCTCCACGATACGAGCGGCAATCCAGGTTGCCAGGAGAACGAAGAGGCCGGTAACGATCCCTCCCACCCTGATGAATTCGATGATATTGGTGCCTGGGGTTTCCATTCGTTTCCGTCCTTATGATTGGGAAGGTACGAGGTGTTTCCGCTTGAGATAGCGGACCACCTCTGGCCACCACTGGGCCGTCACGCGGTGATAATCGCGCCTGTTTCTCAGAACCCCCGCCTCCGTGAGCCTCAAGACCGCATCTCGGCACGTCACCGTCGTGAATCGCAGCATTGATGCGATCTCTGTGACGGTCACCTGCTCGTGCCACACGATGCATGCAAGAACGAACCTGTCCTGCTCATTCAAGCTGTCGAGCAGCGTACTGTCAGGCCGTTTAAAGAATCTTACATGGGCAATGTTATCAGCATCCACTGAAAGAGATTTGACCCAGTACTGTATTGCGGCTCGGGGCGATCCCAGTGAAAGGTCCCAGATAAGTCTTTTGTAATCCTTGGCCGTATCTTCCGGGCCGGTCTCTGCCGGGTAGGGCTCTTTTCCCTGCACCAGCAGGTCATCAAAGCTCAGATGCCATCCGGTCAGATTGGTCCTGGTTTCAAGCAGGGTTTCTATGGTCTCTTCCGGCCAGGCCATCAGCTGCTTCACGGTACGGAACACCGTGTTGTCCACAGATGCCCAGGAATAATAGCGATAGGGATAGTTCGAGAACGAGCAGAGCCAGAAGACATGATCACCGGTGAGTTCAACAAGCGTGTTGAGTGTCTGAAGCGCATCAAGGGTGGAGATGGATCGCAGGAACCAGAAATGCAGATCATCGATGATGACCAGCCTTTTCTCGCCGTTTCGGAGCCATTCGGCCAGAGAGTCAATGCTCGTCCCCGCCTCTGCCGATGCTCCGAGGCCTGTGGCGAGTTTGTTCAGCGCATCCTGCCGAGTAGTGGCGCGTTCGCTGAGAGCCAGGAAAGCGATATTGTTGACATCTGCCCTTCGCCTGGCCTCGTTCAGCCAGGTGGTCTTGCCGAAGCCGAAATCAGCCACGATGGCAAAGGCTCCGATTCGGCTGCCGGCCTTCCATTCCTCCACGGACCTGGTGAAGAGGTCCATATGGGGGAAGAAATCGATCTGCAGGGATAAGTCCTTCACCGGTCCTTCATCGAAGAATACAGCTGCCTCGGGGGGGAGGTTCTGAGGTTGCAGGGGCTCTTTCTCGGTCATGAGGGCCTTTCTTTCGAGCCTGCGCCTGAACAGATATGCCAGCATGCGCTGGGACTGCTCGAAGCTGTACACGAATCGCCGGAACACATGGGCCAGGGTGTCGACGAGGAGTACCCCGAAGGCTGCTATGGCAATGAAGAATCCATACCAGCGGTTCCTGGTTGCTTGTACGAATCCTGCCAGGGTTCCTGAAGGCTTGACCTGCACATAGGCGTCCGAAATGTCGTCCCTCCACCACCGCATGAGGATGGCGAAAACGACAAATCCGCCTATCCAGGCAATCCTTGTCACGATGTGATAGAGATATCCCTGGCCGAGAATCGCTTCTGCGATGATGAGTATCACATTGATGTTGAGTATGTATCTGCCTGCGAGCAGGATCGAACGCAGGAGCTTTCTGCTCTGTTCAGGCTTTCCGAACTGGTCTCCGGGGATGAGCCAGTCTATCGCATGGAGGCTGATCTTTATGGTGAGGCGATAGGCGGCATACCAGAGGGCTATGGTGTACACCACGTGCCAGTGCCGCTGTGCAGGATCAAACCCTATGAAGAGGGGAGAAAACACCACTGCCACAAGGAAGATCAGCTCGCTGAACATATCCTGAACAATGGAAAGGACCTGCTGCATGCGGCGGATGAGCACGCTGCTCCGCATGGCATTGGTCAGGAAGTCCTGGAGCCGCAGGAGATAACCTTTCCCCTTGCGGAGTACATACACATATGCAGCGATGAGCAAGGCCACCCAGAGCACCTTGGAAGCGAACCCGCCGGCCACGAAGGGATCCTTGAGGGTCGAGAGCTCCTCGAGCACGATCTTTCTGCCGCCGGCCTGGGACCACCTGATGAAGAGGGCGATGTCGGTCAGCTCCCGCTTGAGTTGGGCTATGCCGTCCCGGTTGATGCCCAGGAGCCTTGCCCGCTTCTCCCTGCTCACCTTCTGAAGCACGTCAAGCCTCAGGGTGTTGATCTCCTCGGCCCAGGTAATAGCGGCCTTCAGCCTCTTCCATGCAATCTCGGCTGCCAGTGACGATGCATCCTCTGCGATCCGTGCAGTCTCATTTGAGAGTGTCTTCAGTTCTGCAATGGAGGCCTTCTGTTCTTCGTCTATGGGTGAAAGGGAGGAGAGGTCACCACTGTACCCTGGAGCGGTGGATATGGATGCAAGTGAATCGAGAGACGAAGCGAGGTCCTTCCTGGCGGCCTGCATGACCTGGACCATGTCATCATAGAGGGCATCCATCTCCCGGCTTTCAGCAGGGGTATTATTGAACCTGTTTTTCAGAACGACCAGCTGGGCAAGGTGTTCCTTCTCAGTTAGCGAGAGCTGTTCGAGGGCAAAAGCGAGATCATTCCGGTATATGGTCAGTTCCTTGCTCACTACCACGAGAGCGGCTCTTTCCCTCGCCAGTGCCTGGTCCGTTTCCAGACGGGCGGCCTTTGTCTTCTCTTCTGCAGCCCGGCGGGCCTCGGCTATCCTGGCAGCCTCTTCCCGGGCGAGCCTTTTCTGCTCCTCCTCCCTGGCCAAGGCTTCTGCCTTCCGGACGGCCTCGGCTTCCTTCTCATGGAAGGCCTCCCGATCGGTAAGCGGCAGCTTCAGAAAATCGAGCTGGAGATGAAGAGATTCATAACCTGCGAGCAATGTATTGAAGGGCGTGGTCTGGATGTCAGGGGTGGCGATCTCACTTGAAGGACTCACAGAACGCTGGGGTTGGAGGTCAGGGAACGGAGGTCTGCCAGACCAGTTCGCCTTCCTCAGTGCGCTGCGCTTTTCAGCGACAACCACCTGAAGCTCGGCCTTTTTTGCATCGACGGTGTTCGCATCAAGGTAATCGATGCCAAGGATCTGCGATACGCGGTCACCCTGCACGGCCTGCCCGGCCAGGGCTGCACGCAGGATCAGGATCTCCTGCAGGTGTGAGCTGAGCTGTGCTTCACGGTCATCGGTAGAGGGAGATGGTTGTGACTGCCCTGGAACATCGGCTGTGAGTGGGTGTGATTCCGCATATAGGGGTATGGTCATGAACAATACCATCAACAGGGGAGAGAGAGTAAAGGAAATGAGTCTTTTCAGGCCATTGAATGTCATGTTTTGAAATATAAGAGGTTTGTTTTAAAAGTAAACTTAAATTCAATACTTTTTCCAATTTGTACTTCTAAGTCTTGAATGAGCTTCCCTCCTTGCAGTTGTTCCTGGACACACGTCTGTAGGGATCCTGACGATAGTATTCCCGAAGGACATGATAAAGTTCCGGCGCATGCTCGACCATCTGCCGGGGCTGATCGAAGAATTGCTCAGTGGCGACAGCGAAGAATTCCGCTTCATTGGTAGCCCCGTAGGTATTGAGAAAGGTTTTCTTGCCATTTTCGGCGTCATGCTTGAGGCGAAGATATTCACGCGAGCATGTCTGGACCCAGTCACGGTATTCAGATCGTTTACGGAGTGGCGGAGTACCATCGGCAGCGCCATCGAGCATGTCCAGCTTATGAGCGAACTCGTGGTAAATGACGTTGTGGCCGGAGTCGGGTTGGCGGCCACTGCTCAGGGCTGCATCCCAGATAATAATTACCGGCCCCTTCAGAAATGCCTGCCCGATAATGGGCTGCTCAAGCTCCACTGGTGCGAAGGTATTCTCGAAGAAACCCGGCTTGCGCTGAGGTGGAACAACGGTGGAGGGATAAACGATGATGGATCTGACATTCCGATAGTAGTTGTGCGGCAGGCCAAGAAGGAGCAGACAGGCCTGAGCGGAGATCGTGACGCGGATCTCGTCGGTAAGCTCCAGGCCGCTGGCTCCTTCCCAGTTTTTTTCGGCGATAAACACCTGGATCAAGGTACGCAGGTGCGCACGCTGAGCATCTTCCAGCATGCAGTAGTGGGCGACGTTACGGCGGATGATGTCCTCCCAGGGCGAAGGGAACGGGGCCTTGGTGAGCTTTTTTCTGCGACGATCGACAAACCAATGAAACATTGTAACCACCTATTATATTTCAGCTCTCTGCAAATGGATAATGAACCATGCTACTCTGCTGATGTTTAATCATTATATAGTAAGATAGCCTTGATTATAAAGAAGGATATAAGAAAGGATCTAGGAATGGAAAGACTGATCAGTAAGCACTGGCACCATATGCCAGTTGAAGAAGTCTTAGACCTTCTGGAAACCGACCAGGATAAAGGGCTTGACCTCCTGGATATAAATCATCGGCGCGAGCGCTTCGGAAAGAATGTCCTCACCACGAAAAAAAGAACAAGCCCTTTGAGGATGTTTCTCCTCCAATTTCACCAGCCTCTGGTTTATATCCTCCTGGCGGCAGGGGTTATCACGGCCCTTCTCCAGGAATGGGTAGATACCGGCGTCATCTTCGGGGTGGTTATCGTGAATGCAATCATAGGCTTCATCCAGGAGGCCAAGGCCGTTAAGGCCATGGAAGCCCTGGCAAAGACGATGGTTACCGAGGCTACAGTCCTGCGCTCGGGTTCGAAGGTGAAGATATCATCTCCCGAAGTGGTGCCGGGCGATATCGTCCTGCTCCAGTCGGGAGATAAGGTCCCTGCGGATATGCGCCTGATCACCTCCCGTGACCTGCAGGTGGACGAGTCTGCCCTCACCGGGGAATCCGTAGCTGTGGAGAAGGCCACGGCGCAGCTCCCTCACGATACAATCCTGGCCGACCGCAAGAACATGGTCTATGGCTCGGACCTGGTGACCTACGGACAGGCATCGGGCGTTGTGGTTTCCATCGGCGACAACACGGAAGTAGGTCGCATCTCGGAGCTCATATCTTCAACCGAGGAACTGCAGACGCCACTTCTGCAAAAGATAGAGGAATTCAGCAAGTTCCTTCTCTATATCATCCTGGGACTTGCCCTGGCCACTTTCGCGATGGGCATGTTCAGAGACCAGAGCGCCTTCGATATGTTCATGGCCGCAGTGGCCCTTGCAGTGGGCGCCATCCCCGAGGGTCTTCCCGCAGCCATGACCATCACCCTGGCCATCGGCGTGGCGCGCATGGCAAGAAGGCGAGCCATCATCAGAAAGCTCCCGGCCGTGGAGACCCTGGGCAGTACCACGGTTATCTGCTCGGACAAGACGGGTACGCTCACCGAGAACCAGATGACGGTCCAGGAGATAGCCGCTGGCGGCCAGACCTATACGGTGAGGGGCACCGGCTATGCAACCGAAGGGGAGATCGTTCGTGCGGAGACACATTCCGGCAGCACCCTGTCCGAGTGTCTCATGCAGGTCCTCAGATGCGGGTTGCTCTGCAACGACAGCCTGCTCGTGGAAAAGGAGGGGCGCCTCACCGTTCAGGGAGATCCTACCGAGGGTGCCCTCATCGCGGTGGCTGCGAAGGCAGGCCTTTTCATGGAGCAGGAAGGCAGCCGGTTCAAGCGTCTCGATACCATCCCTTTCGAATCACACCACCAGTACATGGCCACCCTGAACGCCGATCTGCAGGGGGGCGGCAATATAGCATTCATAAAGGGGTCGGTGGAGGCGGTGCTGGAACGCTGCGGATCTGCCATGAACCCGCAGGGGGCACAGACAGGTCTTGATGCCCCGGCCGTCCATGCAGCCGTTGAGGCCATGGCGGGGAAAGGGCTCAGGGTGCTTGCCTTTGCCCTCAAGGGGATCGAGAACGGCAGGGAAAAGATAGACCACAAAGATATCACGTCGGGACTTACCTTCCTTGGTCTGCAAGGTATGATCGACCCGCCCCGGAATGAGGTCATCGAGGCAGTGCGCAACTGCCACAGTGCCGGTATCCGCGTGATGATGATCACCGGCGACCACGCGCTCACGGCCTCTGCCATAGCCGGAATGATCGGATTGCACAATGCGGAGAAGGTAGTTACCGGCAGGGAGCTGGCGGATCTGAGCGACAGCGAGATCATTGATATCGTGGAAGACATATCCGTTTATGCCCGGGTGGCGCCCGAGCAGAAGCTTCGCCTGGTGGAAGCCCTCCAAGTGCGGGGAAATATTGTGGCCATGACCGGCGACGGGGTGAACGATGCCCCCGCGCTTAAGCGCGCGAATATCGGCGTGGCCATGGGCATAACGGGCACGGACGTGGCAAAGGAGACATCCGACATGGTCCTTACCGACGATAATTTCGCATCCATAGAGGCTGCAGTCGAGGAGGGCCGCAGCACCTTCGACAACCTCACCAAGTTCATTGTCTGGACTCTTCCCACAAACATCGGTGAGGGTCTGGTCATCCTTGCAGCCATATTCGCAGGGGTGACCCTGCCCATCTTGCCGGTGCAGATCCTGTGGATCAACATGACAACGGCCGTGCTGCTTGGCCTCATGCTGGTGTTCGAGCCTAAAGAACCCGGCATCATGGCCCGAGCTCCGCGTGATCCGAAAGAACCCATACTCACCCGGACGCTTTTGTGGCGGATAGCCATAGTGGGCTTTATTCTGCTTCTGGGTGTATTCGGGCTTTTCGAGTATGAACTCTCTCTTGATAGAGATATCGCAGAGGCCAGGACCGTGGCGGTGAACGTATTTATCATGGGCGAGATCGCATACCTCTTTAACTGCCGGTCCCTGTCGAAATCCGTATTCGAGGTGGGATTTTTCTCTAATCTCTCTGTGTTCGGAGGGGTTGGCATCATGTCCGTCCTGCAGCTGCTCTTCACCTATCTGCCTGCCATGAACACCGCCTTTCAGAGCAGCCCCATCGGGATCGATTCCTGGGTACGCATCCTGGCAGCGGCCGCCCTGTTAATGGTGGTCGTGAGCATTGAAAAGTTCTTTGTCCGCAGAAAAGAAAGAAGTGCCTTGGTGTGATCTTTATGTTTTGTCTGGATGAGATTGGAACAGGCTAGACTAATGATAATACACAAAGATCATCACATTGTTTTGATTGTTGATACCTTCGATAAATTAACGATCTCTATTTCAGGAAATCAACTGTTGATCTTTAAGAATAATCTCTCGTGTAAGTTCTGATTAGAGCGAGTTCATCCATGTATCGAATCTAGTTTAAATATGTAGGATATCCTCTCTTTGATCAACTTTTAGAGGCATGATCCTGGGCCTCATGTATTTGACTCAATGTTAAATCTTTAATGATCTCAATCTTTAAAGTTCGCACAGATTGTATCTGGTCTCTATAATCAAGAATACTTGGTAATATCCCCTTACTGAAATGACCGATTAAAAGAATGATAATGACCATGAGTACTGAGACTATATACTGATTTTTTAGTAATCCAATTATCTCTGCCGGTAACAAGACCAGGAATACGATCATAAAACTATAACTTAACCAAACTATACTTCTTTCTTTCTTCTTTGATAACTCATTTATTCTGTTGCATAAATCATTTATAGCTTTGTTCTGATCACAACTAGTTTTAAGTCCAGAAAGATAAGTAACGTCAAATTCGCTTTCCTCGTTATATTTCTTTTCTGTCTTGTCAATCAAATCATCTTTCTTGTCTTTATAATCACCCATCATCCACTCACCCTTGCAGCTACTGTAGTTATGTTATCAATCTGGGATGCTCGCTGAGCCAAAAAATCTTTAATACTTATTACATTGTTTTCCTTCCTTTCCTCCTCAATCTCACGTGATGAGAGTTCATATAACTCCAACAACAGCCTTCTTTTTGACCTAGGTGGCATTTTCTTTCGCAAGTCATTCAATCTCTTCTCGACCCTTTCTATTAATTCTCCCATCAATTCCAGTTGGAACACTTGTGAGAAAACGTTATCATCGTTCTTGAGGTACATCTCTCCGTGGCCAGTGATAATCCAGTTAACGCAAATATTGTTGATTAACGCGTGTTCAACTACAAAATCCAGTAAGGTACCCCTCTGTTTTCTGTTCGCGAAATCTGACTGGGCTAATCCAAAGAGGTCAGCCAATTGTTTATCAGAATCATAACCGAGTGCACTCTTTAATCTATTGATCGAATTATCGTCTATCTTCACGATATCACCAATATATAATGTTCTGCTTTCATATATACTAATAGCACTGTCAACACAAGACTATCAATTTTTTTCAATGTTCACGATTTATTGTTGACATTATTCACTTTATCGTGATATTTAATCATTATGAATAATGACGCACGAAATACAAACACTTCGACTCAACTCTACTTGAATGAAATTGAAGCCTCTAATATGCTTGGCTTGAGCGTTCATTTCTTGAGGCAACAGCGGTGCAAGAGACCCGCCAACATGATACCCTACTCGAAAATCGGCAAGAGAGTTCTGTACTCTCATCACGATTTGGTAATGTATATGGAGACAAGAAAAATTACAGCACATTATCCAAAAGAATAATGATCGATATGAATGACATTGATTCTCTTAATTTCATTT
>Ga0209203_1000797_pt1 | contig 25076 bp, 18 predicted proteins | sample AD_UKC109_MetaG_FD_184423 | JGI IMG/M metagenome (GOLD analysis project Ga0209203, IMG submission 184423) | Active sludge microbial communities of municipal wastewater-treating anaerobic digesters from Hong Kong - AD_UKC109_MetaG (SPAdes)... | ecosystem: Engineered > Bioreactor > Anaerobic >... | reverse complement strand
CGTAAATACCCGCAGACGTTCACAGGCCTGACCTGCCCGCATTGCGGAGAAAAAGGCATTCTGGACGTCACATACGATTATGAATCGATAGGAAAACAGATTTCTCGGGAATCCTTAAAAGCGGACGATAACCAGTCGATTTGGCGCTATCTCGCCTATCTTCCCGTTAGGGAAACAGACACAATAGCGACTTTGAAAGTGGGCATGACGCCTTTATACAAGGCCGTCAACCTGGGAAGATTGCTTGAAACGGAAAATCTTTATATCAAGGACGAAGGCCTTAATCCGACTCAAAGTCTCAAGGATCGCGCCTCGATCATTGCCGTAGTCAAAGCGAAGGAGACAAATGCGCAAACAATCGCCTGTTCGTCGACCGGAAACGCTGCGTCGTCTTTGGCAGGCAACGCCGCCAAAGCCGGTCTTTCCTGCGTCATTTTCGTACCGAAACGGGCACCTGCCGGGAAACTCGCCCAATTGTTGGCTTACGGCGCCAATGTCATCCGGGTCGACGGAGATTACAAAGCCGCTTTCGATCTGTCGAAAGCAGCCATTGAAAAGTATTCCTGGTATAATCGCAACGCCGCCATCAATCCTTTCCTGGTCGAAGGGAAAAAGACAGTCGCCTATGAAATTTGCGAACAACTGGATTTCCAGGTTCCGGACTGGATCGTTGTGTCAGTCGGCGACGGGTGTACGATCGGTGGCGTATACAAGGGTTTATGCGACTTCTCTTCAACCGGCATGATCGATAGGATCCCGAAACTGCTCGGAGTCCAGTCGGAAGGCTGCGATCCGATCGCCAAGGCGTTTTGGAAAAACGGACCGATTGAACCAGAAGAAGAGAATACCATCGCCGATTCGATCGCGGTCGGAATCCCCAGAAATCCCGTCAAAGCCATGCGGGCTGTCCAGAAAACCGGCGGTGCATTCATCGCGGTGTCGGATAAAGAGATCATGGATGCGATGCAACTACAGGGAAAAACCGAAGGCGTTTTCTCGGAGCCGGCGGCTTCCGCCGCCACTGCCGGTCTCATAAAGGCCTTGAAAACCGGCGTAATACAAAAAACCGAAAAAATTGTCGTTATCTCGACCGGGAACGGACTCAAGGACACCAAACACGCACTTGAAGCATTGCCAGAACCCGTCCTGTTGAAACCGGATATCGAGGCATTTGCAAAGTATATGAAAAACAAGAAGGAGATATCATGAACAAAATACCATTCGGACCGACATACGAAGAAATGCTCGATCCCTCGCTCTTAGGCGAAGAATTGCGGAACAAGGCTCTGGAAGCGAAAAAAAACGAACTTGATCCGCTGAATCTTTTTAACATCACCTGGAAAAACGAAAACAACGAAGTTAACAAAATCGTATTGCCGAAAGAACTCACCGGCGTCGAATGCAACATCGTCGTATTGCTAGGCAAATACTTCCCGTCCGGATCCCACAAAGTGGGACCGGCTTATTCGACTTTGATCGAAGGATGCGTGGATAACGCGATTGTTCCGGGAGAGCATACGATATTGGGGCCGTCGACCGGGAATTTCGGCATCGGCGTTTCATACATATGCAATCTGATGAAATATGACGCCATTGTTATCATGCCAGACAATATGTCCAAGGAGCGTTATGACCGGATCAGAAGATACGGAGCCTCGCTCGATCTGACGCCTGGCACCGAATCGGATGTCATTTTGACTCTCGAAAGGACTTTTGAACTTAAGAAGAATCCGAAAAATCGTTCCTTAGCCCAATTCGAATTATTACCGAATTACCGTTTCCATCGGCATGTGACCGGGAATTCCTGCATCGAAGCCGTTAAAGGCGTCGGGAACAACCGGATCGCCTGTTATTGCTCGGCTCCCGGCAGCGCCGGAACCTTGGCTGCCGGCGACCAGATCAAAAAGGTTTTTCCGGATGCCAAAGTGGTCGCTCTTGAACCTTACGAATGCTCGACATTGATGAACGGCGGTAGGGGACAACACCGGATCGAAGGCATCGGAGACAAGATGTGCACCCTGATCCACAACGTCCTCAACACCGATTTCATCGCCCTGATCAAGGACGACGATTCGGTAAAGGGACTGAAAATCATTCATGACGCGCCCGAGATCCTCGCGGAAAACGGCGTTGATCCAAAAATAGCCAAAAGCCTGACGGATCTGTTCGGAGTCTCTTCCATCTGCAATATCATCGGTGCCATCAAGATGGCAAAATATCTCCGCCTCGGTCCCAACGACAATATCGTGACAATCGCGACAGACGGGTTCGATCGTTACGAATCGGTTCTTGAGAATCTGGGAACCAGATATCTGGAAACCGCCGATTTCGTTTTGCGTCGCTGGTTTGTGGATGTATTCCGGAAAAACGGTATCGAAGACATCGTCGATTACCGGGAACCGGCTCAAAAGGAAAAACTGTTCCGCCAGAAAGAAAATGACTGGCTGAAATTCGGTTATACCCAGGAATATTTAGATAGCATGAAACATATGGATTTCTGGGATGAGGAATACAACAAGATTTTCGCATACGACGAACTGATCAGAAACCGCCGTGGGAGAGAATGATATGGATACAAACAAAAAGATCCTGGAACTGGCGCAAAAGTACGAGCCGGAAATGATCCGTTTTCTTCGCGACATGATCAAAATTCCTTCGGAGAGCGCCAACGAAAAGAAAGTCATTGAAAGAATTGCATCCGAGATGGAAAAAGTCGGTTTCGACGAAGTCAGAATTGACGGTATGGGAAATGTCATCGGCCGGCTGGGAAACGGATCCCATCTTATCGCGATGGATGCCCATATCGACACCGTTGGCATCGGCGAAATCAAAAATTGGAAATTTGATCCCTACGAAGGCTACGAGGACGATGAAACGATCGGCGGCCGCGGAGCGTCCGACCAGGAAGGCGGAATGGCTTCGATGGTTTACGGCGCTAAAATCATCAAGGAACTCGGTATTTTAGACGATTGCACATTGCTTGTTACAGGCACAGTCCAGGAAGAGGACTGTGACGGACTTTGTTGGCAATACATCATCGAAGAGGACAAGATCAGACCGGAATTCGTTTTGATTACCGAACCGACTTCATGCCGCATCTACCGGGGACACCGGGGAAGAATGGAGATCAGGGTTCAGACTTTCGGGGTAAGCTGTCATGGAAGTGCGCCGGAAAGAGGAGACAACGCTATTTACAAGATGGCTCCGATCATCGAGGAACTCGAGAAATTGAATTATCGGTTGAAAGACGATCCTTTCCTCGGAAAAGGCACATTGGCGGTTTCAGAATTATTTTCATCGTCTCCTTCCAGATGCGCCGTCGCCGATGGTTGCACACTTTCGATTGATCGCCGGTTAACTATGGGAGAAACATACGAAACGGCTTTGGAAGAGATCAGATCTTTGCCATCCGTCAAAAAGTCAGGCGCCAATGTCGACATGTACGATTACAGCCGTCCTTCCTACAAAGGACTTGTCTATCCAACCGAGTCGTTTTTCCCGACTTGGGTAGTCATGCCCGACCATATTGCGTGCAAAACTTTGACAGAGGCTTATAAAGGCTTATATAAAGAAGAACCGGTTCTGGATAAATGGACGTTTTCCACGAACGGCGTTTCAATCATGGGAAGATACAACATTCCCTGTGTCGGCTTCGGACCCGGGCACGAAGAAGAAGCTCACGCCCCCAATGAGAAAACCTGGAAAAAAGAATTGGTTAAAGCCGCAGCGCTTTATGCGGCCGTCCCGAAAAACTATATTGAAAACCTGAAAAAGGAGAAATGACATGAAACCACAATTCAAAGGAAAACATTTCATAACTTTGGAAGAATGGACCAAACCGGAGATTGACAGACTTCTGGAAGTTTCGGAAAAACTCAAATATGATTTTCTCCATAATAAAAAAACACCCTATCTGAGAGACAAGGTCGCTTTTTTAATGTTTTTCGAGCAATCGACGAGAACGAGAAACTCGATGGAGGCGGGAATCGCCGAACTCGGTGGAACCGGCATTTTCCTCGATACTTCGAAAATGCAGATCGCCCATGGCGAAAGCGCCAAGGATACGGCTACGATTTTGTCTTCTTATGGCCATGGTATCGCCTGCCGCAACTGCTTTTGGGGAATTGGAAACAAATACATCCGTGAAATGGCGGCCAATTCGACTGTCCCGATCATGAACCTACAATGCGATATATACCACCCGATGCAGGGACTGGCGGATCTGATGACGATCAAAGAAGTCGTACCGACGATGAAAAGACTGAAAGTGTCGATTATCTGGGCTTATGCAACAACTCATAAGAAACCGATTAGTGTCCCGCTGACGCAGATCTTGCTATTCCCGCGCTATGGAATGGATGTGACGCTTTGTTATCCGGAAGGATACGATCTGCCGGACTGGGCGATCGAGAAGGCCAAAAAGAACGCCATGGAAAACAACGGGTCTTTCCATATCACTCATGACATGGAGGAAGGCTACCGCGATGCTGATGTCGTTTTTCCCAAAAACTGGGGAAGTTGGGTAAACAATCAATCGGATGTCGTGGTGGATGATTTGTTGGAAAAATACCGGGGCTGGAAATGCACGGAAAAAATGATTTCCCTAGCCAGCCCGGATGTTAAATACATGCATGCTCTTCCGGCCGACCGCGGGAACGAAGTGGAGGATTCCGTCATTGACGGAGTTCATTCGATTATATACCAAGAAGCGGAAAACCGTTTGCACACCGCCAAGGCCGTCATGGCCATGACGATGGGTGGCAAATAATCGGCCGGTTCGTTTAGATGCGCCTGTTCTTTGCCGTTTTACCAGATGAAAGAGCAAAATCAAAGTTGGCCACTGTTTCCAAGAAAATGCGAAACATGGCGATTTCCGGCAATTTCACAAAACCGGAAAATCTACATCTCACCTTAGAATTCATGGGTGAAATAGATAATGATGGTATCATAAGACTCAAAAAACTTGTTCGTGATTTCTTTTATCAAGGATTTGTCATCCAAACCAGAAACATGGGCTTCTTCTCGAATCGCGGCTCTAATGACATCCTGGTTTGGAACATCGAAAAAAGCAGCGAACTAGCCGGACTTGTCGGAGTTTTGAGAGAAAAGTTACGGAATATGAATTTTCAGGTTGACGATAGGGAATACCGCCCGCATTTTACCATTGCAAGACAGATCAGGCTGACTGACGGAGCCAGGGATATGATTGTTAAGACGCCGGAACCAACCATGTTCATGCAATGCGATCGTTTATCGCTGATGGAAAGTGCTAGAGTGAATGGGAATCTGTTATATAGAGAAATTGTTGGAATAGATTTTTTCAGTTTAGCCGAAGAAACGGACAAATAAAAAACGGACCGAACGGTCCGTCTGTCAGTAGATTTCCTTGTGAGATTCCTGATACTCCTGAAAAAGTTTCAGACACTCATCCCGGTATTTCTGATTCATACCGAGGATATCCGGGTCTTTTATGTCGGATTTGACGAAATCGTAGATGAAGTCATCGCGAAAACCGATGGCGTCCGCATCCTCTTTTTGACATCCGTAGACCACATTTTTGATATTCGACCAAATGATGGCTCCCAGGCACATCGGGCAGGGAAAACATGTCGTATAGAGTGTGCAGCCTGTCAGGTCGTGGGTTCCTTTTGCTTTAGCGGCTTTTCTTATCGCGTTGATTTCGGCGTGGGCAGTGGGATCGTGGTCGCCAAGCACCGTATTGGAGGCGACAGCCAGAACCTTGCCGCTTTCGTCGATGATCAGGGCGCCGAAAGGACCGCCGATGTTTTCATTCATGGTCTTTCGGGCTTCTTTGACAGCCATTCGCATGAGATCCATGTCGCCTTGCTTCATATGATTACCTCTTTCCTGTTGTCAAACTATGCATTACAATTATAGGACGAAAAACATGATTTGTAAATTTGACTACGAAATTTAACCGGAAAATTCCGGTTTGCAAAGGATGATTGATGATGAAATTCGTGTCATGGAACGTAAACGGCCTCCGAGCCGTCATGCAAAAGGGATTCGATGCTTTTATTAAAGAAACCTCACCGGACTTTTTGGCTCTTCAGGAAACCAAGATGCAGGAGCACCAAAAGGAGTTCGCTTTCGCAGGTTACCATGAATACTGGTATTCGGCAGAAAGAAAAGGCTATTCTGGAACGCTTGTATATGCAAAACAAGAACCGCTTTCCGTCATCAGGGGACTGCAAAGGGGCGACCATCCGGAAGAAGGCAGGGTCATCGCTTTGGAATATCCGGATTTTTATTTCGTCGACACCTATTCCCCAAATTCGCAAGAAGAGCTGGCAAGGCTCGATTACCGAATGGCTTTCGAAAACGATTTCCGTGAATTTCTGAAAGAACTCGATGGCAGAAAACCGGTCATTTTGTGCGGCGATCTGAATGTCGCGCACGAGGAAATCGACATCAAAAATCCGAAACAGAATGCAAGAAACGCCGGTTTCACGATCGAGGAAAGAACCAAATTCACGGAATTACTGGAATCCGGCTTCACGGATTCCTTCCGTTATACCCACCCGGATGTGGTCAAGTACAGTTGGTGGAGCTACCGTTTCAACGCCAGACAGAACAATGCCGGATGGCGAATTGATTATTTCGTTGTTTCCGACCGGATCAGAAACAAAATAAAAAAAGCGGAGATTTGGAACGATGTTTTCGGAAGCGATCATTGTCCTGTCATGCTGGAAATCGACATTTGACGGCTCTTAACCTGAAAATCATTGCTTTACCGGAGGATTCCAGATGAACGCCAAAACCATGAAAATCATCGCAATCGTCACCATGACGATTGATCATATCGGCTATTATCTTGTGCCGGAAACATCGGAGTGGTATTTGGCGACGCGTATTATCGGCCGCATAGCTTTTCCTCTTTTTGCATTTTTCATCGCCGAAGGATATTGGCATTCCCATGATAGGACGAAATATCTGGTGAGATTAATGGATTTTGCGGCTATGTTCGAAGCGATCATCATCGGATATTATCTCGCTAGCGGCGTCAATCTGATATTCAAGGTAAACATCTTGTGGACGCTGGCGGCCGGCTTGTTATGTCTGATTCTTCTAAATCGACAGGAAATTTATTTTAAATTGTTGGTGATTCCATTAGTTATCGGAGTGGAGCTATTGAAATTGCAATACGGCGCCTATGGAATCGGACTCATCTTGATATTCGGTTTTATCCGCAAGTTACCCTGGCGGGTGTTGGCCATGGCCTCGTTCACGCTTTTTTTCATTCAGATTCCCTTGTTTCAGCTAATCGGACTTGATTCATATGCCCGTTATCAAGGATATAGCCAATGGTTTTCGCTTCTTGCCCTCGTACCGATTGCCTTTTATAACGGACAAAAGGGGACTTTCAACAGATATTTCTTTTATTTTTATTATCCCGCGCACCTGATCCTGATTTACAGTTTATCGCTTTTGATATGAGGAGGATAACGTGATGGAACAAAGAATTGTGACAGTTATGGAAATGGCAATGCATGAAAAGACGACGATGAAGGAAAAAGGCATCAGTCTTTCCGTGCTTGTGGAAAACGCCGGCAAGGCCCTGTTCGATACGTTTATCAGGGAATCCGGATACGTTCCCGGCCAGACGATCACGGTCGTATCCGGCATCGGCAACAACGGCGCCGACAGCCTTGTGTTCGCAAAAATAGCTCGGGAGTCCGGATATCCGGTGAAGATCGTCATCCTCGGCAATATCCGGAAAGGTTCGCCGGAAATGAAAAAACTGGCGGAAACATCAGATGAATACACAAATGCCGACAAGGAAAAGGAACTGTCCGAAGCCATGTTCGACACCGATTATGTCATCGACGGCATTTTCGGAACCGGAATCAAACGAGACGTCGATGGTCTGGAAGCCTCCGCGATCGAATTGATCAACACTTCTCGCGCCTTTGTATATTCACTCGACATCCCTTCCGGGATCGAAGCTGATACCGGAAAAGTGATGAAAACAGCAGTCATGGCCGATATGACCGGTTATGTTCAGTATCTGAAATTCGGGCATCTATGCCAGGAAGGAATCGACTTCTGCGGTAAAATCCGAGAAGCCGATGCCGGCATCTTGTTCGATATGAAACAACCGGTTAGGGAAATCGTATCACTGGCCGACTTCAACTTGCTGGTTCCAAAGAGAATTCGCAACTCCAATAAGTACGATTATGGCAACATCCTCATAATCGGGGGAAGCGCAGGAATGTTCGGAGCTCCTCAACTTTCCGCCTTCGCTGCAATGAGATCCGGAGCCGGCTTAGTCACAATCGCCATAAGAAAAGAAGAAGCCCCGTTCATGACCCAGATATATCCGGAAGTCATGACGGCTTACTACGAAAAACCGGAAGAGCTGGTCGGACTTTTGGAAAACAAGGACGTCGTTTTGTTCGGACCCGGGTTTGGAAAAGCTGACAAAAACGGAGAAACAATCGTTAAACTGCTTTTAAAAAGCGGAAAACCGCTGGTGATCGACGCCGACGGGCTCGGTTATTTCAAGAGCCAGTTGAAAAATGCCGGATTGAAGCAGAAAATCGTCATCACTCCGCATTCGGGCGAACTTATGCGCCTTTTGGATAAAAGCAGGGAGGAAATCTACGGCGATGTCGATAAATTCCTCGAAGAACTCACAAAACGACAGATCACGGTCATTTTAAAAGGGCCTTCCACATTCATCGCCGGCGGCGGACGGATGGCTTGTTCCGTTTCCGGGAACCCGGGCATGGCAAGCGCCGGGACCGGCGATGTTTTAGCCGGAATCGTTGCAGCAATGATGGCAAGATTGGAAGACCCGTTCGAAGCGGCCGTAAAGGCAACGATAATTCATTCGGAGGCCGGGAGAAAAGCAAAGGAAGTTCGCGGCGAATCCGGATTGATGGCACATGATCTCGTTGATTATTTGCCGCTTCCGTGATTTTTACTAAAAATTTATGTTCTTCTTATTTCTTGATAATATGATATAATACTGTTTGGTACTCATCTAAAAAACTATATTGCGATTGCTTTTCTTAAGCGGTCGCCAAACGACAAAAGTTGGTGTTTTGATGGATATTTTTCTGAGAATCGACACAAACCTGCTGGCTATGGCCGTTCTGACATTCATTATTATAATGTCGATAAACCGTTTGGATAAAAAAACCACGATGAACCGTCTGTTCGTTCTGGTATGTCTTCTCGATATGACCGAACTGGTTGTCGAGACTGCCTCGTGTTTCTTAAACGGCGTCCCCGGCACTTTCGTCTACGTGCTGTCGAATATACTGCACGTTGTCCTGTTTTCGGTCGCCCCGCTTCTCGGCTTGCACTGGTTTTTCCTGGTCAGGAACATTTTCAAGCCTTACCGAAGAACCAATAAAACGCTGTTTTTCATTATGCTTTTGCCCGTTATCGTCAATTTCATCGTTGTCTTGCTTTCGCCGTTTTACGGTTTCACTTTCACGATCGGCGACGGAAATGTCTATAGCCGCGGATTCTGGTACTATGTGACCGGAGGCATCACCTTCCTTTACATGCTGGTTTCAATCGTCATCATCATCGCCAATCACAAAAACGTCCTTAAAGACGAATTCATGATGATCATGAGCATCTTCATGCTGCCGGTGCTGGGCGGAATAATGCAGGCGATATTTTACGGAGCCTTGCTGATATGGTCGAGCTCGGCCATGAGCCTGGTCATCGCCTTCATCTTCTTGCAACAGCGGATGATCCATCTGGACAGCCTGACCGGCTGCTGGACAAGGGATTCCCTCCTTTATTTCATATCGTTGAGGCTTAATCGGAAAGACGGCGGATTCGGAGCCATCTATTTCGATATCGACAAACTGAAACAGATCAATGATTCATACGGGCATCTGGAGGGAGACAACGCCATCAAGAAGGCGGTGTCTTTCGTCAAAATGGAACTCGGACCCGGCGACATCATCGCCAGGATGGGCGGCGACGAGTTCGTCGTGATCGTCGATTCGGGATCACCGGAAAAGATTTCCGAAATTTTGGCGAGGATCAAGGAGAATTTTGCCGATTACAATCGCCGGATGGAGAACAAATATGTTCTTGACTGCAGTTTCGGCGCCGATGTCTATTCTCCGAATTATGTGAATTTCGAACAGTTTCTCAATAACGTCGATACTTTGATGTATCAGCACAAAGAACGATAAATCGGACAAAATACCGCCGGATATGGCGGAGAGTCTAATAATATACAATTGTTTAGTATACAGCGGCCAAATTATAATTATTATTTTGGTTGCTTTTTATTATATGTATGCATATAATAGAGGTGCTAAAACCCGGGGGAGGTTATCATATGATCATAGTATTCGTCATCGACAATTACGGAGAACTTTCCAACGGAACCACGATGACGGCAAAACGAACCAAGGAAATGTTGGAAAAAAGAGGCCATACTGTTAGAATCGTATCCGCCGGTCCGATCATCGGAGAAGGATATTACCAATTGAAGAAACGTTGGATTCCGATTGTCTCGGAAGTGTCCGCGAAACAGCATATGTATTTTGCCAAATTCGATCGAAAAGTCATGGAAAAGGCCTTTGAGGGCGCCGACATCGTCCATTTCTTTTTACCGTTTTCCGTATCGATCAAAGGTATCAAACTCGCCAAAAAAATGGGCATTCCGGCAACGGCCGCTTTCCATACCCAACCGGAGAATGTCACGTGGGGAATCGGAGTGGGTCCGGCGGGAACGTTGTTGGCAGATTGCATATATTACCGGTTCAGAAGACGGATGTATAGAAGGGTTTCGCGTGTGCATTGTCCGACCGAATTCATCGCTGGAGAATTGAAAAGACATAATTACCGGAATATCCTGCATGTGATATCGAACGGTATCGGTCCGGCTTTCCATTTGGAAGAAACCGAAAAATCCAAAGGGAAATTCGAAATTCTTTCCATCGGGCGCTACGCTCCGGAAAAGCGTCAGGAAATCATTCTGAAGGCGATTTTTGTATCCGGTCACAAAAATGACATCCATCTTACTTTGGCCGGTACCGGTCCTAAAGAAAACAAACTAAGAAAAATAGCCAGGAAACTGGATGTCGACACCACATTTGATTTTTATTCGACATCTGATCTTATCAAGGTAATCCATAAATCGGATCTTTATGTCCACGCTGCCGAAGCGGAGATCGAGGGCATATCCTGCCTTGAAGCTTTTGCTAGCGGGGTGACTCCCGTGATCGCAACCGCTAAAAAAAGCGCTACAGCACAGTTTGCTTTGGACGACAGGAGCCTTTTCAAAGGCGGGAATTACAAGGAACTGGCAAAAAAAATCGATTATTGGATCGAGAATCCAGATGAATTGGAAAAGGCTGATCATTTATATGCCGAGTCAGCCGAAAAATATAATCTGCAGCTTTCCTGCGATTTGTTCGAAGAAATGTTGAAACAAGCGGTCGAGGATAAAATTCGTGAGAATGCCGCCAGTACGGAAGCCGGAAGAAAGATTTCGAAACGCGTGAAATTCAGTCCGTTGAAAAAAGTACTCAGCGCCGCATTCTATTATCTTATTGCCGTTCCTCTTTTGTCGATATATATATATTTCGTGAGAGGCGTTCGGATTCGTAATCGCCGACAGTTAAGAAAGATAAAAGGCGGAGCGGTTCTCATCAGCAATCATGTCCATACTTTGGACTCGGCCATGAACGGTATTGCCGCTTTTCCGAGAAAACCGGTTTTCACTGGCTTAAGAGCCAATTTCGAATTACCGGTTGCCGGCTTCTTCGTGAATATCCTCGGAACTGTTCCGGTGCCCGAAACATATGACGAAACAAAAATATTCTTTTATGAATTAACAAAACAGCTTCGGAAAGGGAAATTGGTCCATTTCTTTCCGGAAGGCGAACTGATCAAGTACGATACAGATCTCCGTCCTTTTAAGAAAGGCGCTTTCCATATCGCCGAAGAAGCGGAAGTTCCCATCGTTCCGATTGGCATCAGCTTTCACGAGAAAACATCGATATTCCCATTGCTTTCTCCCAATAAAGTCGTCCTGACCGTCGGTGATCCGATATATCCGGATGCCTTCAAACGCAAAAGAGAAGCGATTGATTCGCTGTTCGAAGAATCACAGGATGCCATGGAGAAACTCATAAAAGCCTGAAAAGCCGCGTAAGCGGTTTTTCTTTTCTTCCCCCTCTTGTTTCCCGCTAATATAGCGGATATAATGAAAACGGGTTTTTTGGGAGGTATATATGGCTGTTTATTCTTATAAAGGGATTAATCCGGCAATATCCGGCAAAGCGAAAGTGTTTCCTTCCGCAACCGTTTGCGGCGATGTCAAAATCGGCGACAATTCCAGCGTCTGGTTTGGTAGTGTGGTTCGTGGAGACATGGCAAAAATAACCATCGGCAGGAATACGAATATTCAGGATAATGCGATCGTTCATACGAGCATCGATCATCCGACCATGATCGGGAATAACGTCACGATCGGACACGGAGCCATCATTCACGGATGCACGATCGGCGACAATGTTCTTGTCGGTATGGGAGCCGTAATTTTAGACGGAGCCGTCATTGAAAAAAATGCGATGGTCGCTGCCATGGCACTTGTACCGCAGGGAAAAACTGTTCCAGAAGGGATGCTTGCGCTGGGCGTACCAATGATTGTCAAACGGAGTCTGACGGCAGAAGAAATAGAAACAAATTATGAAAACTCTTTAGAATATATGAAAATGGCTGTTGAATATGACTGATATATCACTAGACCAAAAACAATGCGGTCTTTTGGAAAATGCCGCAGCATATGTCAAAACAATTATGGAAAACGACGAACCGGGACATGACTTTTCCCATATCGAACGTGTGGTTGGCAATGCAAGAAAAATCCTGGCAAAGGAACCGGCCGATCCTTTCATCACCTTGATGGTCGCTTATCTCCATGATCTTGATAATCCCAAACTTCAGAGAAAAGAAACAAACTTGGCCAAAAAATACCTAGATTCCTGCGACCTCGATTCCGTGATCAAAACTAAAATACTAAAAGCTATTTCCGAAATCTCTTTTTCCGGGCAAAAAAACGGAATAAAAATCACTTCGAAGGAAGCCGCAATCGCTCAAGATGCCGATAGACTAGACGCCTTGGGAGCGATTGGAATCGCCCGCACTTTCTCATTTGGGGGACATCTGGGAAGAAAAATATACTCTGGCAGAGTCGATGATGATTCCTCTTTTGCCCATTTTTATCAGAAATTGTTTCTGCTCGTGAATCTCATGAATACTAAAACAGCAAAAAGGATTGCTAAATCCCGTACTAAGTATATGAAAAAGTACGTTAGAAGATTGGCAAGGGAGACATCATAGTCAAGTAATAATCCCCAACGAACATATTTTGCCTTTTCAGGAAAAAACATTTCCCTTTTCCGGCAATATTTGGTAAAATATATGTTGCCCGGGAAGTAGCTTAGTTTGGTAGAGCGCTTGGCTGGGGGCCAAGAGGTCGCAGGTTCAAATCCTGTCTTTCCGACCAGAGATAAAAAGACCGTCCGAAAGACGGTTTTTTGTTTATTTCAGGGATAAAAAGCAAAATATGCAAACAAAAAAAAAGAACATATTGCTTAACGGATAAATGTTTTGTAAAATAATAAAGAAGTGCGGGGGTGGCGACTTGGCAAGGATGGTTGAGTTCCGCGAAAAGATCAAGAAAAAAACTCGATTTGAAGCGTTCAAATCGATTTTTTCGTCACTTACCGTTACCGTGGCGGCAGTAGTGATTGCCGCAACGGTCATTCCTAAAAGCGCTGTGGCGTCGTTTGCGGCCATCGAACCATATGCTAACGAAATTATCTACCATGTCGATGTCACCGATGAGGAAAATGCAATTATTGCCGGGACTCTGAAAGTGGTTCTGGAATGCCAGGACGAATATTACGAACAATCCCTTGAACTGGGAACCAGTTCGGGAATATTCACCGGACTGAAGACTAATACGGAATATTCGATCAGAGTGGAAGCGGACAAGGGATTCGGCACCGAATACCTTGTGAACGACAAAGTGAAAACCGAATCGAGAGCCGGCGGGGCTATCACCGGTTACGAACTGATCAGTTCTGGCGAAACCAGTTATCTGGAATACGACATCGGATTCTTCCTTGCCGATCCGGAAACCGAATTGACCGGATTCACTATGACTTATTACGTTCTGATGGACAAGGAATACATTGTAGAGGAAGAAACGACGGTTCAACTGTTGCCAAACGAAACCAGTGTGTCCATCCTTGTCCCTTACTACGATAACAGTTCTGTATATATCGAAATTTCTGGGGAATATGTAAACGGAGAAAAGACAATATTTGATCAACTAACTTTTGACGAGCCGTTATATTACATGGGATCATTTTATATCGAACAAGTAACTAATGACATGATTTCTGTTATCGCATATGCCGAACCATATGGCATCGAAGATATCCGTTACGAACTCCATTTGCAGCATAACAAGGTGGATCTCCAGGTGATTGAGATTACTCCGTCATCAATGGAAGAAGGTTATATGCACGAATGCGGAGAAGAAATCGTCTTCAGTAACTTGCGCCATAACCGGAGATATGACATAAAACTGTTCGCTTATTATCAAGATCCTACGACACTGGCTTATGTCGAACGGGTCGTATACGAAGAAAGCGTAACTACCATGCAGGATTTCGACTGCAATGTCGATGTGACCGAAACTATCGATGCCTATCTTGTCACCGTGACAATCGTTGATAGTTCTGACACTTTCCAAAACGCTTATTACGGAATATACCAAACAGTCGATTATGGGGATGGCTATATTTATGACCAACTCGAATTCTGGCGTGATTCCGATTTCACCGTCAATGCCCATTCCAAGATTGTTATGTTTACCATAAACAAGCCGGATTACGAAGATTGGCACATCGAGATCGGCATCAGTTCGGACACCGAGTATTACTACTATTACATCGTAACGGAAATAACTCCCTGAGGGAAGGAGACAATAAAATGAATATAAAAGAAATTATTGAGAATTTTAAAAACAAACCGTCTAAGGAAAAGGTCAAGACAATCATTGTAGTCGCTGTGATCTTCATATGTCTGTTCTTAGGAATGTTCGCACCTCGACTTTTTCCGAATACCGTGTTTGCCAACATCATCGCAAACAGTCTTGGGAAATTTTTCGATTTGATCACCTTTTTCTCCAACAACTACATAACATTGCTCGAGTGTGTGGCGGTCATCGTTTTCGTTTGGGTTCTTAACAAGGTCCTGGCTTGGCTTGTCAATATCCTGGCCAAAAAAGGCCACCGTTCGGAAACGATCGGTAATTTATTGAAAAGCGTCGTCAAGTATCTGAGCTACATCGTGGCAATTTGCTTGATTTTGTCAGCTTGGAACGTTCAGACAGCTACTTTGCTAGCTGGCGCCGGGATCATCGGCTTGGCGATTTCATTCGGAGCCCAAAGTCTGATAGAAGACATTTTCAGCGGTCTTTTCATCATCTTTGAGAAGCAGTTCTCCGTCGGCGATGTCATCCAGATCGGCGACTTCCGCGGCGTGGTCAAAGAGATCGGCATTAGAATCACCAAGTTCGAAGACATCAGCGGCGATCTCAAGATCATCAACAATTCCGACATCAGGGGCGCCGTAAACACTTCGGTTTCGCTTTCTCCGGCAATCTGCGACATTTCGATCAGCTATTCCGCCGATATCGAAAAAGTCGAAACACTGATCAAGGACAACCTGAAGGAAATCAAGAAGAACGTTCCCGGAATCAAAGAAGGACCCTTCTATTTCGGCGTCGAGAAACTTGGCGATTCATCCGTGGTTCTGAGAGTGGTCGCCAAAACGGACGAGCAGAAAAAGTATCAGGTCGTACGCGGATTAAATCGCGAACTCAAGATTTTGTTCGACAAGAACAAAGTGGAAATCCCCTTCCCGCAGATAGTCGTTCATCAAGACAAGAAAAGTTCATAAAAATTAAACTGCCAATGGCGGGTCGCAAATACCGAGGACCCGCCTAGGCGTTAATTTTCGGTCAGGCGTTTTTTTTGTTTGCAAATCTTTTGTCTCGTGATATAATAGTTTCGCATGGAGTCATAGCTCAGCGGGAGAGCACCTGCTTGACGTGCAGGGGGTCGGGGGTTCAAACCCCTCTGGCTCCACCATGGTCGAATAAAAGGCGAAAATCGTGTGATTATCGCCTTTTTTGTCAATAAACGTTGTATTCCGATTAAACCGATTTGACAAACTCAAGCCTTTTCAAACTTATGTAAGTTGATCGACTAAATCGCTTTTTTTAGCAGTAAACTGAACGAAATTATATACTCATGATACATCGATCCGGCCTTTTGTCAATCGTCTTGTTGTTTTATCACTATTTTATATATATATAATAATATATCTATAGAATTATTATATACACTGTATATTTTCCTTATGTTTGTTGAAAAATATGTTTTTGTGTGTTATCATAAAACATTATATGTGTCACAGATACCATGGTGTCTGTATATTCAGATAAAACATAGTCGACAGGAGGTAGAAAAGACTAAATTGCGTAAAAAAATTGCTGCAGTATTATTAATTATGCTGTCTGTTTTCATGATCATCGGTTGTGATATAAACGATTTTATCGATCAAAACAACATCACGATTTCCCAAAATACAACAACGGTCGATATCACTTCAACGACAACCGACATAACCGAAAGCAGCTCAACTATGGATCCGGTGATTACCACCGATTCTACATCAGGAGGAAGCGTTGAAACTACGACCTCCGAGGACGAATTGATTTTAAATATTTCTGATGTGATTACCGGCACGATCGGGGATAGTTACACTATCCGGGCAACAGTGATCGAAACATCATCCAAAGGATTGCTTGTCGCTGACGTAACCGGCTATGTCTACGTCCATCTTGGCATCGAACCAAGTTTCGTACAGGGCGATTATTTGGAGATTACTGGATTGACCGTGGAATATGGCGGCGCCGTGCAATTCGGATCTGAAATCGTCATGACCAAATTATCCGAGAAAACGATTCCCGATCTTCCGGATCCCGATATTCTATCGGCTGCGGAGATCACCGCCATGGTCGGAGGTTTTACTGTGGGAGAATATGTCGAACTCAGCGGAACCCTGTCTGTCAGCAGTACATATTACAACCTGACAATCGAAGGAACGGCTGTCATTGGTTCCCTTAACGCCGCCGATCCCGTTTCCATGTTCGGCGATTTTGTCGGACAGAACGTCACTGTTCAAGGCTATGTTATCTATATCAGCGGTTCGACAAACAAGTATCTGAACATCATTGTCACCGACATTGAAGACAATTCAATCGAACCTGGATATGTTACTATCGCCACAGCAGTAACCGGCACGGTCGGGGATAGTTACACTATCCGGGCAACAGTGATCGAAACATCATCCAAAGGATTGCTTGTCGCTGACGTAACCGGCTATGTCTACGTCCATCTTGGCATCGAACCAAGTTTCGTACAGGGCGATTATTTGGAGATTACTGGATTGACCGTGGAATATGGCGGCGCCGTGCAATTCGGATCTGAAATCGTCATGACCAAATTATCCGAGAAAACGATTCCCGATCTTCCGGATCCCGATATTCTATCGGCTGCGGAGATCACCGCCATGGTCGGAGGTTTTACTGTGGGAGAATATGTCGAACTCAGCGGAACCCTGTCTGTCAGCAGTACATATTACAACCTGACAATCGAAGGAACGGCTGTCATTGGTTCCCTTAACGCCGCCGATCCCGTTTCCATGTTCGGCGATTTTGTCGGACAGAACGTCACTGTTCAAGGCTATGTTATCTATATCAGCGGTTCGACAAACAAGTATCTGAACATCATTGTCACCGACATTTGTTTATCTTCGGAAAGCGACATATTCGCCCTGACCGTAATTACCGTAAATGATTTGCACGGATACATCGCCCAGGACGACGACGGGACAGGAGGAATTTCGAACATGGCTTATTTGATCAACATGATCCGTAATGCCAATTCACTCGATGACGTGGTCCTGATCGGCAACGGCGACATGTTCCAGGGTACGGCGGTTTCCAACATGACCAGGGGCTTGTCCGTGATCGAATGCATGAATGAGATGGATTTCGATGCCATGGGCATTGGAAATCATGACTTCGACTGGGGTATCGACGCGATCCTTGCCTATTTCGACGGCGACGAAACCAACGGCGAAGCGGATTTCCCGCTCCTCAACGCCAATATCTATCTGGTGGCGGACGACACCCTCCTGAGTGTGGTCGACGGCAATGTTTTCGTATACACGATCGTCGAACGCGAAGGTGTCCAAATCGGCATTATCAGTTACATCGGCGATGTCTATGATTCGATCATCTATTATGAGACTGAGGATTACTATTTCGACAATGACATTGCGGCTTCCGTCGCAGTCATTGCGGAGGAACTCGATGAAGCTGGCGTTAACATCATCGTCGTCAATATCCACGATGGCGATTCCAACGGCGTCGAATATTATTCGGTGAACAACCAATTAGCGGCACTTCAAAACAGCGAAGGCGAATACCTGATCGATATCGTGATCAACGGTCATACCCACAGTTATCAAACCGGCGCCATCACTCGCATCGACGGCATACCGATGCTCGCGATCCAAGCCGGTGGCAAAGGCAATGCCTTCGGTAAGATCGTTCTCGACATCGACATGAATACCATGACCGTCACAGATTATTCCATTGAATTGGTCTATGTGTCTTCGGCCGGTACAAATTACGACGCCGATGTCGAAGAAGTTGTCGACGAATACCTCGCGCTCACAGAAGGAGAAGTCCTGGCTGTGGCTGGAGAAACAGTATCGAACACTTCGCAACTCCAGGATTGGGTCGGCAATGTCATGTTGGCGAGTACTGGAGCCGACATCGCCATCAGCAACACCGGTGGCATCCGGGCGACCGGAAACATTACCGCCGGCGAAGACGTCACGGTGGCCGATCTCTATGAGATCAGCCCGTTCGATAACATGCTTATCTTGATGGAAGTCACCTACTCCGATATCGAAGAACTCCTAGGTAACAGTTCCATCTTCTATCGACTGTCAGATGGTGTAACGCTGAACGAAGAAGACACCTATACGTTGGTTATCATCGATTATGTCTATGGTTGGGATCAGATGGAAACTGTCCGCAGCAGCGTCGACATCAATACCGGTCTTCTGATCCGGGATACGTTGATCGAGGACATAAGGCTCAAAGGTGTGGCAGAAGAGGTTTTCAATCCGATTTCCGATCCCGAAGCCAACATCGGAATACAGGTGTTTTGATCATTAATAAGCATTTTGCAAGAAAAAGCAAGTCGTTTTCGATAAAAAGCCCCGAACGGTTCACGCCGTTCGGGGCTTTCTTATGTATGTTTGGCTAGATTTTTTTGACGGGAAAACAAAGTGTGTCCGTCATGTCCATCAGATTGGAAACTCTTAATACCGGCCCAACCAATTCCAGGTTGTTTCCCGACAACCAGGTTTTTGCACTTTCCTCGGCGCCGATCTGGTTTTTTACTTGGATGTATTCATAAGCCGGAACAACCCACTTGGTCCAGCCCTCCGGGGCTACGCTGTCGTCTTCGACTTCGATGCCGGCCAGAAACAGTTTGCCGTCCGCGCTATGCAAACTCCACATGCTCGTGGATTGTTGGGCGCCGCCTTTGTTCAGGGGCCAAACTTCCATGAAGCCGTCTCTGACCATGTCCCATAGTTCTTCCTCGTAATCGTTTCCCGATACGGGTCCTTCTTTGCCAATCACGGCAAATGACTCTTTCTTGACTTTCTCAAAATCCATAATCGATCTCCTCTCGGTTGTTTTGTATTTGTGAATCGTTTATCGCCTGTAAATAAACAAAAGGTCAAAGCATGGTTGTTTTTGTTACCTCAGTTCGTATCTTATTTGATTTTGTTTCTTTTGTCAACAAACAGTCGAAATTCCTCACAGCATTTACCCGATATAGTCGAAGACGCTCGTTTTGGATTCGGTTTGTATAAGTGTTTCAGATATGTATAAAAACAATTTTATCAGGACATACTCATGCCGGATCTTATAATCTGGTAAGGTGTTTTTTTTAACAGATTATAAATGGGAATAAATAATGACAATGCCATGACTATCAGTATCCCGCCAAACACCAGTAAATATTGTCTGACATTCAAGGAGAAGAATATGATATCAAAAGGCAAATCCGAATTGAAGTCTTGATTGATTGCACGAAGAATATAACTAGAGGAAATGACAGACAAAATGTAGGAAATAGTTATAATGAATAAAGTTTCAAAAGAGAAAATCAACATAAGACTATGGTTTGCGGCGCCCATCGACTTGATTACACCGACCCGATAACGATTTCTATATATGGATATGCACCCATATCCGCATATGCCGATAAACATAACCGCAGCTGATATTATTCCGAGATATGTTCCGGTGTTTTTAACGGAATCCATGAACTGTGAGGTATCCATTAGCAAAATTGTAAAAGGAGTATATTCCGTGAAATCGCTGTTATAATAATCGGGATTGTCTTCAAAAAAGGATTGGGGCTTTTGGGGCATATGAAAAGAAGACAGAATCTGAGAATTCAAATCCCAGTTTTCGGAAAGAGACAGATATGATTTTCTTAGTGTGCCGTTTTTATGACCGAGAATCCAGTCAAAATCCGAATAGCATCGCAATACGGCGTCATTTAAGCTGTCACTTTCATAAATACCGTACAATTGTATTCGTGGCCCGAATAAGGTTGTCTTGTCCCAACTGTAATAATTTAAATATTGGTAAACGCTGAAATTTATGGTGCCGTAGTTTTGAAAAAAGTCTGAATCAACTTCGGAAACATCGATTCCCAGAATATCAGCAACCTGATAGTTTGATAGCAATATACCGATATATACCGACATTTCAGGATTCACTGCTAGCATGTTTAAATCAGAAATATCGTCAGTCACGATTATCTTGCGATATTCGTTGTCATCATCATATGTGTTGTCATATGTGTCATCTGTGATAATGACATTGTTTATCGAAACTGTATCGCCAAAAGAAGTTATCTGCGGAATAAAATCCGCAGTGGCGAAAATAACCTGAAGCATCGCCAGGTATCTGGATTCGAAGCGATAATCGCTGTCGCTACCGTCTTTCGTATATTCGTAACGCTGATAATCGCTTTTCAGAATACCGACGATTTTCATTGATTGACCGGTGTCCCTGTCAGTAAGTGTGTTGTCCAATAATTCTTCCATTGTTTCCATTTCCGGATATGCATCTACATAGATCATCATGTCAGCCATATAATCGTATATGACGACTTCGTTGTCTTTGGCTGGATATCTGCCATAACGAAGCGGTTGATGGAATTGGGAAAAATCATCGACGACAACGACTTCCGTGAAATTCAGCGACACGTAACAGTTCATCGTGAATCTAGGATTGTATGTAAAGCGGAAATACGTGAAATCCTGGAATGATTTATTAAAGAAGTATGATTGATAAACGGGAATCAAACCCGACGTTTTGTCTTGTAAACGCAGAATATCGTCCGTTGATATGTTTTCATAATAGAGTTGGCTTCCCCACATAATCATTTCATCATTGACGAAAATGGCATTTTCTTCGTATTCGCTTACCGGAACGATATAAACATCATTGTATTGCAAAGTATTGACAAATGTATCGTTATAATTATATTCGGAAATGGAAAAAAGACATGAAAAGACAGTAAAAGCAGCAACCAATATGATAATCAAGGGGATTATGACGGGAATATTTTTGCGAATATTGGCAAAAGAAAGACCGAATAGCGTAAAACAAGAATGTTTTTTTGCCAAAAAAGACGGATCATCGGCAGGCATAGAAATCGCTTCGGTTGCTCGTAAAGTCGTGTCTTCGACGATTACGCCCTGATCCAGACGAATAATCCGGTCGCAATATGGTTTTATTAGTTCGGTGTCGTGGGAAACAACAATGACTAAGCGGTTTCTGGATATATGTTTTAAAATATCCATGATGCCGGTAGCGGTTTCTTTATCCAGATTGCCTGTCGGTTCGTCACATAAAAGGATCTTTGCGTTCTTCGCTATGGCTCTGGCGATGGCGGCTCTTTGTTTCTCCCCTCCGCTTAACTGCCCGGGCATTCTTGTGGAATAACCGTCCAATCCCACGGAAGACAAAGCTTCAAGGATTGTTTCGTCGATTTTATCCGGGTCTGTATCGGACAGCTTGAGCGCCAATTCAATGTTTTCGTATACGGTAAGGGAACCTATGAGATAGTATTCTTGAAAAACAAAGGCGACAATTTTCTGCCGATACATATTGATCCGGCGTCGATTCATCCGGTCCAAACGTTCGCCCATGTATTCTATATAACCGTTTGTTGGGCTGTCTATGCTTCCCAACAGGTTAAGCAAAGTCGATTTTCCGCTGCCAGTTTTTCCCATGATTGCCACGAAACCTTTGGCATCCATTCCGAAAGACGCGTCGACAAGTCCCGACGTGGTCGTTTTTCTGGACAATTTGTATTTTTTGGATATTTCCACCGCTTTGATCGCTGATCTAATAGCCATTTGTTTCCTCCGAGAAAAGACCGGACTTTTATTATTTTGCGCAGGCAATCAGTATAAAAGGATAGCGAGAAGTATTTCGTTTGGTGATTTTATTATAGCTTATCCCGACAAAATCGTGAAGATATATTATAATATTTTTAATATTCTTTTTCAAACGCTAATCTTGTATTTGATGAGCGATATTGAGGTCGTTTTATCGGTTGATTCGGATTTTGTATAGACCAACGAGAATATTTGTCGTCAAGCGTGTTTTCCATATTGACAAAGGCAAAATCCATGATATAATTCTGTCTCAGGAACAAATGATAAGGCCGATGGAGATGCTATATTGGGTCTTGAGAATATCTTAATTGCCGGCAACGAGACAACCGCCGAATTCAATGTGCCGGATTATTACGAATCGTTTTCCTGCAAAGGTCCGGAGTGTAAAAATTCATGCTGCAGCGGTTGGGAAGTGACGATCCCGATGAAGCAGTATTTTTTATTGCAAAGCATGAGTGCCGGCAAAAGGGCGAAAACCGTAATGGACAAATCTTTCAGATTGTTGCCTGGCGCAATGCCTGAGCGATATGCCGAAATCGTCCATGACTATGAAACCGACGACTGTCTGTTGCATATGAAAAACGGTTATTGTCTGCTTCACTTTGAATTCGGGGAAAAAATGCTACCGGCGGTATGCCGTTATTATCCCCGGGGGATTAGGAGCAGGATGGCTTACGAGTGTTCGCTGTCAAACAGCTGCGAACGGACGTTGGAGCTATTGTTCGCAAACAATGAATCGCTGACTTTCAAAACCGCAACGCTCGCTTTTGCCGTAGAGCCGGTAAAAGACAGGGGTTCGAATAGCGAAATAGATCTTTACGTCCGTTTGCGGGCGTTTTGTTTTGGCATTCTTGCAGATCGCAGATATCCTTTTTCTGTCAGGGTCATGAAAATGGGAAAGTTCCTTGATTCACTGGCAAGGGATGGTTCCCGTAACTTTGACGATATCGACATAGACTGGATTCCAAAAGCGCCAAATATCGATAAAACCCTTGTTGTCATGGCCCATGTCGCCAACTCATGCAAGGATGTATGGGATTCACTGTCCGATTATTCAGGCAAGGCTATGAGCTACTTTGGCGAAAAGCAGGGAATGAATGAATACGAAGAAGCGAAGAGACATCTAGACAGCATACTTCCATATAACGAAATCATGTTCGAGAAGATGCTCGTCAACAATCTGTTCTTCCGCGAGTTTCCGTATCGAAAAGGCTTTGCCGGTTTGGATGCGGAATTCGTGGCGTTTGCCGGAACCTATCTTTTTCTACGCTATCTGTCGCTGGCTTTGATGAGGGATGGAAGCGATATCGGCGATTTCGTGGATATCATGGCTAAAGTGTTCCGGGTCGTCTCCCATAGCGCTTTCGAACGTAACATGATTATTTTTCTCAGACAGATCGACATTGAGAGACCGGAAAGTTTTCAAGACATGATCGGATTCTGATGATATCGTAAAAGACCTCCAAAAGGAGGTTTCTTTTATCTTTGGAAATGCATGAGGCCTTATTGCTTTTTGATTTCCGCCATTATAAAATAAAAACAGGCAAAATCCTTTTTAAGGCCGGAAACGGGGTAAATCGATGACTTTCAAAAAAACGGGGGAAAGAAACCGCGGATGGGCAAGCAAGATAGCGCCGCATCCGGTTTTGAACATCGCCGCCTTGGCGAGCGTGATCGGCGCGATCATCGCCCAGATTCTGATTACGCCTTTTGGTGTCGACACGATCGTCACCAGCACGATCATTACGATCACCGTGGCGCTGGTCTGCGCCACCATCACGGTTCTATCCATCACGATATCCCTGCAAAGACAGGAATATTTCGGTGTATCTTTACAGGAAATCAGGAAACTGAGACAAGCCCCGGCCTTCAACTTTCTGACCATGCTTCTGATTTCGGTTCTTATCACTTTCGGCATCAGCCTGACATTCCTTCTGGGATTTTACGTCGTGATGTTCGATCTTATCGTTTGTCTGTTCGTTTATCTGTCCTGCTTTGCCATCCAGGAACTTCCGCTTTTGATCGATAGCGAAAACCAAGCAAAAAGAATACTTAAGAGGCAGTACCGGGCCAACCGGACCAACCATACCAAGACAGATATGGCGAACATCAATTTCGCGATTGAAAACGCCATTTTCACCAAAAGCCTGTTCGAAGCCTATCAGATGTTTGCGGACAAGGAAGCCGACACCGATCTGATGGACGATCTTCTGGCATTGCAGGAAAACCATGTCCGCAATCTGGTTTCAAGCGCCGATAAGGTGAAACAGATCGCCAACATGACGATGGCACTGCAAAACGTCAAATCGATCATGCAGGAAGATTCCCCGTTTGCGGGGATCATGCCAGATTACCGGGACTACGCTTTCCGGATGCCGCGGGTTCTTTCCCTGATTCACAGGATTTCCGCCAAATCCGGG
>Ga0209203_1000796_pt1 | contig 25179 bp, 23 predicted proteins | sample AD_UKC109_MetaG_FD_184423 | JGI IMG/M metagenome (GOLD analysis project Ga0209203, IMG submission 184423) | Active sludge microbial communities of municipal wastewater-treating anaerobic digesters from Hong Kong - AD_UKC109_MetaG (SPAdes)... | ecosystem: Engineered > Bioreactor > Anaerobic >... | reverse complement strand
TGTCCAGCGCGCCCAGCGCCAGGCGCATGCCCGGCGCGCGAAAGGACAATTCCGTACCGTCGCGCGTGGTGCAGATGACCTCCTGGCCGGCGACCTCCACCCGGTCGGGCCCCTCGGCGATGCGTTCGTCGGTCGTCAGCCAATCCGGTTGGATCAACCCGCGCTCCAGCGGCAGAATGCTTTGATGAAACAGCGAAACGACGGTCAACGTCACCACGCCGATGCCCAGGATGATCCAGTACCAGATCATGTCTTTTTCCTTTTCAGCCACACCTGCCGACGTTCCTTGCGTTCCATGCGCCGCATCAGACGCGTTTCGCGTCCGGCCACCTTGTCCGGTCCCGGCCACGCGCCGCTGGTTCCCGCGCCCAGGATGCCGGGCAGGTGGCGGCGCAGGTGAAACACGCCGACCGCGGCGATCACCGCCTGATACACGCTCATGATCAGCAAAAACGGATTGAGCAGATCGTAGCCGCTATGCACCGTCACCAGCAGAAAAACGAACATCCAGTATTTCGATTTGAAGACGACCTTGAAGGGCATCTCCATGATGTTGCGGGCGATGATCATGATGATCATGTACAGGTACGTTGCGATGTACAGACCGCCGGCCATCGGGTAGGCGAAGCCGAACTGCATCGCCGTGAGCATCACCACCACCATGCCGGTGATGTCGTTGAGAATATCCGACAACGCGCCCTTGTCCGACGCGTAGCGGCCCAGGCGCGCCACCGGTCCGTCCAGGCCGTCCAGCAGAATATGCAGCGTGAGCACGATCCAGCACCAGATGTATTGCTTGAGGCCGAACAGCGGGAAGAACACCAGCGGCACCAGCAGGAAGGAAAACAGCGTCAGCGAATCCGAACGCACGTTGCGCCGCACGAACAGCATCGCCAACGGCCGAATAAGTTTCGTGCGTCGATCGGCGATTCGCTGGACGTACTCCTCTTCGTCCGCGCCGAAATAGTGCAGTTTGTGCTGCGGTCTCGGATTTTCAAGCTCTGGTTGCTGCATCGAAAGCAGGTTGCCCGCTCCGCGCCCGACCGTCAAGAGCCCCGCCGGGGATAATCCCTGAACCTATTCATTGTGTGAGTCCTCGGCCGGCGCGGTAGAACCGCGCGTGAATGCACGTTTGTTTGCCGTGTGCCACACTTTTGGCGAAGCCAAAGGTGTGTTGGTTCGGACGAGCACAGCTTTCGCCTTCGGCGAAAACTACGGCACACGGAAAGACAGACATTCTTTTGTGCGTTGCACTTCCCGACCTTTTTCCAAACGGTGAAATTATCTTCCAAGAGGACGCCATTTTCCCGCTTGGCCGCAACGAGGCGAAGGCATACAATCGGCCGCAATGAATGTACTGGGCATCGAAAGCAGTTGCGATGATACATCGGCCGCGGTGGTCGTCGACGGACGCCTGGTGCGCTCGTGCGTGGTCAGCTCGCAGGATGCCTTCCACCGTCGCTTCGGCGGCGTGGTGCCCGAGGTGGCCAGCCGCGCGCACATGGAGGTGATCGACGCCGTGTGCGCCGACGCCCTCGAGCGCGCGAACATGACGGCCGCCGACATTGACGCGGTGGCGGTGACCGCCGGACCGGGGCTGGTCGGCTCGATTCTGGTCGGCCTGGGTTTCGCCAAGGGCTTCGCCTATGCGCGCCGCCTGCCGTTTCTGGGCATCAATCATCTGGAAGGCCACATCGCCGCCGCGTTCCTGGACGGCGACGAACCGCACTTCCCGTTGCTGGCGCTGGTCGTCTCCGGCGGGCACACGCACCTGTATGAAATCACCGGCTTCTTCAATTTGCGTCTGCTGGGCCAGACGGTCGACGACGCCGCCGGCGAAGCCTTCGACAAAGTCGCCAAGCTCATGGACCTGGGGTACCCCGGCGGGGTGGTTGTCGACAAGCTGGCCAAACAGGGAAATCCGCAGGCCTTCGACCTGCCGCGCCCGATGGCCCATAGCGGCGATCTGATGATGTCCTTCTCCGGATTGAAAACCGCCGTGCGCACGTTGGTCGAGCAGGCGGGCGGACCCGACAAACTGCCCAAGGCCGATCTGGCCGCGTCGTTCCAGGCGGCGGTGATCGACGCGCTGATCCGTAAGACGCGTTTGGCTCTGGAAGAAACCGCGCACCAGCGCCTGGTCGTGTGCGGCGGGGTGTCGGCCAACAGTGAACTGCGCCGCCGCGCGCAGGAATTGTGCGCCGAGATGAACGTCGCGCTGACCATGCCGGCGATGACCTACTGCACCGACAACGCCGCGATGATCGCCGGGGCGGGTTACTATCGCCTGGCCGCCGGCGAACGCTCCGACCTGTCGCTCAACAGCTACGCCACCCTCGCCAAGGCGCCCTGATGGACTGGTTGAAAAGACGCTGGCGGCAGTTCTACAACCAATTCATCAGCCTCAAGGGGCCGCCGGAAAAAGTGGCGCGCGCCTTTTCCCTTGGTTTGTGGATCGGCTGGTTCCCGATCATCGGCACCCACAGCATCATGACCGTCGCGGCGGGCGCAATCCTCCGCCTGAGTGTGCCGGCGATCTTCCTCGCCTCGTGGATCTGCAATCCGCTGACCATCGCCTTCCTGTTGGTGGCCGATTATGAAGTCGGGAAATTCCTGGTCGGCGGCGCGCACTTGAGCGGCGTCGATTTCGGCGAACTGACCTTCCGCGAGATGCTCTCTCTCGGGTGGGACGTGCTGTTTCCGATGATCGTCGGCGGTTTCATCCTGGGATCGATCAACGCGCTGATCGCCTATTACCCGATCAAACTTTGGGTCATCCGCGTTCGCCGTCGCGGCGCTCAACCCAAACCGATCGAGCCGCAACCATGACCGCGCAGCCGCCGGTGGAGGCGAAAAAGTCGCTCGGTCAGAATTGGCTGCTGGACCAAAACATCGCCCGCAAGCTGCTGGACGCCCTCGCGCCCGTCGCCGGCGAAACCGTGGTGGAGATCGGTCCGGGCGGCGGGGCGTTGACCGAACCGCTGTTGGCGCGCACCGACAACGTGATCGCCGTGGAGATCGACGGGCGGCTGTTGGATCATCTGCAGGAAAAATTCGGCGAACGCATCGAGTTGCTTCACGCCGATTTCCTCGACATCGACCTGACCGAACTGGCCGCGCGCTGCGGCGGCAAGCCGGCCGTGCTGGGCAACCTGCCGTATTACGCCTCCAGCCCGATCCTCTTTCATCTGCTGGCCCACCGGGCCGCCTTGTCGCGCGCCGTGCTGACCTTGCAGAAAGAGGTCGTCGAGCGCTGCATCGCGGGGCCGGGCACCAAGGATTACGGCAGCCTCTCCGTGCAGTTGGCCCTGGCCGCGAAGGTGAAGCGGTTGTTCACGATTTCGCCGAACGTTTTCCGCCCGCGCCCGGGCGTGGAGTCGGCCGCGATGTTGGTGGATTTCACCGCACCCCATCCGCGTCAGCCCCGCGATCCCGCGCTGCTGGAGAAGGTCGTGCGCGCCGCCTTCGGCCGTCGCCGCAAGACGCTGCGCAACGCCCTGTCCGCCGAACTGGGTGAAAATACGGCCGCTTATCTGCTCGACGCCCTGGCAACAAATCCCATGATCCGCGCCGAGCAACTGAGCGTCGAACAGTTCGTCGATCTCGCCGACGCCCTGGCCGCGCGCGGATAATAAGGCCTTATTTCGGCTCGATTTTTCTTGCGGAAAACGCCCTTGTATCCGATAAATCTCGGTGGTATGTTAAGCCGCCAATTTTCGGGAGGCGGCGGAGTGTTTTGCCTGCGCTCCGACGTTTTTCACAATGTGACAAAACGAAAAGGGAGCTTGTGGACAAACCGCGGCATATCGTGGTTGAGGGGCCGATCGGGGTAGGCAAAACCAGCCTCGTCAGCCTGTTGGCTGAACGGCTCAAGGCGCGGGCCATTTTCGAACGGCCCGAGGAAAACCCTTTTCTGGAAGGGTTCTACCGCGACAAAAAGCGGTTCGCCTTTCAGACGCAGCTCTTTTTTCTCGTGTCGCGCTACCGGCAACAGCGCGAGCTGATCCAGCAGGATCTTTTCGCGCGCAACACGGTGTGCGACTACATGTTCGCGAAAGACAAGATTTTCGCGCACCTGAATTTATCCGACGACGAACGTCGGTTGTACGGTCAGATCTATGAGATTCTGGAACGCGAGGTGGTCACGCCGGACCTGGTCATCTACCTGGTGGCCGATCCGCGGATTTTGATGGAGCGGATCCAACGTCGAAACTTCCGCTATGAGCGACCGCTAACCATCGACTACCTCGAGGAACTGACGGCTGCGTACAGCAAATTCTTTTTTGCGTACGACGCAAGCCCGCTGTTGGTGGTCAACACCAGCGACATCGATTTCGTCTACAACGCCGACGATTTCGAAGCCCTGGTGCAACAAGTGATCTCCCATCGGCGCGGTACGAAACAATTTATTCCGCTTGGATCCGGCTGAGCCGGACCGGGACGGGCAAAGCGATCGGACTCGCTGTACATCGTTGCGCGATGTGTTGGCCCCTTCCGGTATATCCACGCACCGGGATGGGGTTTTTCGTTAAGAAGACCCGCCCACGAGAGGATGCGGATGCTGGTTCTGGAAACCGCCGCGAAAATGCAGGCCTTCTCCAAGGCGCAACGGGCCGACGGCAAGACCATCGGTTTCGTGCCGACCATGGGCTACCTGCACGAGGGCCATCTCGCGCTGATGCGCAAGGCGCGCGAGCTGGCCGACGTGGTGGTGCTGAGCATCTTCGTCAATCCGACGCAGTTCGGCCAGAACGAGGACCTCGACAAATACCCGCGCGACTTCGACCGCGACAGCCAACTGGCCGACGAGGTCGGCGTCGACGTGATTTATTTTCCCCAGCCCGAGGAAATGTACCCCGCCGGCTACCAGACGAGCATTTCGCTGGCGAGCCTGCCCACCGTGTTGTGCGGCAAAAGCCGGCCGGTGCATTTCGGCGGCGTGGCCACGGTGTGCTGCAAGCTGTTCAACATCGTGCAGCCGCATTTCGCGGTCTTCGGCAAGAAGGACTACCAGCAGTTCCTGGTGGTCAGCCGCATGGTCAAGGATCTGAACATGGATCTGGAGATCATCGGTTCGCCGACCGTCCGCGAGGCCGACGGCCTGGCCATGAGCAGCCGCAACGTCTATCTCACGCCCGAGCAGCGGGCGCAGGCGCCGGCGCTCATCGAAGCCCTGGGCCACGCTGAGAAGATGGTTGCCGCGGGCCATCGCGATCGCGACGAAGTCCTCGCCGAGGTGCGGCGCATCATCGAAAGCCGCCCCGACGCGCGGATCGACTATGTGGAACTGCGTACGTTACCCGATCTTGCCGACGCCGACGCCAAACCGGCGGGCCCGCACCTGCTGGCTCTCGCGGTGTTCTTCGGCAAGACCCGGTTGATCGACAATACGGTCCTTGAGTTCGGACTTGCAGGTTAAGAGAAGGGGGGACGCACGATGCAGCGCAAAATGCTCAAATCCAAAATTCATCGCGCGACGGTGACCCAGGCGGATTTACACTACGAAGGTTCGGTGACCATCGACGACAACCTGATGCGCGCCGCCGACATTCTGCCCAACGAGTTCGTTTCGATCTGGAACATCACCAACGGGCAGCGGTTCGACACCTACGCTCTGCGCGGTGAACCGAACAGCGGCGTCATCTGCGTTAACGGCGCGGCCGCGCGGATGGTTTCGCCCGGCGACATGGTGATCATCGCCAGTTGGGTCCGGCTGGATGAAGCCGAAGCGCAGAATTGGGAACCGCACCTGGTCTTCGTCGACGAACGCAACCGCATCAAAGCCGACACTCACATCGCGAGAATGAGCGCCATATGAACAAACGAGAAGAGTTGATCGCCCTGTTGCACGAGAAGTCCTTCCGCACCGGCGAGTTCACGCTCACCAGCGGCAAGAAAAGCAATTACTACATCGACGTGCGCGCCACCTCGACCGACCCCCGTGGCGCGGCGTTGATCGGCGACCTGCTGCTGGAACGCATCGCGTCCCTCGGCGGCGTGGACGCCGTGGCCGGCATGGTTTTAGGCGCGGTGCCGGTCGTCATGGGCGCGGTCGCCCGCAGCGTCGACGCGGGCGCGCCCGTTTCCGCGCTGCTGGTGCGCAAGGAAGCCAAGGGCCACGGTCGCGGCAAGCGTCTCGAAGGAACGATCACGCCCGGCATGCGCGTGCTGATCGTCGACGACGTCGCCACCACCGCCGGCTCGACGCTCAAGACGATCGAGGCCGTGCTCGATGAAGTGCCCGCCGCGAAAATCGTCGGCGTCGTCGCCGTGGTCGATCGCAACGAGGGAGGCCGCGAGGCCGTCGCCGACGCCGGCTACGAGCTGACCGCCTTGGTCACCGTCGACGAACTCTTCGCCCTCGGCGAGCGTCCGGTCGAATAGTCCTCCAGAATAACGATCCGAAGGATGCCACGGTCTTGCCCGTAGGGCATGGCCGGGCAGAATGTCGTCCTGACCTTTTTTCCATCGGGCCATAAACAATGAGGCGACCGCCGCAATGGCGATCGCCCCGTTGTCGTCATAGTTTTCTCGGTTGCTTACATTTTATGCAGAATGGTCGAGTATTTGGGGAGAGCCCAAATCGCATCTTCCACTTCGAGTTCGATCGCGTTGCACACCAGGCGCAATTCTTCGAGCGCCGCGCAGCCCGCGTCGCCGAGGTAATCGGCGCAGCCGGCCAGATCGTCGTGGGCCATCGCGTCGGCTTTGGCGAACACTTCGTCGACCGTGTTCAGGCCGCTTTCGAAACGCTCGAACAGATTCTCGAGTTTGTCGATGTTCTTCTCCAGCAGCTTCCGGCCTTTGCCGCCGGCCGAAAGCACCGCGGCCGACGAAGCCATGCCCTGTAGATGCTTGATCAACGCCGGGCGCACCTGCGTCCGCGCGATTTCCGCCAGCACGTTGAGCTCGAGCATCTTGATCTTGACGTACTGTTCGCGGCGGATTTCCACCCGCGCGTGAATCTCATGACCGGTCAGCGTTTCGTACTTCTCGAACAGCGCGATCACCTCGGGCTGCAGGTACGTGTACAACGCCTCGGGCGTGTTGCGCGCGGCGGGCAGGCTGCGTTTTTTCGCCTCGGAGTGCCAGTCGTCCGAGTAATTGTTGCCGTCGAAGCGGATGCGTTCCACCTCGTTGAGTGTGTCGCGGATGGCGGCCAGCGCGGCGTCCTTCACGTCGTCCAATTTTTCCTGATAGGCCGTGATGCGGTCGATCATCGTTTCCAGCCCGGCCGCGACCATCAGGTTCAGCGCCGTGGTCGATTCGGAGATGTTCTGCGACGAACCGACCGCGCGGAACTCGAACTTGTTGCCGGTAAAGGCCACCGGCGAGGTGCGGTTGCGGTCGGTGGTGTCCAGCGTGACGCCGGGCAGGTGACGGACCTTCAGGTCCAGGCTCGCCTCGTGCAGATCGGCGATGTCCTTGCCGCCGGCGATCGCGTCCAGCACCGCCGCGATGTAGCCGCCGATGAACACCGACATGATCGGCGGCGGCGCCTCGTTCGCGCCCAGGCGATGATCGTTGCCCGCGTCGGCCACCGACGCGCGCAGCAGACCGCTGTAGTTGTTGATGCCCAGCATGAACGCGGACAAAAACGCCAGAAACTGCACGTTGCGCTTGGGCGCTTCGCCCGGCTCCAGCAGGTTGTTGCCGTCGCTGTCCATCATCGACCAGTTCAGGTGTTTGCCCGAACCGTTCATCCCGGCGAAGGGCTTCTCGTGCAGCAACACGGTCAAGTTGTGCTCGTCGGCCACCTGCCGCATGATCTCCATCGTCTGCAGATTCTGATCGACCGCCAGGTTCGCATCAACGAACGTCGGCGCCAGTTCGTACTGGTTGGGCGCCACTTCGTTGTGCCGTGTCTTGAAGGGAATGCCCCGGTCGATGAGGATCTTCTCCACGTCTTCCATGAACGACAGCACGCGCGGACGGATCGACCCGAAGTAATGATCCTCGAACTGCTGCTGCTTCGCCGACGGCGCACCCAGCAACGTGCGGCCGGTCAGCAGCAGGTCAAGCCGATCCTGGAAAATGCTCTTGTCGACCAGGAAGTATTCCTGCTCCGGTCCGACGGTCACCTTCACCTGCCGCGCGGTGCGGTTGCCGAACAGCTTGAGCATCCGGTAAGCCTGTTTTTCCACCTGCCCCAGGGAGCGCAGCAGCGGGGTTTTCAGGTCGAGCACTTCGCCGTTGTAGGACATGTACACCGACGGAATGACCAGCGTTGCCGACTTGCTGCCGTTCATGATGAACGCCGGGGAGGTCGGATCCCACGCCGTGTAGCCGCGCGCCTCGAAGGTGCTGCGCATGCCGCCGGAGGGGAACGACGAAGCGTCCGGTTCGCTCTGAATCAGTTGGCCGCCGGAGAACCGTTCGATCGGCCGGCCGTCTTCCAGGGTCAGAAACGCATCGTGCTTTTCGGCGGTGACGCCGCGCTGCGGCTGAAACCAGTGCGTGAAGTGCGTCGCGCCGTGATCCTGCGCCCATTCCTTCATCGCATGCGCGACCTGGTCGGCCAGTTCGCGGTTCAGCTTTTCCTTCTGCTCGATGACGTTCATCAACGCTTGGAAGGCCGGTTTGCTCAAATGGCGTGACATTACGTCACGGGTAAACACCTTGGCGGCAAACTTTAAATGCATCTTTATCCGTCTCCTTGAAAATGAGAGTTGCTGGCTTTTTGTGAACGACCTGGCTGTTACTTTTCTTCGCAGTCGATAGAAGCTATTTTCTGCATTTGACGCGGTTTGTCAATGCAAAAAAGACCTATTTTGGAAATTTATACACTCGAAAGTGCCATATCTAGTGTAAAGGGTGGGTTGGTGCGGTTTTTAAATATATGTAAAATATCATTGGGCAGCCACGCTAATGACACAATATTCCGATGGATTTCCCCGGGCGCGGACAAACCGGTCAAGCGTTCGCGACTTTCGGTCGATATTAATGATTTGCTTTTTATGAAAAAACGGGCTGTGAATTGAACGCTTTCGCTCGCGCGAAGGTCTTGTAAGCGGGGATACGGATAGAGTATGGTGATGCAACTTTTACGCGTGACCAAGGAGTGATTCGACCGTGCGCCGTGTGATCCTATATCTGATTGTCGTGTTGATGGGCTTTTCCTGCCTGGCGGTGACCTGGCACCTGGAGCCGCCGATTCAACGTATGCCCAAACCCAAAGCGAAAGCGGCGCAAAATGGGCCGGCGAAAAAGGAATTTCACGTTCGCCTGTTTTCCCGCCAGAAGATCGAGCTCGACGAACTGACCGTCGAAATCGAGTGGGACGAAGGGGTGATCGACAAACCGGTCGTCAAATACGGCATGGTGACCCGCCGCGCCCGGCCGCGCCTGCGGGCAGCCGGCAATCACGCGACGATTCATTTTAAAAACATGAGCGGCGAAAAGGCGCAGATCGTCGGCCGCGGCCCGATCGCGCGCCTGTCGTTCCGGCAGGTGGATCAGGACGCCAAACTCGGTTCGCGCTCCGTGCGCGTTCTGTCGGCCAAGGGCCTGACGCCCGCCGGCGAGCAAGTCGACGTTGCCGGAATCACCGTGGCGCGGTATACACCAAAGGTGAAAAAAGCGCCGCCGAAGGCGGAAGCGCCGAAAGGGAATGATCAGTGAGCGAAACCTTGCGTCAGACAAAAAGTCTTGATGTGGAAACCAAGCGGTTCGCCATCGAGGATTATCTGGCCATCTTGCGTTATCGTAAGTGGCTGATGGTCGTCCCCACGGTCGTGCTGGTGCTGGCCACGGCCTTCGGCAGTCTGTTTCTGACCGACATCTACCGCGCGCAAACGTCGATTCTGATCAGCGCCGGCGACGTCCCGGACGATTTCGTGCGCACCACGGTCAACGATCCGATTCAGGAGCGCATCACCACCATTCGCGAGCAAATTCTCTCCGAAACGTTGCTGCTCAACATCGTCAACAGTTTCGGCCTCTATCCGGAAATGGCCAACCGGCCGACCGAAGAGTTGATCGCGCGGATCAAAGGCAACATCCGCCTGCAGATCTACGGCAAAAACGCTTTCACCATCAGCTACACCGGCACCGATCCGATGGTCGTGCAATCGGTGACCAACCGCCTGGCCCAGATGTTCATCGAGGAAACCGTCGGCGATCGCCAGAAGAAGGCCAAGGCGACGATGGACTTTCTCGCCCAGCAGTTGGAAGAGGTGAAAGTCAAACTCGACGGCCAGGAACAGGTGGTCGCCGAATTCAAAAAACGCAACATCGGCCTGCTGCCCGAGCAGATGGAAGCCAACCAGCGTACGCTGGACCGCTACCAGTTGGAACTGCAGAGCATCGACGATCAACTGCGCGCCTACGAGGGCAACAAGAGCCTGCTCGTCAGCCAGATGGTGCAGTTGCAGGGCGCGCTCATGACCGCCGGCGGCGGCCAGTTGGTTACCGCGCAGCAACAGCTCGAAGCGCTCGAAGCCGAACTCAAACAGGCCCTGCAGGACAAAACGCCCGAGCACCCCGACGTCGTCGCCCTCAAGAGCAAGATCGCCGCGCTCAAGGCCGAAATCGGCACCAACGTCATGGTCGACGGGCAGCAGTTCCGCGTGACCTCGGTCAACCGCGATCTGTACAACAGCATCCAGCAGACCGAAATCAAAATCCGCTCCCTGTCCGGCCGGCGCGCGTCGGTGCAGAGCGAAATGGCCAAGCTCAATTCCGACGTCTCCAAGGCGCCCGCCGTCGAGCAGGAACTGTCGGGTCTGATGCGCGACTTCGACAAGCTGCGCGAGACCTACCAGGATCTGCAAAAGAAATACATGGAAGCCAAACAGGCCACCGCCCTCGAAGCGCAGCAGAAGGGGCGGCAGTTCAAGATCATCGACGAGGCGCGTTTTCCGGAAAAGCCCTACAAGCCCAATCGGCCGCGGCTGGTCGCGCTGGCCTTCGTCATCGGCCTGATGCTCGGCATGGTCGCGATTTTCATCACCGAGCACATGGACCACAGCATCCGCGACGACAACGATCTGGCCGCGTTCACCGGTAAAACCGTGCTCGCGACGATCCCGCGTTTCGAGATGGAGAAAGACCGCATCGCACGCAGCAACATGATCAAACTCGCCATCACCGCCGCGGCGGCGATCGGCTTTTTGATTCTACTGTTCATCATTCTCAAGGTGGGATTCGGCTTCAATCCGCTCAGGCTGATCGGCCGCTAAAAGGAAAGCCGCACTTCGCACGGCGTGAAAGGAATCCTGGATCCCCGGGTCAAGCCCGAGGATGACGGTAAGAATTGTCATGCCCGCGCAGGCGAGCATCCAGGACCGGCAGATACCTTTCCTGACCTTACCTTACGCTTTCAATTTAGCGACCACGTCGCCGAAGAACAGCGCGTCCTTCACCCGCGCTCCGCGCGGTCGCATCGCGTCGTCGGCGTAAAGTTTGGCTTCACCGCTCTTGATCGCGTACACATCCTTGTCCAGCTTGACGGTCAACTGCCGCTTGGCGCCGACCTGCTTCATCCACTCTTTTTCTTCGTCGGGCAGATCGCTGATCTTGGCGATGTACACGTCGATGCGGTCGGTCGACACGCGCTTTTTCTTGCCGTCCTTTTTGATCGTTCGCTCCCACGGCATGGTCTGCAATTTGAAAAGCTTGCCTTCCTCGATCTTGCCGTAGGCGCCGGCCCGCATGTTGAAAAACAAATTGACGATGTCGTCGTAATACACGTTGGGCGGAATGTGCCGCGCTTGCGGTTTTTTTCTTTTGCCGTTTTTCACGCGCGTTTTGATCCACCGCCGCGATTTGTAGTTGAAGTAATGCCGCGATTCGCTCGTGCCCTCGGTCGAAATCAGCTTCGTGTAAAAACTCGAGGTCACAAACCGCATCCCCTGCGGCGTTTTCTCCGGGCTGAAGGTCGAGGTCAACACCTGCTTGCGGTACTTGACCACCTGCGCCGCCAGCCCCGTGATCGTCGCTTCTATCGACGCGGTGAACGTTTCTTCCGCCGTGCGCTTGAAGGTGATCTTCCCCTGCGCCGTCTTCGCGGTCATGAAGCGAATCTCGAACTTGATGCTCTCGTTGATGAACTGCTTCGCGATCGCCGCCGGCGGCGCCCAACTCGACGGATCGGTCTTTTTAATGCCCTCGGCCTTTTGCGGCTTGGCGGCTTCCTGCTCCACTTTTATTTCGAATTTGTCGGCGAACGCCGACGTGCCGAACAACAATATGCTGGCCGTCGCGGCCAATCCCGTGACCATAAAATCGCGACGGTCCATCCCGGATGCCTGAGCTGCATGATGGCGGCTTTTATCTTTCACGATCCGGTCCTTTCGTTTTGCTTATCGCCAAGATAATTGGCGGCTCCTATGCTGTCAAACGGCCGCCCGCGGAAACATGCGTCTCCTTGGGCGGCCCCCTTACATTCCTTTAGACACCGCCGCGCCGCAAAAGGATCACCGCAATTCACATTACCGGTTGTTGCCGATGTATGCGGGAGCTTTGGGATGGTTTGGTTTTGTTAGCCCCGCCAGGGGCGACAGATTTGTAGCCCGGTGCGCAAGCGCCGGGAAAAAATGTCCGATTTCACCCAAGCCCCGCAGGGGCGGCAGACGCAATTCAGCCCGCTTGACGCCCACCTATGCTTCGTATATGATATATATCATATAGGTCATATATGATATCGGGGAAATGAAAAGAGGGCCCGCATGAAGCTATCGAAAAAGGGACAATACGCCCTGCGCGTGCTGCGTCATCTCGCGGAAAATTACGGCGATAAACCGCTGTCGGTTTCGCATCTCGCGAAAATCGAAAACGTGCCCTATAAGTACCTCGAGCAGATTTTATCCACCCTGCGCAAACAGGGTTTGCTCGTGAGCGCCCACGGCAAGGACGGCGGATACGCGCTGCGTCGTCATCCGGCGAAAATCACCCTCGGCGACATCATCCGCGCCGTTGACGGACCGCTCGCGCCGATCCCCTGCGCCAGCCGCACCGCGCCGCATCAAAGCTGCGACTGCCCGTACCCCTTCGAAACCTGCTGGCTGCGTCAGGTGATGTTGCGCGTGCGCGACAACATCTCGGCCGTCCTCGATCAGGAGACGCTCGAGCAGATGACCCTCGACGCCAATCGCTTCGACGAAGTCGCGCCTTAAACAAAAGCGGCTTGCCGCCGCGCCCGCTTTTGTGTACCAATAACCGAACGTGACATTTACTTGACGGCAGGCCACCGTGCGCTGGAGGTTTGCCGTCATTGTCGTTTTAAAAGCCGCCGACGAACGAGGATGTGCCCGATGAACACCGCCGCCGAACAACGCCGTCCCTCCCTGCTGCGCGACCTGCGCGACAACGGTCCGATCTGGTTCATCTACCTGATGGCCATTTCGCTGCTCAACTACGAACTGACCAACGTGCGACCCGAACACTACGCGGAGGTGGGCATACCGCTGTGGCGCTTTGCGATCACCGCCGTGTTTCCGTTGTTCTGGGTGATTGTCTATTTCTACTTCCGCGCCCGCGATTCGCAACGCCTGAAAAACCGTTGGCGGACCTTCGGGATCGTCGCCGGCGTGCTGTTGGGCCTGCCGCTGTTGGCCGTGATCGGCGCGCGCCCCAGCTACCTGACCGAACAGCAGATCGTCATGTTCTACGAGTACGCGCAATTTTTGTGGGTGGCGCTCCTGCTGGCCCACGTGTGGTACACGCGCGGCTTTACGGCGGTCGCGTTGTTTTTCGGCGTCTGTTTTCTCTACGGCATCTGCCTGGAAAACATGGGGATCATCATCGGCTACTTCGGCGAAAGCCACTACCGCCACTACCTCGGTTTGAGTCCGGAGTTTTATCTGCCCGCGCCCGCCGCGACGATGCTGGGTTGGTGCATCGTCTTTTACATCTGCATCTGGCTGGCCGAGTATCTCGGCGACAAGCTGCGCTTCGTGCGCGGTCGGCCGCTGCGCCTGGCGCTGCTGACCACGGCGATCGCGCTGAGCCTCGACATGCAGATCGACCCGCTCGCCTCGCTCTCGGGCCTGTGGTGGAAGTGGGATCCGCGCCTGCCCGGTTTCTGGCTGGGCGTGCCGTTCATCAATTACGTGGCCTGGGCCGCCGCGTTTCTGCCCTTCGCCTTCGCCTATTTTTATTACAAGGGCCGCGAAGACCTGTCGCCCTGGCGGCGCAATCGTCGCTTGTTGCTCTGGGTGCCCTGGATGGTGCTGATCTGTCTGGCGATCGGCATGCCGATCATCATCCTCGCCGAGCGCGGCATCAGCGGACCGTCGTTTCAGATCGCCTTCGAATTCTGGGACAAGATCATGCCGTATTGATGCCGGAGAGACGGGAGTGAAGGTTGTTGGCTTTTACCCTCTCCCGGTGGGAGAGGGTCGGCCGTAGGCCGGGGCGAGGGCGATGCATAGTATAAAGATATTTTATCGGTGTGTTTCACGCTTTTGGCGAAGCCAAAGGTGTGCTGATTAAAATCGTTCCGGATCGCCTTCGAATTCTGGGACAAGATCATGCCGTACTGATTGTTGAATGATAGCCTTCAAGCCCGTAGGGCGCAGGTCAATAGCGAAGGGCTTCAGAGATTGTCGATAAATGCGCCGATAGGCGACAAACAGCCCCATCAGGGGCGATAGAGGGTAGCCCGACCCGTAAGCGTCGGGCATTTTCCCCCAAGCTCTACACGCATTCACACTCAAGACGAGAAAATCGACAGTCTCTTCAGCCCTGGTATAAAAAGGACCAAATTAAAACAAACCCCTGAAAGGGGTGCTGGACGTATTCACACCAATAAATGAATTAAAGTTCCTGCCGGTTGAGCGCCCAGGCGGCCAGCAGGCAGCAGGCGAGGGCATAGTGCGCCGCGTAGACCAGCAACAGCGCGTACGTGCCGCCGACGCCGTGCAGTACGGTGAAATCCTTGAAGCTCAGGTAGAAAGTCGAGGTCGGCGGGCACACCAGGTGCACCACGCGCGCCACGCCGTGCATGATGTCGAAAGCCGTCGGCGACAGCTTGGGGAACAAGCGGTTGATCGACTCGGCCGTGTAAAAATTATCCCACGCCAGCAACGCGACGATCCCCGCCAGAAAACGCGGCGCGAACTGCGCCAGCATCATCGCCAGCGCCATCACCGTCAGGTGCACCGGCAGCAGGTGCAGTTGGTACACCGCGTCGCGCCAGGACACCGCCGCGCCTTCGTGCCACGCGGCCAGCAGCAGCAACACGGTGAAGCCCGCCGCCACCAGCGCCAGGTACGCCAGAGCGCCCAGCAGCTTGCCGACGATCACCTCCAGCAAACTGATCGGCCGCGTTAACGTGCTGCGCAACGTGCCGTCCGCGCGATCGGCGTGCACCAGCGAGATGCCCAGCCAGATCGCCATCAGCCACAAAATCATCCGCGCCAGATTCTGCGCGGTCGACACCCACAGATCGCCCAGCGCGAAGGTCGCCGCGGCCAGCAAACCGATGATGAACGCGCCGGCGAAAAAGTACCGCGAGCGACTCAGGCGCAGCAGCGTGAAGCGGGCGACGGCGATGATCTTCATGCCTGCTCCTCCCGCCCGATCGCGCGGATGAAATAGTCCTCGAGCGCGATGCGCTCGGCCTGCGCCGACACCACGCGCCCGCCGGCCGCGGCGATTTTTTCGCTCAACGCCGCCAGCGCCGCCGTGTCGGGCACGGTCGTTTTCCACAGTCCGCCGTCGGCGCGCTCGGCGCCCGCCAACTCCGGCCCCGGCTCGCCGGGCAGCGCGAAACGCACCGCCAGCAGGCTGTTTTCGCCCAGCAGGTCGGCCAGCTTGCCCGCCGCACGCACGCGTCCGTTGTCCAGAATGCCCACGCGGTTGCACAGCCGCTCGACCTCGCCCAGCAGGTGCGAGTTGATGAACAGCGTCGCGCCGCCCGCCGCCAGCTTGGCCAGCAGATCGCGCACGCGCTTGCGCCCCAGCGGATCCAGCCCGCGTGTCGGTTCGTCCAGGAAGATAATTTCCGGTTCGGCCAGAATCGCCGCCGCGATGCCCAGCCGCTGCTTCATGCCTTTGCTGTAGGTGCCGATGCGCCGGTCGGCCGCGTCGCCCAGTTCCACCAGCGTGAGCGTTTCGTCGATGCGCGCCGGCAGCCGCACGCCGTCCACCGCGCTGAGCCGGCCGAAGTAGGCCAGATGCTCGCGGCCGGTCGCGCCGGCGAACAGTTGCGGTTCCTCGGGCAGATACGCCGTGCGCGCGAACAACTCGTGACGCGACGGACGCTCGCGGCCCAGCACGCGCAGCGAACCGCCGCTGATGTGCGTCAGGCCCAGAATGCAACGCATCGCCGTCGTCTTGCCCGCGCCGTTCGCGCCCAGCAGGCCGAACACGTCGCCGCGCTGCACCTCGAAGGACACGTCGTCCAGCGCCAGCGTTTCCGCCCGCCGCGTCGCGAAGCGCTTGCTCACCCCGCGCAGTTGGATGACCGCGTCGCTCATTGCGTCACCCTCCGCTGCGCGCGTCCGCCCTCCGGCGGCAGGTAGCCCTCGATGATCTCCCGCAATTGCATGTTGCCGCCGGACACGTATTTGTCCGTGGCGTAGCGGATGACGTTCGTGCCGTCCACGACGTAGATCGTCGGCGTGTTTTTCGCGCGGAATTTCGGGGCGCGCGTGCCGCCGCGATCGAACACGGTCAGCTTTTCGTTCAGGGAATATTTTTCCGCGAAGTGCCGGTGCGCGCTTTCGTCGCCGCCGGTGAACACGGTGACCAGCCGCAGGCGCCCGTCGGGATAATCCTCGCGCCAGGCCTGCATCGCGCGCATCTGTTTGGCGCCCGCGCTACGCGTCGGATCGAGAAACACGAACACCCGCACCAGCCCGCGATCGAGCGCCGAATCGTAATACTCGCCGGCGAGGTTGGGCCCTTGCAGCAGCGGGGCGCGCGTGTTGAGCGGCAGGAGGTTGGGATTCTCCGCCCAGGTGGCGCGCTTCAGGCCCAGGTGCAGCGGAATGCCGATCAGCACGAACAGCGCCAACGCCGCCGCCGCGCGCCATCGATTGCCGCCGAGCCACTGCACCGCTTCCACGCTCACTCCTCCGGGTTGGGTAGGCTGACTTCCGGCGGCGACAGCGGTTCGGTCGCGCCCGCGTGTTTGGCGCGAATGGCCTTGGTCGTGCCGTGTTCATCCTCGAAGGCCTTCACTTTCTTCGAGAGTTCCGTGTCGGTCGGCACGCTCACGGTCAGCTCGACCAGATCGTAACGGAACCGGTTGCCGACCTCGCGCAGATCGGCCAGTTCCTTTTGCCAGCGTTCGATGTTCGTTTTGTAGCGGTCGTAGCGCGCCTGCAGCGACGCGTCGCCGGCCAGAAATTCGGCGATCTTCTCCTCGCCGCCGGCCTGCTTGTTCAGCGAATCGACGTACTTCTGGTAGCGCTTGATCTTGCGTTCCAGGATCTGCCGCTCGCCCTCGTCGGCGAATTTTTTGCCCGCCTCGACCAGCGTGACGTCCAGCCGCCCCACGTAGCGCCCCAACTCGTAAACGCTGACCACCGGCACGTCGTTGTTGTGTTGCACCTGGTGAGTGAGCATCTTGGCGTCGCGGCTTTTGATGACGAAGTCCACGCCCTCGACCGCCGTCAGCACCGCCTGAAGTTGTTCATAATCGAGGTTGGCCACCAGCACCAGCAGGTCGCATTCCTTGCGCAGCAGCGGCGCGTATTGCGCGGCGGCGGCCACCGGATCGGCGATGACGATCTGTGCGGGCCACGACAATTCCTCGAGCCCGATTTTCTTCCGGTCGCTGACCAGTCCGAGCAACCCCACGCGCAGCCCGCCGCGTTCGAGCACCAGCGTCGGCTGCCACAGCGGCTTGTTGGTCGCCGCGTCCAGCACGTTCGCGCCCACGATCGGAATGTTCATGATCTGCGCGGCTTGCCGTAGCGGCGCGACGCCCAGCGCGTAATCCCGCGCGCCGAACAACACCGCGTCGTAACCCGCGCGTTGATAGGCCTCGGCGATCAACGGCACGCGCAATTGTTCGACTTTGCGTTCCTCGTCGGTGTTGGGCTGCACCGGGAACAGAAAATCACCCGCTTCGATCGCCAGCAATCGCGCGCCGTCATTTTTCTTCCAGTCGGCGATCAGCCCGGCGCGCCGGTCGATGCCGCCGGAGATGCCGCCTTTGCAGCCGCAGTCGGCCAGTTCGCCCAGCGCGTCGTTGGTGAAGGCCAGCGTCACGCTCCGGCTCGGTTTCGCCGGCTGCGCCTGACAGCCGACCGCCAACGCGATCAACAACAGCAACAAGAGAATGCGTGCGGTGTTATTCATCTTCTTCTTCGTCGGCCTGTGCGGCCCGGTTCAGAATTTCGGTGATCGGTTGACGGGGAACGAACGGCGTCATCGCCACGCCGAACGCCGCGGCGCTGATCAACCGGCCCACGCCCGCCCGGATTTCCCAGGTCGGCAGCAGCCGGCCGCTCGCCGTCATGGTCGTGTCCAGCGCGACGATTCCCCGCTTCGCCGAGCCGGTCAGCGTCAAGAGCCGCGCCGACAGGCGACTCATGGAATCATAGCCCTCCTGGCGTGTCAAACCGCGCGCCGTGCGCCAGCGGTGCCAATCCATGCACACAATGAAACGGTCGAGGCGTTTGCCGGCAAGGGCATTCAGGTCGATGCCCGTCTCCAGCAGATAGGCGTTTTCCTCCAGCGGCGCGGGCAGCGGCAGCGCCAGACCGACACGGCAACCCGGCGCGGCCCGACGAATCGCCGCGACGATCGTCTCCACCGCGTGGTTGATCTGCCCGGCCTGCGCTTTGCGCAACGCCGCGAAGGCCGCGTTGTCCAATCCCTGCGTGCGCCAGGCGAGTTTCTCGGCGGGCAGGACGCCCATCGTCGCGGGCCAGTCGATCTCGCCGCCTGCCGGTACGGTCGCCGCGTTGCGCGCCTGCTCGCTCATCCCTTCCCCCGGCGCGATGGCCAGATCGCGGTCGAGCCAGATCTCGTCGACGCCCGCGCGCGCCAGATCCTCGGCCAGCGCGGCCAGTTGCTTGATTTCGCCTTCGTCGAACAGGTTGCGGTGACGCTCGTCGGCGACGAACGTTTTGCTTTGCTCGTCCCAACGTTGCTCGGCGCCCGCGCTTCCCTCGCGCGGCGGAACCGACCGCGTGGGCAACACGGCGATCAACTCCAGGTCGGCCTTGTGCGCGGCCGCGACCATCCGCGGTAAAACGTCGCCGCACACCGGCGCGGCCCGCGTCGCGAAGTAAGCCCCGTGGAGCGGCGGTTTTTTCACCAGCCGATGCGCCGGGCGTCCGGGCAGCCGGTAGGCGTCGACCGCCAGCGCGTTGTAGCCGTTGCTCGCCAGAAACGAAGCCAGCCGCGCCAGTTCCCCGTCGTCGGCCTGCGCCAACCGCCCGAGCCACGCGACCAGCAAACGGCGTTCCTCGCGGCGTACGCGGGGCAGGGGCAGGGCTTCGCCGCCGGCCTTCTCGCGCGCCTGCTCCAGCCGCCGGCGCACCTCGGCGATCGCCGCCCCGGTCGGATACGTGCGCAGGTAATGCTCGAAGTGCGTGACCGCCGCCGCGTAGGCTTCCCGCCGGTACGCCGCCTCGCCGGCCTTGAACGTCGCGTCCGCCGCGAAGGGCTCGTTCGGGGCCGTGCGGTAGACGGTCATCATCTCGGTTTCGGCCCGCTGATAATCGCCCTGATAAAAATCGGTTAGCGCCCGGTCGTAGCGTTGGCGCGCGGACGGCTCCGCCGCGTCCGCCGACAGCCACGCGAGGCATCCGCAAATAAGTAAGCACCATAAGGCGATTTGTCTGTTTTTTCGCACGTTGTCTTCACTATCACCAAGTGGCCGTCGAGCGCAATCGGCAATTGACAGTCGGTCGTCTTGTGCTATCTTCTCTCTCCTAATTGTTCCGGCTCAAACGACTTGATAATGAGGTACGATTTCGATGAGTGAGAAGAAGACCAACTACAAAGACACCCTGGCGCTGCCGTTCACGGAGTTTCCGATGAAGGCCAATCTCGCGCAGCGCGAACCGGAAATGCTCAGTCGTTGGGACGAGATGGATCTTTATGGCCAGATCCAGCAGGCCCGACAGGGACGGCCGAAGTTCATTTTGCACGACGGCCCGCCCTACGCCAACGGCAACATTCACCTGGGCACCGTCCTGAACAAGGTGTTGAAAGACATTATTATCAAGTCGAAGTCGATGCAGAACATTTTGAGCCCCTACGTGCCCGGCTGGGATTGCCACGGGCTGCCGATCGAAAACGCGATGCTTAAAGAGCTGGGCGAATCCAAGCCCGCCGCCGGTCAGGAAGGCGATTTCCGCCGCCGTTGCCGCGAATACGCCGCGCGCTACATCGACATCCAACGCGCCGAGTTCATCCGCCTGGGCGTGCTGGGCCAGTGGGCCGACCCCTACGTCACCATGAAGCCGCAGTACGAGGCGATCACCGCGCGCGAACTGGGCAAGTTCATCGCCAAGGGCAGCGTCTACAAAAGCCGCAAACCGGTGTACTGGTGCGCCTCGTGCGTGACCGCGCTGGCCGAGGCCGAAGTGGAATACCAGGATCACACCACGCCCTCGATCTACGTGAAATTCCCGCTGATCGACGAGGTCACCGACGTCATCCCCGCCGCGGCCGGTTACAAGGTCAGCGTGGTCATCTGGACCACCACGCCCTGGACGATCCCGGCCAACCTCGCGCTCGCGTTTCATCCCGAGCACGACTACGTGCTGGTCGACGCGGGCGACGGCGAAGCGTTCATCATGGCCGAGCGCCTCGCGCCCATCTGCATGGACGCCTTCGGCAAGCCGCTCAAGGTGCTGGCCACCTTCAACGCCGCCGGGCTGGAAAAGAAAAAGGCGCAGCATCCGCTGGGCTATCGCGAATCGCTGATCGTCCTGGCCGAGTACGTCACCCTCGACAGCGGCACGGGCATCGTGCACATCGCCCCCGGCCACGGCCAGGAGGACTACGAGGTCGGCCTCGCCTACGGGTTGGACGTTTACTCGCCCGTCGACGATTACGGCAAGTTCACCCACGAGGTGCCCGAGTGGGCCGGCACGTATGTGTTCGCCGCCAACGAGGCGGTGAACAAGACGCTCGCCGAGCGCGGCATGCTGCTGGAACAGCACGACGAACAACACCAGTATCCGCACTGCTGGCGCTGCAAGGAACCGATCATCTTCCGCAGCACCGAACAATGGTTCATCTCGATGAACGAAAACGACCTGCGCGCCAAAGCGCTGGACGAAATCAAGCGCGTCGGCTGGATCCCCGCCTGGGGCCGCGACCGCATCTACGGCATGGTCGAAAACCGGCCCGACTGGTGCATCAGCCGCCAGCGCAGTTGGGGCGTGCCGATCGTTGCGTTCCACTGCGACCACTGCCACGAGATCCTGCTGAGCAAAGAGGTCGTCGATCACGTCGCCGACATCTTCGAAAAGGAAACCTCCGACGCGTGGTTCGACAAGACGGCCGAAGAACTGCTGCCCGCCGATTTCAAATGCCCGAAATGCGGCTGGTCGTCGTTCAGCAAAGAAACCGACATCCTCGACGTCTGGTTCGATTCGGGCGTCAGCTACGCGGCGGTCTGCGAAACCGATCCGCAGTTGGGCGCGTCGGTCGACCTGTACCTGGAAGGTTCCGACCAGCACCGCGGCTGGTTCCACAGTACGCTGCTGGCCGCCGTCGGCACGCGCGACCACGCGCCGTACAACACGGTGCTGACCCACGGCTTCGTCGTCGACGGCAAGGGCTACAAGATGTCCAAGAGCCTGGGCAACACGATTCCGCCGATGCGGATCATCGAGAAATACGGCGCGGAAATCCTGCGCCTGTGGACGGCCGGCAGCGACTACCGCGACGACATCCGCATCTCCGACGAAATCGTCGCCGGGTTGGTCGACGGCTACCGCAAGGTGCGCAACACGCTGCGCTTCATGCTGGGCACGCTCAACGACTTCGACCCGGCCGAGCACGCGCTGCCCGAGGCCGAGCTCGACGAACTCGAGCGCTTCATCCTCGCCAAGTGGGAAATGCTGCGCCAGCGCCTGCTGCGCGCCTACAACGAGTACGATTTCCACCTGGTCTATCACCACCTGCTCAACTTCTGCGCGGTGGATCTGTCCAGCTTCTACCTCGACATCCGCAAGGACACGCTGTACGCCGACGCGATCGGCGATCCGACCCGCCGCGGCGCGCAAACCGCGATCCACACGCTGGTCGGCGAGATGTTGCGCATGATGGCGCCGATCTTCTCCTTCACCGCCGACGAGGCCTGGCAACATCTGCCCGGCGCGAAGGAGGACAGCGTGCACCTGGCGCTGTTCGGCGCGGAAAAACCGGCGCGCATCGACCAGGCGTTGCTCAAGCGTTGGGACGATCTGCTCGAAGTGCGCGGCGCGGTGAACAAGGCGATCGAAACCGCGATCGAACGCAAGCTGATCAAGCAGCGTCTCGAAGCGGAACTGACCATCGCCGGCGACGACAAACTGCGCGCCATGCTCGGCGAATACGGCGACTCGCTGCTGCGTCTGTTCATGGTCGCCAAGGTGACCGTCGTCGCCGAACTCAGCGGCGAACCGCTCGCCCAAAGCGAAGCCCTGGGCACGATCAAGGTCGGCCTTGAACCCACGAGTGCGCCCAAGTGTCCACGTTGTTGGAATCGCGACGAGACCGTCGGGCGTGGTCATCCGGAACTATGCTCGCGTTGCGCGGCGGTCATTGCCTGACGGGGAGAAACGGTGCGAAAAGTTCTGCACGACAAATACGGCGCGATGATCATCATCGGCATCCTCAGCCTCGTGCTGGATCAGGTGACCAAATCGATGATCATCGCCCGGTTTCCGCGCGGCGGATCGTTGCCGGTGATCGACGGCTTCTTCGAGCTGTATCACACGCACAACGACGCGGCGGCCTTCGGCCTGTTCGGCGGCAACTCGGTGACGTTCTTTCTGATCGTCAGTTGCTTCGCCATCGCCTTCATTTTCTATTACTTCATCAAGCTGGAACGCTCCGACGTGCTGCTGGCCGCCTCGCTGGCGATGATTCTCGGCGGCGCGCTGGGCAACATCATCGACCGCATCCGTCACGGTTTCGTCATCGACTTCCTGCGCTTCTACCTCGGCGAACATTCGTGGCCGACCTTCAACGTGGCCGACATCGCCATCGTCTGCGGTGTCGCCGTTTTCGCGCTGGACATGATTCGCCAGGAGCGCAAATCGGCGCTCGAGAAAGGGGCCTGAGCGCGTGCATCCGATGATTTTCGAACTGGGTCCGCTGAAGCTGCACAGCTACGGCTTCATGCTCGCCGTCGCGTTTCTCGTCGGCATCTGGCTGGCCTCGCGCGAGGCCAAACGCCTGGGCACCGATCCCGAAGACGTGCAAAACCTCGCCTTCTGGATTTTGCTGTCGTCGATCGTCGGCTCGCGCCTGTTCCACGTGATCGTCTTCTGGGAGCAGATGGACAGCTTCTGGGAGCCTTTCAAAATCTGGGAAGGCGGCCTGGTTTACTACGGCGGCTTTTTGGGCGCGGTGACCGCGAGCATCATTTACACGCGCATCAGGAAAATGGACTTCTGGCAGTTCGGCGACATCATCGCCCCGTCCATCGCCCTCGGGCTGATGTTCGGCCGCACCGGCTGCACGCTGGTCGGCTGCTGCTACGGCAAGCCCTGCGGCCCCGACTTCCCGCTGGGCATCACGTTCCCGCCCGAGACGATCGGCGTGGCCGGCGTGCGCCTGTACCCGACGCAGCCCGCCGAGGCCCTGGGCAGTCTGGCGATCTTCCTGTTCCTGTGGCTGTACCTGCGGCGCCGGCGCAAGTTCCGCGGGCAGGTGCTGGCCGTGTTCGTGTTGCTTTATTCGCTGCTGCGTACGATCCTCGAATTCTGGCGGGCCGATCCGCGCGGCTTTTTACGGCTGTTTACCGTCCACGGCGAGCCGGGCCTGACCGCGCAGACCGCCGGTGGAATCAAGGGCGCGCTGTTGTGGACCGAAACGCTGGCCGAGGTCGGTCCGGGCGTCTACGCCGTGCAGTTGTCCGAAAGCCAGGTGGTCAGCATCGTGCTCAGTCTGGCCATCGCCGTGTTTTGGGTTTATAAAAGTCGACGCGACCGGCGCCTGGGCGTGGAACTGGGGCCGGTTCCGCTGACGACCGCAAAGGCGAAAGCCCCCAAGCGAAAGGGTAAGAAATGACGCGGCGGATACTTCTGATGTTGTTGGCGTTGGCGCTGGGCCTGGCCGCCTGCAGCGTGACCAAAACCGATTTGCGCCTGGACCAGCTCGACATCGAAGGCATTCCCGCCGCTGAGGTCGCCGACGACATCACCGCCCTCAACGCTCGCGTCACCGGCCTGTGGTCGAGCCTGATCAAGGCCAAGCTGACCACCCACATCACCAAGAAACGCATCGCCGAGTACTTCGAATCGGAAAAAGACCTCTCGGACTTCATCGCCATTTACGCCAGCCTGTTTCGCGAGAAGCATTTCGCCCGCGAATACGTCTACGACTTCGAAATCGGCGAAATCGCCATCGAGCCCAACGGCGTGCTCGCGCGGGTGGAAATCACCATCCGCGGCCGCATCTACTGGTTCTTCCTGCACAAGATCCACGAGGTGCAGCGCTGGAAGCGCATCGACGGCGTCTGGTACATCCAGCCCGAAACCTATTGATTTTCAAACCGTGAAAAACCTGGGAAGAAACGGGACCTTATCTGCGAAAATAATATAATCCTATTATAAAATAACACTAGAATACCGAACAGAAAGTGCGAAAATCTTTTCATAAAATCAATGAACTCGGCTGTTGAAAGGCCCTATTTTATTTGTTTGTGGTGGAATTGTAACCGACTCCGTTTTGCCCTTTTCGATTCAAAGAAATTAATGCTATATTTTTGTATCTCATTTGAATCCGGAAATTTTTATGAACGGCAGGATATTACTAATCAGCAACCGCGAATCGTTGATCGTCGCGTTGGTCTCTTTCCTTGCGGAAATCGGCTTTCAAACCGAAGTGTGCCGCGAGGAAAAACAAGCCCCGCAGGTCGCCCGTTCGTTTCAGCCCGACGTGGTGCTCAGCCAGATGAACCATGCGACCCTGACCGGCATGGAACTGGCGCGGTTGTTCAAAAGCTTCGACTCCCTGGCCGCCATTCCCTTTTTGTTGTTGACCGAAGCCCCGCCCACCGACGAGGATCTCGAGCGCGCCGACATGCGTATCCCGGCCGACGATTTTAAC
>Ga0209203_1000795_pt1 | contig 25202 bp, 20 predicted proteins | sample AD_UKC109_MetaG_FD_184423 | JGI IMG/M metagenome (GOLD analysis project Ga0209203, IMG submission 184423) | Active sludge microbial communities of municipal wastewater-treating anaerobic digesters from Hong Kong - AD_UKC109_MetaG (SPAdes)... | ecosystem: Engineered > Bioreactor > Anaerobic >... | reverse complement strand
TTGACTGTGTTCCTCTCCTTGTAATCCATGCTGAGCTCGCTGCTCATTGAAGAATACGGTACCATTATTATCGTTGAAACCGTTGAATAGAACAGGTATGCAAAGAGTACATAGGCAAAGGTTGCTGACTGTGAGCCAAAGGATACCGGCCACCAAAGCATAATGAAGGCAATGACAATACCGATTGACCCAAGAAGAATATATGGTCTGCGTCTTCCGAACTTCGATTTTGTGTTGTCTGAAATCAGGCCCATCAACGGATCAGATACAGCATCCCAGATCCTGCTGATAAGTACAACTACCCCGGCAAGTCCCGGATTAAGTTTTACAATATCCGTCAGGAATATCAGATAGAAGAAGTTGATGACAAGCTGTCCGCCGCCACCAAAAAGATCTCCGGTCCCGAATGTGATTATCTCACCTTTTGTAAGCTTTTTTATATCGGTCAGTTTACTCATGTCTTTCCCCCATTCAATTCATCGTACGGAACATGTTGTAGAAATCTATGTACAGGCTCTTTCCACCGAACTCGAATTTCATTGTACTCTGTTCCCTGTTGTTCTGGGCATACAGTGATTCGTGCCTTTCATAGTCCATGTCAACATCTCTGCCATTTACTTTAAGCCCTGAGTTGTATTCAACTTCCATGGTCTTTCCGGCTGATGTATATATCAGAATGTCTCCATCATAGGAAAGCTGGTTGGACATGATTCTGTCCCTGAATGCCTGGAAGCTGCCTTCAGAATCCTCTGTGCTTATCTCGAATATCCAGTAGTTGTCCTTGCCTTGCTGGATCAGGTCGTCATCAGTGCCTTCAAGGTATTCAAGCTCCGTCTTGCCTATGAATGCAACATATCTGCCTTTATAACTTCCAAATGCATACCGTCCGTCTATGATTACTTCATCCAGTATTGAAGTCGGGAAGTACGCATGGGTGTAATCCACCAGGGATTTTTCCATGAATCCTTTTTTGTCAGGAATCCTGTAAATGCTTATATTAATGTTTTCATCCTGCACCGAATAAGGCATTCTTCCATTGCCAACCCAGTATCCCGGGGAACCGCTGAGTGCCCCTTTGTCAGACAAAGGTTTAGCCGGATGGCTGTTGAATATACTAAGTTCATTCGACAATGTTGCTACCCATGGGCTCTGCTGGTCGCCGAACTCCCCTCCATGATGAGCCTGGGCAGTTGCCAGCATATAGTCAGGGGTCCTGTATGTATATGTATTTGCTCTTTGGATTGCAACTCCGTTTGTGACCGGGTTCAATATCCTTGAAACAAATGGCAGAAGATTTAGTTTTTTAAGCAAGTCTATGTTGACGAGTTTCAAATCGTTGAGAAATTCATTGGAAAACATATTGTTGTTGTCTGCATATCTGACGGTGTTCGCAATTATCTCAGCATTTGTGAATGCCTCCATGGCCCATTGCATCATTATCTGGTTTGTGTCCTGCCCGATCAAGTCCCTTTCCTTCAACTCGGTAAGGTCAAGGCCATTGCTTGCTTTTATTATTGAAGTATCAGTATCCCTTGCAATAAGCCTGATTACCTCAGGGACTTCATAATTCTCCATATAGAGGAAACAAAGGTCCATGCCTTTTCTGCCCTCAGGATCAACAGGGAATCCGAACTCCTGCTGTATTACAGCCTTCATGGAATTTCCTTCGTCGGCGCTCTTTCTGTTTCTTTCATAAGCTCTTCCGCTTGTGCTTATGAAAGAGCCTTCATATGACTGGGTTGCCACATCATATAACAGTAGGTCCATTATGGCCGTTGCCTTGGCAACAATTTCATCGTCCTTCGCAAATTCAATAAGGTTGGCAAGAGGTGCAATGTCCTCAACATAATAGACACTGGAATACCATTCCGTGAATCCATAAAGCCATCTTTGTTCAAGCCATATGAGAATCCTTTCACGGGCTATTTCCATGTGCTCTGATCCCTTTTTGCCATCGTTTGAGAAGGTCTCGTCAGGATAATACTGGCCGGCAAGATATTCTGATGCGGCAAAAAGTATCTGATGGTTTTCCGACCAGAAACACATGCTGTCCTCACCCGGCTGGTCCATCCAGTATTTGAAATCGGTGAAAGTATTCCTGATTCTTGAAAGTACATCCCCGGGAACCTTGTCAGCATGGACATATATTATCCGAAGAAGAGACTGAAGCCTGAAATCTGAGCAGTCATACCTGCCATCCACATATTCGCAGGCGCCGATCACACCTTCCCATGAATCCACTTCTATTCCATTCTCAAGCTTCCAGAGAACTTCCTCCGGATTCATGGCAATTGACTCTTCAGGTCTTGAAGGCAATTTCCTGATTTTATCGTTCCTTGAAAAATCAAGATAAACCCATGTTCCAACTGCAGCAAGTATCAATACAACAACAAGTATTATTATCAATGCCGTTCTACCCTTCCTTTTTCGAAACCCCCTCACGATAAACCCCCTCTGAACTTCCATATATCTGATTTACAGCCCTCAGTACCTCAATGGCATCTTCACCTGAACAAAGATGTTTTTTCCCGGAAATTATGGAATCCCTGAAATCCCTCAGACCCTTTTGTACTGCATGGACGGCAGGTCTGCCATATTTATAGGCAGGCGGCCTGACACCTTTGAATCTCACCTTTGAGCCCAATTTCTTTATATACTCACCATATCCGTTTGAGCCGAATACCTCCAGCCGGACGGCTTCTTCCACAGGGGATGCCATGGTAGACATGAACTGAACCAAAGTACCATTCTGCAGTCGAAGTTCTGCTGTGCAGAAATCCTCCGTCTCAGCTTCAGTGAACTTCAGTTTTCTGCAAGTGCTCCGGACTTCTTCAATCCCGCTGTCAGCCATCCAGAGTATTATATCCAGAAGGTGGGAGCCCTGAGTAAGGAGTGTCCCTCCTCCTGATTTTTCAAGGCTTGCATGCCAGGGGGCATTTACAAAGTAGCTTTCATCCCTGTACCATGGCACACTGCACCTTATGAAATTGATATGCCCGAGATGCCCGTCCCTGACAGCATTGACAAGTCGATAGCAGTTGTTATCATATCTGTATTGATAATTCACGGCTATTTTCAGATTTCTTTCCCTGGCTTCACTGACCACATCAAGTGCATCTTCCTCTTTGATTGTGATAGGTTTTTCACAAAGGATATGTTTGTTTGATTCAAGAGCCCTTTTCATTACGGGATAATGGAGATAATGCGGAAGAGCAATATATACTGCGTCAATCTCAGCAACTGACAGCATTTCATTATAATCTGTAAAAAGCTTTGCCTTTTTAAAACGTCTTCCTTGTTTGTTCAGCCTGTCTTCATTGATGTCACAGAGTGCAGATACACTTATTCCCCTTGTTAATTTACATACAAGAAGCATAGATTTCGCAATTTCACCGCAACCAATTACACCCAGTCTGATATTTCCCATTAATCCCCCCGACAGGAATATTCATTCAATATATATTCTATCACGTTTTGGAATGAATGATTTTTCATAGTAGACAGCCTGTGCCCGGGTGAAAGACCTGCAACATGTCCAAGGCCAGATTTTCTGACCCAGCAGACAGGAAGTCCTTCGCTTTCAAGAAGCACTTTACAATCATCCGACAGCTCAAATTCATAAGGTTCATCGGTTACTGAGAAATCAACGAATCCTTTTATATTCATTTCGCATATTTCCCCATGTCCCGTGAACCTTGAACCGGTCAGTTTCAAATATTCCGGATATTCCTTGAATGAAGCAAGAGCGCCATGTATGCAAACCAACAGACCTCCTGCTTCAGTATAATCCTTCAATGACGAAATGACTGAATCACTGACCTTCTTTTCGTGGAAATACAAAACAACGGCATCGAACCCTTCCGGGGTGATGCCGTCAAGTGACTTCAGGTCAGAACTTGCTTCTGTTTCAATAAGGTTGAATCTCCCAATTGTCCTGCATAACTGCATCCTGCAGAATAAAGTAGGATGAAAGATACCCTTTGAGACAACAAGTACCTTTTTCAAGGTTTCCTCCTGCTAAAGATATTTTTTTATAAGTTCTCCCATACGGGCCGTACCTACGACCGTCTCGCCTTCCCTGGCAATGTCAGCTGTCCTGTATCCATCAGCCAGGACCTTGTTTACTGCAGCTTCAATGTCATCTGCGGCCTTTGGCATATCAAGGGAGTATCTGAGCATCATGGCTGAACTCAATATGGTAGCAATAGGGTTTGCGATGTCCTTGCCTGCAATATCGGGGGCTGAACCATGGACAGGTTCATAAAGTCCCATTGTACCCTCTGCAAGGCTTGCCGATGCAAGCATGCCGATGGATCCGGTTATCATAGCAGCTTCGTCCGACAGAATATCACCGAACATATTTCCTGTTACAATGACATCAAACTGATGCGGGTTCTTTACAAGCTGCATGGCGGCGTTGTCAACATACATGTGGATTAGTTCCACTTCAGGATATTCAGCTGCAACTTCAATTACTATCTTTCTCCAGAATCTGGATACATCAAGTACGTTGGCTTTGTCCACGCTGGTAACCCGTTTGTTTCTTTTCATTGCAGCCTTGAATGCAACATGGGCAATACGTCTTACCTCCGCAGTTGTGTACTTCATCTGGTCGTAGGCAAAATCTGTTTCTGTACACTTTGCACCGAAATATATTCCGCCTGTCAGTTCCCTGACGACAAGGATGTCAATTCCATCACCGACTATCTCAGACTTCAGGGGGGATGCCTCCCTGAGTGCAGGATATATTACAGCAGGTCTTAGATTGGCAAACAGCCCAAGCTCTTTTCTTATGGCCAGAAGACCTGCTTCAGGCCTCAGATTACCGTCAGGATTGTCCCACTTTGATCCTCCTACAGCACCTCCTACTGCACCAAGAAGAACTGCATCGCTCCTTTTGCAGATATCCAGGGTGTCCCCTGGCAGTGGAACTCCGGTTTCATCTATTGCTATGCCGCCGATAAGACCTTCAGTGTATTCAAATACAGTACCGTGTTCTGCGGCTACTTTGTTGAGTACCCCTATGGTACAGTCGACGACATCAGGGCCGATTCCATCGCCCTTTAATACAGCTATTTTGTAACTCATTGAAATCACTCCTGTTATGTGGTTTTCTTAATATACCCCACCAGCCCGTCATTTGCAATTATTTCCTGCATGAATGGCGGGAATGGCTGGGTTTTGAAAACCTTTTTTCTGGTGATATTGTTGATTGTTCCGGTATCAAAATCCACTTCGAGCCTGTCACCTTCCTCAGTTTCCTCGAAGAGCTCCGGACATTCCAATATTGGCAATCCTATATTGATGGCATTTCTGTAAAAGATCCTTGCAAATGTCTTGGCGATTACACAGGAAACACCGGATGCCTTAATGGCAATCGGAGCATGTTCCCTTGATGATCCGCAGCCAAAATTCTTTGCAGCAACGATGATGTCACCTTTTTCAACCTTGTTTACGAAATCAGCGTCTATGTCTTCCATGCAATGGGCCGCAAGTTCTGAAGGGTCTGATGAATTGAGGTATCTTGCAGGTATTATAACGTCGGTATCAACGTTATCACCATATTTTATTGCTTTTCCTTTTGCTATCATACTACACCTCCTGTAATTCTGCCGGTGATGATATTTTTCCGGTCACTGCCGATGCCGCTGCCACATAAGGTCCCGAAAGATAGACTTCACTTTCAGGATGTCCCATTCTTCCGACGAAATTTCTGTTGGTGGTTGCAACCGCTCTTTCACCTTTTGCCAGAATTCCCATATGTCCTCCGAGACATGGACCGCAGGTGGGGGTACTTATGGCCGCGCCTGCTTCAATGAATATATCGAAAAGGCCTTCATTCATGGCCTGTTTCCAGATTTTCTGTGTTGCAGGGAATATGATGCACCTGACGTTGGAATGAACCTTGCGTCCTTTCAAAATCTCAGCAGCCATTCTCATGTCTTCGATTCTTCCGTTTGTACATGAACCTATTACCACCTGATCGATTGTAACATCACCGAATTCACCTTCTGCCCTTGTATTGTCCGGAAGGTGTGGAAATGAAACCGTAGGTTTGATCTTGTCAAGTTCAATTATATAAGTTTCAGAATATTCGGCATCCGGGTCTGCTTTGAAAACCTTGAATTCCTTTGTCGAGTGTTCATTGATATATGCAAGAGTCTTTTCATCTACATCGAATATTCCATTCTTACCGCCGGCTTCAATTGCCATGTTTGCCATTGCAAACCGGTCATCCATTGAGAGGTTTGCAAGACCTTCGCCGGTAAACTCCATTGATTTATAAAGAGCTCCGTCAACACCTATCATGCCGATTATATGAAGTATGACATCCTTGCCGCTTACCCATCTGCCCGGCTTTCCAACAAGCTCGAATTTCATTGCTTCAGGCACCTTGAACCAAGCTTTTCCGGTCGCCATTCCACATGCCATGTCAGTACTGCCGACACCTGTTGAGAATGCCCCGAGAGCCCCGTATGTGCATGTATGTGAATCTGCACCGATTACCACATTTCCTGCAGTTACCAAGCCTTTTTCAGGAAGCAGTGCATGCTCAATTCCCATCTGACCTACCTCAAAGAAATTCTCTATCTCCATTTCCCTCGCGAATTCCCTTATGAACTTGACCTGCTCTGCACTTTTGATATCTTTGTTGGGACAGAAGTGATCCGGCACAATGGATACCTTGCTCTTGTCAAATACATTACCGACACCCAGTTTCCTGAATTCCTTGATTGCAACCGGTGTAGTAATATCATTTCCAAGGACCATATCAACATCAGCCATGATAAGCTGTCCGGCCACCACTTCTTCAAGTCCTGCGTGAGAAGCAAGTATCTTCTGTGTCATTGTCATTCCCATAAACATCACCTCCATGTTTTGTTGAACAACAGTCCCCGGGACTGTTGTTCCGTTTAGCTGTTAGTGCAACAATCCCTGGGACTGTTGCTCCATTTCGGATATAAAAGATGCGTGCCAGTTACACAAACGTTCTGGAACGCATCCCAATCACGCACATTCTATTTAGGTATACTGATACAATGTCAGTCCCTTATATCAATAAAAACCCTGTCACCGGGTTTTACCATTCCAAGCTTTTCCCTTGCAGCCTGTTCTATATAGTATTTGCTGTCTGCCATGCTAATGTCGGTCCTGAGTTCTATCTCCTGCTTAATGGCTGCTGCAAGTTCCTTTTCAAGTTCCTCCTTCTGGTTCTCCTTGGCATCCATTATCGGTTGTTGCGAAACAAGGACATATACTATGTATACAGCCAAGGCAATTTTACCGATATTTATAAAAACCTTTCCGAACCACTTTTTCATTTGTAAATTCCGTTATCTTTTGTAATGATGGAATTATATCACATGGCAAATGAACATGGCAACTTTGCATCACAGCAAATGTTTGGTAGAATTGCATTAACAGCCAAGGGGGTAAATTCATTGAGCAAAGCCGATCTTATATTCATAAATATGTGCAGGGACATCCTTCAAAACGGATTCTCTTCCGAGGGACATGACGTCAGACCCAGATGGGAGGACGGCACTCCGGCCCATACAATCAAAAAGTTCGGAGTGGTCAACAGATATGACCTGTCTGACGAATTCCCCATTCTTACACTCAAGCATACATCCCTTAAAAAATCCGTGGATGAGCTTCTATGGATATGGCAGAAGAAATCTAACAATGTAAATGACCTTGGAAGCCATATCTGGGATGCATGGGCAGACGAAAAAGGCTCCATCGGCAAGGCCTATGGCTACCAGCTCGGAGTCCGCCACCAATATCCCGAAGGTGAATTCGACCAGGTTGATCGTGTGCTGTTTGATTTGAAGAACAACAGGTACAGCAGAAGGATCATCACAAACCTTTACAATCATCAGGACCTCAATGAGATGAACCTGTATCCATGCGCTTATTCCATGACCTTCAATGTAACAGGTAACAAGCTCAATACAATCCTCAACCAAAGATCCCAGGATATACTCGCAGCAAACAACTGGAATGTTGTTCAGTATGCTGTTCTTACATATCTTTTCGCTCACGTCAGCGGACTTGAGCCCGGTGAATTTGTTCATGTAATAGCTGATGCCCATATATATGACAGACATGTCCCTATTATCCTTGAACTCATTGAAAGACCTGTTTATGATGCCCCCCGTTTTGTCATGAACAAGGAAAAAACCGATTTTTATGATTTTAATACATCTGATTTCACACTGATTGACTATGAAAAAGGACCTCATGTGAGTTTCCCGGTGGCTGTATGATGATTTGCATTGTGGCAGCAGACAAAAACTGGGGCATCGGCCGGAACAACAGGCTGCCCTGGAGAATTCCTGAAGAACTGGCTTTCTTCAAGAAAACAACCATGGGCAGCACAATAGTCATGGGAAGAAAAACCCTTGAATCACTTCCCGGCGGCAGACCTCTTTTGGGAAGGCGGAATATAGTACTTTCCAGGGACACGACCAGGAGTGTACCCGGTGTTGAATTTGTTCCCTCGATTGAAGCTCTTTTGGCAATAACCAGGGATGAAACTGTTTTTGTCATAGGCGGCGGCCAGATATACGAACAGCTTCTTCCCTACAGCAGTGAAGCCTATGTCACAAAAGTTGATGGAAGTTATGAAACTGATACATTTTTCCCTGATCTTGACAAAGATACAAACTGGATTGTCGGATCATCATTTGATTCAGTTACCTCTGAAACAGGCATAACTTATCAGACATTTGTATATAAAAATACATCAATCAGATATATCTGACCTTATGGAAAGTTATGCAGTTTGAATCATGGAAGTTCAGTGCCCCGTTCAGTGCAGTCCTTGAAACATAGAGAATCTCATCCCCATGGAATATGAAATCTACATATTGGAATCCAGCCTTTGTATGGTCCTCATGCCATCCGTTGTGCTCATAATCCAGAAGTACCTTTTCAACCTTCCAATTGTCAATGTCATGGGAACTCATGAGAACAAGTTCATTCCTTCTTGTAGGTTTCTTCTCATCCGCCCTGCTGACGATGGTCCAGTATTTTTTTGTTTTTTCGTCATATTTGATTGAGAACTTGCTGTGATTCCCATGGAAATCCACTACTTTGCCGAACTCCATTGCAGTACCCGGTTTACTTTGGTCGATGGTCATATACAGTGCCTTGCCGTAGTTGGGTTCACAGGCATTGATTCCATATCTTAGAAAATCAATCATTGTTCCGTCAGGTTTCAAAAGTATATTTCCTTCGATGCATCCGCTTGATGAGCCCTTTGCCGTTCCGGGCCAGTCCGGACTATATTCAGTGAATTCTGAAACCGTCCAGTTCTCTTTCTTTGTAATATCGCCTGTAGCAGTTATATAACCGCAGTCATGTCCACCCAGGGTCCATGATCCAAATTCCACAGCCATCCATATCCTTCCCTCATGATATAATACCGGGACAGCTGACTTATGGGGACCTCCTGTATATTTATTGCCACCTTCCAGAATCACACACGCCTTGTTCCAGCTTTTCCCCATGTCTTCAGATTTATACAGCACAAGATCACCATACTCATGCATGTTTGCAATAAGATACAGTTCTTCCTCATATAGAAACAGTTTTCCCCAGAAACAGCCTTCAATCACTGATAGAAAATGCCATGTATCTCCAAGGTCATCTGAATATAAAACCATTGAAAGATTTTCGGCCATATCCCTGTAGAATATATCGTGTGAAACCAGAATCCTTCCACTTTCAAGCATAAGAACTGAAGGACTTGCAGGGCACATCCCCGACGGATAAAACATCTTATCATCAGGATGTATATAGTTGATAACCTTACCCGGAAACTCCCCGCACCGGAACAATCTTTTGCAAGTCAAGCCGTCGTCCGTGATAATGTCAATTTCGTAATCCCTGTTATTTTCCAGCCCCTGCACTTCATACAGGTTATCATTTTTATTCACAAGTACAGTTTCTGCACCATCCACCCTATAATCAAAACTTTTGTCGCACTCAAAAACCAGGCAATTGGTTCCCGGTGCCATTCTGCTTATTACTTCCACTGTCCTCTTCATATACTGTCTCCATTCCTAATAAGGAATTACACCTTCAATATACCGGTACCAACGTAAGAAAGATTTATAATCCTACCACTTTTCACCCAGAACATTTACTACGAATACTTTGGCAAGTTCAGGATCGAACTGGGTCCCTGCACCTTTTTTGATTTCAGAAACAGCCTCCTCCATTGAAATGGGGTCGCGGTATGGTCTTTTACTTCTCATGGCATCAAAGGCATCACATATTGATATGATCCTCGCCTGTGTCGGTATCTCATATTTTTTCAGGCCCTGGGGATAACCTTTTCCGTCCCATCTTTCATGGTGTGCAAGAACATATTTCGAAGCCTGTACCATTCCCGGTGACTGACTGAGTATCCTGTATCCTGTTTCCGAATGCCGTTTGATTTCCTGCCACTCCTCATCGTCAAGTTTATCAGGCTTGTTGAGGACACTGTCCTTGACCGCAATCTTTCCTATGTCATGAAGCAACCCAAGTGCCGTCAATTCGTTTATCTTGTACTGTGGCATCCTGAGGGCCTTTGCCATCTCTTGGCAATACTGGCTTACACGCTCCGAATGCTTTTCTTCCCTTGAACTTCGCTCATACAATGTATCCATTATCAATCGGAGAAGGTCCCCTCTTTTACTCGTCTTTTCATAAAGTTTGCTTGTATACATGTTATCCTCGGCTTCCTTTATGAAATCTTCCTTTGAAACATCTTTGGTGTTTTTCACTGCAAGACCCATTGATACTGAAATAGGCATCTCAGCTTCAGCTTCGGAAATCAGCTCGTGTATGTCGTTCATTATGATCTCAGCCTGTGACCTTATGGTTCCGGGCATCAAAAGGATGAAGTCGTCCCCGCCTATCCTGGCAAGTATATCTCCTTCCGCTGCAACACTCTTCAATATCCTCGCTGTCTTCATGATAAGACGGTCTCCGGCTGCATGCCCCAGGGTGTCATTTATCATCTTCAATCCGTTGATGTCTGCAATAATAACAGCCAGCGGATAGTTTACAGCAGAGTCCAGTTCAGCAAATATCTCATCGAAATACCTTCTGTTATACAAATCTGTCAAGGCATCATGGTAGTTCATGTATTCCATGTCTTCATAATGGGACTTAAGTTCAGTCATGTCCTGTACTACACCAAAACTTGTGACATGTTCACCATTTTCATATTTGAACCTATATAAATGACGCAAATACTTTTTGTTGCCAAATGCATCTTTTATTGCAAAATTTGCTTCGTGGGTTTGTTTTCGACTGCGAATAGCTTCATTCATTTTATCCACAGTATCCTTGAACTCCGCCGGGTCCATAAGTCCCTTGTACAAAGTTGATTTGTCAATGTCACACTGTGGTTCATATCCAAGTATTCTGAACATTTCATCCGACCAATACCTTGTACCTTTAGTATAGTCATTGATGAAATGCCCTACATGGGCAACTGCCTCGGCTTCATCAAGCATCCTGTTCTTTTCAAGCAGTTCTTCTTCACGAAGACGCATTTCTGTAATGTCTTCGAGGGTACCAAACGTCTGAATGACCTTGTCACCTGACTTAACAGTGTTCCCCCTGCTTCTTATATATTTGAGATTACCTTCTTTGTCCAGTATCCTTGCATCTATGATGTATGGAATAATACCTTCATGGGCCTGTCTGGATTTTTCGAGGAAATCACCAAGGTCGTCCTTGTGGATGAAATCTGCATACCTCTTCTCAGAGGCCTCAAAGCTTTGAGGTTCACACCCCAGAATCCTGTAGATTTCATCCGACCAATAACTCCTGCTTGTAACAAAGTCCCTTTCCCAATGGCCCACGTGGGCAATTTCCTCTGCTTTTTCAAGGCGCTCCCTGCTATTTTTAAGTCTTTCCTCTGTATTCTTGTATTCGGTTATATCAAGAAGCGTTCCTACGGACTTGATTGGTTTCCCATTACTGTCTTTGATATATGTCCCCTTGGATCTGACATGTCTGATTGAACCATCAGGAAGCAAAACCCTGTTTTCAAATTCATAATCACTTCCTGTTTTACTTGATTCTTCAATGATCCTGCTTATTCTTTCCATGTCATCGGGATGCGTTGCAGACATAATGGATTCAAAGTTTGCTTCCGTTGATTCCGGGTCAAATCCACAAATCTTATAGAAATTGTCAGAACAAATATAGTTACCTGTTTCAAGGTCCATGACCCAGTTTCCGGTACCGGATATTTCCTCTGCCCTTTTAAGCTGGAATTCATTTTCCTGAAGTTTTCTTTCGTTTTCCTTAAGGTCCGTAACATCCCGCATTATTCCATTGGCAATTACCGGTTTTCCGGATTTGTCCTTCTCTATCTGAACCTGGGCTTCTATAAATGTTACTCTGCCATCGTCATGAAGGATTCTACCTTCAAATGTGTAATCTTCACCGCTTTTAAGTTTTTCTTCCGTGAACTCTGATATTCTCCTGCTGTCTTCAGGATGGAATTTTTCATGAAGCAGCTCATGTGTAATCAGTTCAATTCCCTCATCCAGACCAAATATCCTGTATAGCTCCTCTGAGAAAATATATGTATTGGTTCTCAGATCCCTTTGCCAATGGCCGGTCTTTGACATGGCCTCTGCCCGATTCAAGCGGTTTCTTGCTTCTTCAAGTTCATTGATTCTTTTATATGTTTCCGTTGTATCCGTTACAATGCCATATATGGTCTCAGTTTGACCATTATCTCCTACAGAAACATCGGCCTCAATTTTTATATTGATGACATCACCATCTTTTTTTATTCCACGCAGCTCAATTTCATAGCTTTCACCATTTTCAACTGCCCTTTTGATCAATCGAGTAAACTTATCCTTGTCATCATCGTGTATTACAAATAGTGTATTTTCCAAAGTTGCAGGAAGTTCATCGACCTCATACCCGAACATTCTGTACAAGCCTTCCGACCATACAAGCAGGCCTTCCTGAGGTTTTCTGATCCAATGCCCCATTCTTGCTTTTATTTCAGCTCGCTTAAGGCTTTCTTCATTGTCCGTGAGTTTCTTTTCACTGAGTCTTATATCGGTAATGTCTTCACCGGAGGATATAGTTCCGGTAACATCTCCCATTTCATTCCGAATTACTGCGTTGTTCCATCTTATGATTCTTTCTTCACCGGTCATGGTCAATAAAGCATTTTCAACTGTCTGCCATTTGTCGGTTTTCCGGTCATATATTTCCTGTCTTACCTTGCTGATTCTTTTTTTATCCTTATCAGGAATGAAAGTGTTTATCCAATTAACCCCCAGAACATCCTCAAGGGTACATCCAAGGGTAATGGTCCCTTTTTTGTTCAGGAATGTTATGTTGCCATCAGTATCCAGCATTACTATTATAGTGCCTACGAAATCAAGATATGTGTTTATAAGTCCTTTTTCATATATTATGTTTTGTTCCCTGCCTATCCAGGGAGTAATGTCCTTTATATATCCGATAGCTTTGATAGGTTTTCCTGAGTTGTCATAAACTATGTTTCCATAGGAATAAATGACTTTTTCACCGGTTCCACCTCTTACTTCAATCCTGTAGACGGTATCATACTGCTCTTTTCCACTTATGAAATCAAGGAATTCCTTCTTAACCCTTTCCTTGTCTTTTATAAATTCAAGGATTACATCAAAGGAAACCTCAAGTGACAACCCAGGTTCTCCATATATCAGGTTTGCTTTTTCTGATGTCCTGAATATCCCTGTTTCAATGTCATATTCCCAGCTGCCTATATCCGCTGCTTTCTGTGCTATGGTCAGTCTCTTTTCAGTGATCATCAGTTCACTTTTCAATTGTGAATTCTCAGTATTATCATATATGTATACCCTGGAATAGATTCTGCCGAATTTAGAAAATTTTAAGATGTATGATGACTTTGCCATGCTATTATCTTTAAAGCTGCACTCACTGACTTCTCCGTCTTCAGTCATTGCCAAAAGGATTTTCTCCCACTCATCCTTGTTCTCAAACAAATCCCTGAAATTCGTCATTCTGAGGGCTTTTCCGGCAAGACCGGTTATGTGCAGGGCATTCTTATTTGCATAGATAATTTCTTCCTGGTTCTTTATAACACAGAATCCAAAATCAGCATCATCATAGAAGCTTCTGACCGTGGCCATGTCAAAGTTGAAATTATGCATATATTTACCCCTGTGGTGATTATATTCCAATTCATGCCATGTTTCAATTCAATTATATGCTACTTTGCTTTTCAAACATTGTTATTGCCTATTGTTCTTCCTTCGGATAAAATTACTGTGGTTTATTTAGAGGGGGTTTTGATGGGCAGGTTCAAGGCAGCCAGCAGACAGGTTCTGAGCATAACAATTTCTTCATATGTAATGATGGCAATGTATGCCATTCTGCTTAATATGATCGGCGAATTGCTGCCATCAATCATCGATGAATACAAGCTATCCCTTTATCAGGGCGGTTTGCTTCAGACCTTCTTCAATATAGGAGGAATCGCCGCACTTTTCGGGATGCTCTATTTTTCTGACAGAATAAGGAAAAGCAGGCTCGTATACAACAGTTTTCTGCTGACATCACTTACACTGCTGCTAATCGGTTTCTTCACTAAATCATATATTTTCCTCAGTGCTTCATTCATCATTCTTGGCGGAACAACAAAGGTATTTGACGTTTCTGTAAATGCTTTTGTAAATGATATAAATACCAGGGGAAGGGAATTCTTCCTTCAGTTCCTTCATGTCACCTTCGGGATAGGAGCTGTTCTTGGGCCCATATATGCATCAATAATGATATCGGAATATTCATGGAAGGCTGCCTTTTGGATACTTGGTCTTGCTTATGCCGCACTTCTTATGGTTTCAATTTTTACCATGCTTGGTAATTGCAGCAAAGCAGAATGTGAGCATGGAACACGGAAACCTGATTCAATGCATATCCTTCATATATTGAAGAATCCTCAGGTGTGGATCATGACATTTGGTGCCGCCTGCTTCAGCGGAGCATATGTGGGTTTCGTAACCTGGTTCCCCTCATATGCCGATACTGTTTCCGAGGATTTCGGCAGGTTGTCCGGTGTTTTGCTTTCACTTTTTTTCATGGGTTATGTCCTGAGCCGTGCAATAGCATCAATAATTCTTACGATGAAGAATGCAAGGTTTTTGATTCTGCTGACCAGTATTCTTGGCGGATTGGCTTTTCTGATGGCGTTTGTCATTGAGCAGCCCTGGGCATACTATGTGTTCCTTATATCGGCAGGCTTCTTTGCGGGAGCAACACTTCCAATGATCATATTCGTGGCATGTTCCAACTTCCCCAATAATACAGGCGGTGTCACCACCATACTCTATCTCGGGATTTCTGTTTCAGCTATGTTCATTCCGGTATTAATGGGTTTGATTGGCGACAAATCAGGGATTGCAGATGCCATGCCTGTTCCCGCCATACTGCTCTTTGCATCAACAGCCGTATCATTGCTCCTGAAAAAACCCCGCGCCTAGGAAATGAAATCCTTTGCTCTCTCAAACAGACGGATTGCAGACTCATCACCCAGGGAACGCATGTCGGTCTTGACACCATACCACTCCTTGTTGTGCATCGACCCCTCATCAGGAATATACAGAAGGTCGAAATTATTTACGGTGGTAACAATCAGCTTTCTTTTTTTATAACCCGAAGCCAGTTCCATGTACATCTGAACATACCATTCCCCGGGAACAAAAAGCATGTCAGCCTCACCCATCCTAAGAAGCTGAAGCTCCATTTCCATGGACTTCCCGCCTGAAAGAACACTGACATCAAGCTGTTTTAATCTTCGTCTCCAGTTATGGACATCGTGGTCGTCGGCTTCTCCTTTTTCTTCAATCAGCCTGCAGTATTCTTCAAAATATTCAAAGGCCTCTTCAGGCTTTTTAACAAATTCTCCTACAGGAAGACTCAATTTTTCATACTTATATGAAACCTTCCCTGCATCAAGCTCCTTTGATGTCAAGAAGGCTGCATCAATTGCTTCGAAGAATCGCCTGCCGCTCGCTTCAACCTCTTCCTCGCTGCCTTCCCTTATGTATTTTCCTGAATTTATGTTACCTGCACAACCCTGCCAATAGGCAACCACAAGGTTCTCATTATACTTTTCCTTCAGATGTCTCTCTGCTATGTATGGGAAATCCGGGGAAACCTTGAGAGTCTTTCCTCCGCCGTATGCTGTGGGATGGCATGCAAGGTTTGTGAACATGAAAAGCGGAATTCCCTTTTTATCTGTGAATGTAATTGTCCTCACAGCCTTGTCGACAATGCCCTCGGGCGCATTCCTGATCTCATCATCAGCGCAAATCGACCATCTTGTGACAGGGTCAACCCTGTTGCTGACTATTCCTTCCGTCATGGCTTCCCCGTATAAGACCCTGCATTCATTCATTTTTGATAATGCTTCGATACCTGCTTTTGCAGCATTGGTCATGACCTTATCCATCCATGGAACATCCAGGACTTCATATCCGAATTTCCGTGCCATTTCAGCCTGCAGGTCCCATATCCATGGGCTTGCATGGGTGTGGGTGCATGTGATGACAATATTTTCAATGGGAATGCCGGTTTCTTCATTTATCTGTTTTCTGATATTTGTGTTTTCACTGATTGTAAGGCCAACGATTTCACAGACTATGAACAAGAACCTGCCGGTTTCATTTTCCATGGCTGCCGCCTTTGCTTTAATTTCATGATGGGGGTTGATGATATGATTGATTCCAAGCCTGCCCGGTACAGGATATTCCGGAGAAATGTCTTTTTCTGAAAAGCCTGCTAGTATTGTATTCATATGAACCCCCTTTTGTCACCGGGAATTATATCATATTTATATATTGGGAGACTCATTCCGATTTTACCAAACCAATGGATTTAAGAATTTCAATGCCCTCTTCCAATGCCCTCTGGCCCTCATCCGACAATCTGTAAGTTCCTCTTCCCAGTTTTTCAAACCACCCGTAATAATTGTTATATAGAATATTTGTAGCATCCGGAGGACCGCCATCTTTTTTTATCTCTGAACCCGTAACAGAATCCTTGTCTTTCATGATGAAAGCTACAGACAGAGCTTTTTCACGATATGCTGTAATTAGCTTTGCCCTTACACTTCCACCTTTATTATAGTTGGCGGACCTTCCCCTGTACTCCTCAAGTAGCCTTGCCTTTCTTCTTCCTGAATTCACACGGCTTCTTTCCATGTCAAAATCACATGGGTCCATTATTACCGAAGCATATGGCTCCTCAACATCCATGGCAACGAAAATCAAACCCAGACCGAGTCTTTTCAATAAATATTCCTTGTCCTTGAAATCCCTTTTGAACCTTTTCTTATATACCGGCCTAGGAATTGCTATGTAAACACTTTCCGTCAGCCTCTGTCTTTTTGCCGCCTGTATCAGAAGTTTCAGATTGTATGAGGTCTTCAGTTCAACAATCAGAAGTTCTCCGTCCTTCATAGCTGCGATATCTGCATCCTTTACTTCGGACCTGATATCATAACCGAGTTCCTCAAGAAGCTTCTTTACAGGTTGGAATAAATCCGTCTCCTTCATTGTTCTTCCTTATGTCCGGTTGGTATTCTGATAATTGCATGACCACTGAATGTATTTCCCGGGATCCTTATTACCAGATATTCACCATCCCTGGTTGTTCTCAGTTCCTTTTCTCCCTCGAATTCAATTGAAAACATATAGGCCTTTTTTATACCGCTCTCTCTGACTCTTAAATCGAAGGCCGTTAGTTTCGGACAACTTTTTGTAAAAGCAGGAACAGTGTCTGCATGACCTCCGTCTTCAGATGTCGAATCAAGTGTTCCCATGGCATTGATTATATGGACAAGCATGTTTTCCCCTTTTGCATCATAGGAAAAATATGTATTCAGCATTGCATCATGTTTTTCAGGTAAAACAGTCCTGCTGACATGGTCACCAATTATTGCATCTGCTGATTCAGCCATTTCATCGGCAAAGAACTCAGGCAGCTTCTTTCTGTCAGATGTTCTTTTCCATCTGTCGACATTGAATGGTTCATAATACTTGTTGTCGAGTTCTGTCCCAGCCAGGAATATTGCCTTTTCAGCCAATTGCCCAAGGGGAGTTCCCGTAACCCCGGCAGGTTTTCCCGTAAACAGCACTTTGCCTCCGCATTCAATGAATCTGTTTAGCTTGTTAACCTCATCCTCACTCAGTATCCATACATCAGGCACAATAAGGAATGAATGTACATCATTGTCAATGGACTCCTCTGATGCAAAGACCATGTCAGTGGAGTAACCAGCAAATGTCAGGGCTTGTGTCCAGCCCTTGACAGCAGAAATGTGTCTGCATTTATTAGGGTCAGTGAAATTGGCAGTCTCATATGACCAGTAGATGGTGACATCGGCTTTCTTTTGCTGGTTGAAAAGAAGGCTGCTGTGTTCCATTTCAAAATCACGGAATATTTTCTCAATGTCGCACATGTCCTCACCTTCCGGTGTTGCAGTGAAAAGCTGTCCCCATGCCATTGAAAGAGCCCAGGTGAAATAGAAGGAATCATATCTGTCAGGATAGAACATGGACATCGATGGAATACCCTTCAATCTGCCCATGTTGAAGCGATGCCTGGATTCAGTGAGAAACTGAGGCCAGGAATATTTTATGACAAAGGAAAAACAATTTTCCTGGAAAACCCAGTCCCAGAGGTGCAGGGCTTTTTCAAAGGAATATGCAGTCCAGTTGAATGTGATGTTCCCCGAAACATAATTGGGTCTGAGCATCTCCATTCCCAGACCCTTGAAATGTTCATCAACTCTTTCCTGGAATTCAAGGGTTGATTCCTTCTTGAACTTCTGCCACGCTATGAAAACAGGATTTTCAAAGTCATCATAGAAGGATTCCCATTCTTCTCCCGGAGCAGGTAGTTCATATCCGTGTCTTTCCCTGAACAATTTCCTGCAATGTTTGCATGTACAGGCATGACCGAATCCAAAATACTGTACATCGTCGGTCATGATCCCGTCTATTCCTGTTTCTTTGTAAAGCCGCTCCAGGTAACTGAAGTACTCCTTCCTGTAATCAGGATTGTTGAAACACATGCACCAGCCCTTGTAATTTGAACGGGCCGGTTCCCCGGTTCTTCCGTCTATCTGCCTGAAACTCTCAGTGCCCTTGATTGTGTCCAATGAAACATAGTCCCTCAGACCTTCCCATGAATCTATTGAACTGTTGCGCTTGTTAAGGACCCGTTCCATGTAATCCCACTCTTCGTCATCCAGCGGGTCAAAGGTAAGATGAGATGAATGGTGTTCAACCACGAGGATTCCATGTCTGTGACATGCATCCGTCAGATCCCTGAGACATTTTGTGATGACATCCCAGTTTTCCTTCATGCTCCATCTGAAATGTGTGCAGCTGAAGGTCATTACAATGTTGATTCCCGATTCAGCCATCCTGCGGGCCTTATCATCGAACTCCTTTTCATTGAATCGGAATATTTCATCATCGTTGTACCAGAAAAATCCGAATCTGGCATCCCATGGGTTTATTTTACCGTTGTTCATCATTTTGTCCTTAAATAGATATTTGGTATTGATATCCTGTGGTCCATGCAAAAATGGTATCCTTTGCCTCCGCGGCTTACAGGCCTGTTTATTATGTTCTTCCTGGGTCTGTAATAATAAAGCACATCATCGTAGGTCAGTTTGCTTTTATAATCCCCAAGATCAACAAGGTCAAAGTTGGCCGTTGTAATCCTGAATGTCTGGTAACCAAGGTTCCTTGATATTGACAATGCCTTCAGGAAAACCTCGGGGCCGATTACGCTTGAACCGAAGTTAAGGAATACTCCGCCTTCCAGCTGAGAAACCGAATGACAGTATCTTTTGAAATCAACTCCGCTTGCCGCCCCTATGGCTCCCATCGAACAAGTGGGATGCTGGTGTATGATATCTGTTCCAAGTGCTATATGGTATGTAGCAGGAACATTGTTGAGCCATGCCTGATACAGGACACAGTCTTCCCTGTTGGGGAATAGTTCAGGATGCTGGTCTATGTATACTGCAAGGCTTTCCCCATAGCCCATTCCCAGTTCCACACCTTTTTTTATTGCTTCGTTCATCATATAGCCGGTTTCTTCCCACATCCCAAATGAGCCGTCTTCTATGGCAGTAGGTACATCCTCTGATGTGCCTCCGAGGTATGCAAGTTCAAAATCATGAATGCTAACGGCTCCGTTTCCAGCAATATGGGTTATTGTACCGTTCTTCATCATCTCTATGATGAACCTTGAAAGTCTGTTCTTGATCACATGGGCTCCCATGGAAAAGATTACAGGCGCGCCAGTGGCCCTTGCTGTTTTGATGGCCTCACAAAGACCATCGAAGTTTTCGTCATCAACGGCTTCAACCGGGTCATCAAGGTTGACCAGATTATCAATTCTGACAAGATTTATGCGCTCCCTTGCAGACCATGTCCTTATCTTTGAAAAATCAATCTTTTCATATTTCATTTAAAGTTCTCCAAGAAATCTGTAGGTTTCGTCCATGAAGAAATGCATCCCCTCATGTTTGTAATCGGGATAAACCTTGATTTCCTTCTTACAAGTCATATTATTGTATGCCGCAAACACTGTGGATGGCGGGCATATGTTGTCCAGTAACCCGATGCCGCAAAGCACTTCCCCCTTTATTCTCTTTGCGATATTTACAAGGTCAATGTATCCGAGTTTCAGGAAAATCTCTTTCTCGCGGAGATGTTCAGGATCAAACTGCCTGAAATAGTATCTGAGTTCATCATATGCATCCACATCAAGGTCCATGTCCCATACCCTTTTGTAGTCACAAAGGAACGGGTGCAGTGGAGCTGCTCTTCTGATTCTTGGTTCGAGGGCAGCACAGGCTATTGTAAGGGCTCCCCCCTGGGAATTTCCATAGCAGCCTACCCTGTTTTCATCCACATCATCCATATCCATCAGAATTCCGGCAAGCTGTGCGCAATCAAGGTATATGTGCCTGAACATGAGATTATGTTTGTCGTCATCAAGGCCTCTTACAATATTGCCTTTTATGGTTGTACCTTTGTAACCACCTGAATCCTCGGAAAGGCCTCCCTGCCCTCTTGTATCCATTGCGGCTACGGTATATCCGGCCAGTGCAAATCCCAGGTATTCATGCCATCCACCGCTGTTTCCATAGTATCCATGGAATCTGATGATTCCCGGATTTTTGGCTGCCGGTGGGCTTTCAGGCTTCAGAAGCTTGGCATAGATGCGCGCTCCCCTGACGCCTGTAAAATACATATCGTAACACCGGACTCCCGGCCAGGAAAAATCCGCAGGAACCAGCGAAAGCTGCGGGTCGACTGACTTCATTTCCCTGATTGCTTCATCCCAGTATTCGTCGATGTCCGAAGGACAGATACCTGAGCCCATATAATTCCTAAGCTTTTCCAATGACATATCCAGTTGCGGCATAAATTCACCCCCGATTTACTTGTACTAATTCTATCCCAACACAGTCTGATTATAAAGTAAAAAAGTACTTTGGTTCTATTTTTATTTTGATTTGAATGCTTACCTGAGATTTTGTATAAAGCACTCCCGGTCATTGACACCGTGTTACCTATTGCAGTATCAAATATGATGGGGTATTATTATCAGGTAATAAATTGTTTGGGGTGAATCATGGACAAAACTGTTAAAAAATATCCCACATGGCGCAAATGGTTTTTTGGTGCCGGGGACACCGCAGCTACACTTTCACACACCATAATCTCATTCTTCTTTCTAATCTATCTTACCGATGTTATAGGAATAAGACCTGCACTGGCAGGCTCGGTGGTTCTGATAGGGAAAATATGGGATGCCGTAACAGACCCACTTGTAGGGCATATATCTGACAACACCCGGTCCAGACTTGGAAGAAGACGATTCTATCTGGCAACCTTTGCACTTCCTCTTGGAATCAGTTTCTTCTTCCTATGGGCTTTGCCACAGGGAATGTCAGAAACAGGTGTCTTCATACTGGCTTCCCTGGCATTCATGCTGCACATGACCTTTGTTACCCTTGTAATGGTTCCATACCAGGCCATACTCCTGGAAATGGTGGATGACTATGACCAAAGAACCTCTTTTACAGCATACAGGATGCTCTTTTCCATACTTGGGGGACTTCTTGCCGTTGCCATACCTGACATAATCGTTGGTGGCTATGCAGACAAGTATAAGGGATTCATGCTGATGGCTGTCATCTTTGCAGTTATCATAGCAATAGCTCCCCTGTTTCCATTCTTTGGAACCTATGAAAAACAAAGGGAAGTACAAAGACAGAAATTCCCTGGATTCAAAACTTACCTTAAACCAATTTTCAGCAATGTTCCCTTCCGGCTTTCCATACTCATATATTTCTTCACCTGGTCAGGTATTGCCATGGTGGAGGCCATGTTCATGTATTTCTTTACATACTGGTTAAGACGTGAGGATCTGTTTTTGATCATTGTTGCGACTTTGTTCATACTGGCTGCAGTCTTCCTTCCCATATGGGTCAGGATATCCGAAAAGCTCGAAAAGAGAACCGCATACATGATAGGAATCCTTGAGCTTGCAATATCACTTATTCTGGTAATTTTCATAAAGCCTGACACACCGGTCTGGATGATCTTTGCCCTTGTTGTCTTCCTGGCTCTCGGTGTCAGTGCCGCCCATGTAATGCCCCACACCTTGATACCCGACTGCATTGATTATGGTACCATGGTATCGGGAAAACGCACTGAAGGTGTTTATTATGGTCTGGTGACTTTCTTCTATAAGATGGGGGTTGCCGTGGTAATTTGGATATCCGGACTTGTCCTGGATTTTACGGGTTACATAAATCCTGAAGTATATGGTGAAGCCGTACAGCCGTATTCAGCATTGCTGGCCATACGTGTTATGCAGGGGCCCGCTCCTGCCGTCATACTTCTGATGGGTGTAATGTTCATAATCCTTTACCCTATCTCAAGGAACAAACACAGGGCAATTACCAGACGACTTGCAAAAAGGGAGGAAGCATAATGGAATATCAACTTGTAGAAGTAAACAACAAAAGACAGCTTAGGGAGTTCATTGATCTTCCATACAGATTGTATAAGGATGACCCCAACTGGGTGCCGCCTCTTAAAATGCTCACGAAGCAGACTGTCATGGGTAAGAACAATGCCCTGTTTTCAAACGGGGAACACATTACATTCCTTGTAAAAAAGGACAATGAAACCGTAGGCAGGCTGATTGCAGGGTTCAACAGATGGAACAATGAAAAGATGAACATCAAAAAGGGATATGTAACCCTCTTTGAATGTATAAATGACCAGGAAGCCGCAAATATGATGTTTGACCGTGCTCATTCGTGGCTGAAGGAAAAAGGAATGGAATATATTGAGGGTCCGACATCTCCTTCGGACGGAGACGATTTCAGGGCTCTTTTGTACAAGGGATATGATTCTCCCCCTGTGCTCTTCGACAGCTACAACCCGGAATACTATCATGCCCTTTTCCTGAATTATGGTTTTGTAAAGCATAGGGATTATCATGCGTTTCACTTTACAGCTGACCGTTTCCCATCCGACAGATTCGTCAAGGTAGTTGATTATTCGATGAAGAAGTACAACTTCAGGATTGATACCGTGGACCTTAAGAAAATCGACAGGGAAATACGGGATATAAGGAAGATTCTGGTCCAGGCCGTTCCTCCGAGCTGGGATACCTTTGCAATCCCTACAGAGGAGGATATACGCAAGGAAGCGAACTTCCTTATGAAGTTCATTGATCCGGAGCTTATTTCCATAGCCAGGAAGAACGATACAGATGAGCCCATAGGCTTTGTACTTGGCACCCCGGATTTCAACCAGGTCTTCATCAGGATGAACGGACGCTTGTTCCCCTTTGGAATTTTCAAGTATCTTTATTACAAGAAAAGAATCACAAGGATAAGGATATTCATGCAGTTTGTAATACCTGAATTCCAGGGTAGGGCTGTAAATGCTGCGATATTCTACAACTATATGAAAAACGCTGAGAGAAAAGGGCTTACCGATGCCGAAGGTTCAACTGTAGGTGAGGAAAATGCCCAGGCTCTTCGCGTCCTTGAGGCTGCCGGCGGTGACAGATACAAGACCTACAGGATGTACCATTACTATATATCGTGACTCACTGTGATATAATTCATTCATCCGGAGGTGCCCCATGAACAAACAAGGTAACAGTGGATGTCTGATAGCTGTAATAATTTTTCTGGTATTGATTATACTTGCCGGTGCGGTTGTTTTGTTTTTCCTCTTCCGGGACAGGTCTGATATGCCTGACCTTGATGAGTTCCTTTCAGAGGTTGAGAATTCCGAAAGAACTACAGACAACAATGGGTCAATAACAGATAAGATGAAGATCCAGATTGAGGGAGGGTCAACGGAATTCATTTTCAAGCTGACAAATGCAGATCTCACAGCACTGGCCAATGATACAATGGACAGCAATGAGGATATCCCCCTTGAGGACATACTGCTTAATTGCAATGCGGACCATACCATTGATGTTACTGCTGTTCTGACAGACTTTGAAGTAATTACAGACAACCCAGAAGTGCCCCGGATTGCCAAGGCTCTCATTGGAAGCCTTGAAAGCAAACGTATTTATGCAACTGTCTTCGTTGACTATGCCGGTAACAATGAATTCGACATATCCATAGAAGACATTAAAATAGGAAAAATCAACATTCCATTCGTTGAACTAATATTTACTCCAATGACCAACGAGATCAGTGACATGCTCACCGAACAGCTCGAATCAGTCGGAAACTTTGAACTCCAGGAATTCTCTGTCGAGGAAAACTACCTGGAATTCTCAGGCACCCTGATAGAATAACCTGACTCCATCCCCCTTTTTTTTACATTCACCTCCGGGGTAAAATTTAAAAAACTTAAATTTTACCCCGGGGGTGAATGTAAAAAGATTTAACTTTTACCCCGGGGGTGAATGTAAAAAGATTTAACTTTTACCCCGGAGGTGAATGTAAAAAGATTTGACTTTTACCCCGGAGGTGAATGTAAAAAGATTTGACTTTTACCCCGGAGGTGAATGTAAAAAGATTTGACTTTTACCCCGGAGGTGAATGTAAAAAGATTTGACTTTTACCCCGGAGGTGAATGTAA
>Ga0209203_1000785_pt1 | contig 25391 bp, 25 predicted proteins | sample AD_UKC109_MetaG_FD_184423 | JGI IMG/M metagenome (GOLD analysis project Ga0209203, IMG submission 184423) | Active sludge microbial communities of municipal wastewater-treating anaerobic digesters from Hong Kong - AD_UKC109_MetaG (SPAdes)... | ecosystem: Engineered > Bioreactor > Anaerobic >... | reverse complement strand
GCCAGCCTCCTCGCGCCAAAGCCGCAGGCTTCCATCATCCTCACCAGCTCATCTGCGCCCATTCCGGGCTCAATCTCCATCTGTCTTATGTAATCCACCGAAACTCACCCGAATTATCCGAGATTTGATGCCTCCAGAGACTGACCGCATCCTCAGGAGGCTGACCGCATCCTTTAGAGGCTGACCGCATCCTCTATAGACCGACTGCATCCTCCAGAGAATGACCGCATCACTGCTTAGCGGTAGTGATGCTAATCGATTTTCTCATAAACCTTTTATATCAGTACCTTGTGTTTAGCTCTTACGGCTAACGGAGGTAAAATATGAGCGGCGAAATGGTGGCAGTGGACTATTATATCCCACTTATTATGTTTTTGATAATAGGTGCCGTTGTGCCTATTGGCGCACTGGCTGCCGTGAAGATCATATCTCCCCAGAAGTCAACTTTTCAGAAGAGGTCTACCTATGAAGGCGGGCTGAGACCGATACGGGAGGCGATAATCCAGTACAACGTCCAGTATTATCTCTTTGCCATCGTCTTCGTGATCTTCGACGTTGAGGTTCTCTTCCTCTATCCGTGGATCTACGTCTACGCTTCCGAGGTGATCCCCACCTTGGGAGGAGTGAACATCGCGGTCATCGACATGCTGATTTTCATCGTGGTGCTTTTGATCGGGTTGCTCTATGCCATTAAGAAGGAGGCGTTGCGTTGGGTATAAGCGATGTCATACCTCTGCCTGTTGCGGTTGACAAGGAACTGGAGAAGTGGACCATCTGGGGCCGGCCCCTCACCGACGTATGGTTCACCACCACCGAGAAGATCCATGAGATCATCGATATGGGGCCCATCAAGAACGTCCTGAACTGGGGCAGGAAAAACTCCCTGTGGTTTTTGATGCAGCCGATGGGATGTTGCGGGGTCGAGATGCTCGTCTTCGGATGTCCCCACTACGACTGCGACCGGTTCGGCATCTTTCCCCGGGCGACCCCAAGGCAGGTCGACGTCATGATCATCAGCGGCTACATAACCAGAAAGTACCTGCCGGCGATCAAGAACCTGTGGGAGCAGATACCTGAGCCCAAGTGGGTCATGGCGATAGGCGAGTGCGCAATATCCGGGGGACCCTTCTACGACTCCTACAACATCATAAACGACACCAGCAAGTTCTTCCCCATAGACGTCTTCGTTCCTGGCTGTCCTCCCCGGCCCGAGAAGTTCATCGAGGGCTTCAGGCAGCTTCAGGAGAAGATCAAGCAGCGTGAGGACAAGAGGGGCTATTAGAGAGGAGGAGTTCACCGTTGACAACTGCAAATGATGTCTTGTCTGCCCTCCAGTCGGCCTTTCCGGGAGCGATCGAGGAGGCAAAAGTGGCTCCCGAACGGCAGCTGTGGGCCACCATCAAGCCGGACAGGATCGTGGACGTCTGCAAGTATCTGAGGGATAACCACAGCTTCGACCACTACTCCGGCGCTGCCGGCGTGGACAGGATCAACGACGGCCTCTTCGAGGTCACGGAGATGCTGGCAAGCCACGGCGCCCACCAGGTGGTGGCCCTCCTGAAGGTGAAGACCAAGAGGGAAAACCCGTCGGTCAAGTCCCTCACCGGCCTCTACTGGAACGCCAACTGGTACGAGCGCGAGATCTGGGAGATGCTGGGAATCAACTTCGAGGGCCATCCCGAGCTCTATCCTCTTCTGCTCTCCGACGAGCTGGTGGGAGTCTGGCCCTGGAGGAAGGACTACAAGGGCTACCCCGACTACAACACCGCCGACAGGGCGATAGAGAAGGTGAATCCCGAGGGGTATACCGATTATTCCTTCGGACCCACCGAGGCCGAGATCAAGGCGGGGACCGTCCCCACCGAGAGGCCCGAGTATCCCACCTTCCGGGAGCGGGAGGAGATGGAGATCAAAGGCGAGTCGGAGATGATCCTCCACATGGGTCCCCAGCACGCCGTCGTCCCCGGACCCTTCCTCCTGGACATCCTGGTGGATGGAGAGAGGGTGAAGAAGGCCTTTCTGGACGTGGGCTACATCCACAAGGGGATCGAGAAGATCATGGAGAACCGGACCTACATGCAGGGCATCCCCATCACCGACAGGCTCTGCTACATGGCCGCGCTCACCAACAATGAAGCCTACTGCGGCGCCGTGGAGAGGCTTCTCGGAATTGAAGCTCCGGAGAGGGCCCAGTACATCCGGATGATCCTGGAGGAGCTCTCCAGAATCCAGAGCCACCTTCTGGGGACCGGTGAGTTTCTGACCCTCATCGGAAGCGCCGTCTTCTCCCCCTTCCTCTACATGATCATCGACCGGGAGGACATCCTCAGCTGCATCGAGAGCGTGACCGGAGCGCGGATCAACCACAGCTTCGTCCGGTTCGGCGGAGTGCGAAACGACCTCCCCGAAGGCTTCAAGGATATGACCCTGGACGCCCTGAAGAAGATAAGGCTGAAGACCGAGGAGTACAAGGAGCTCTTCTTGTCCGACAGCATCTACAGGAAGAGGATGGAAGGAGTCGGAGTCCTCACCCCAGCGGAGGCGAGGAGGCTCGGAGTTTCAGGTCCGCCCCTGAGGGCGTCGGATACCCCTTACGACATGAGGCGGGAAGATCCGTACCTCCTCTACAAGGATATGGACTTCGAGGTGATCACCAGGAAGGAAGGCGACTCCAGGGCCCGGGTCGAGGTGAGGCTTGACGAGATATTCGAGAGCTGCTACATCATAGAGCAGTGCCTGGACCAGATCTCCGACGGCCCCATCATGGCCGAGGGGTTGCCCAAGAAGATCAAGCCCGAGCCGGGCGAGGCCTACTACCGGGTCGAAGACCACCGGGGAGAGATGGGATTCTTCGTGGTCAGCGACGGATCCGAGAAGCCGGTCAAGGTGAAGGCCCGGGGTCCGGTATACGCTTACTTCCAGGCCCTTCCCCCGCTTCTCGAGGGCACATACATCGCCGACGTGGTCGCCATCGCGGGCAGCATGGACGCTTGCACCAGCGAGGTGGACAGGTAGGAGGGAATGAATTTGGTATTATCTGCGATCACAGAATTTGCAGCCCAGGAGCCCAAGCTGTACGCCCTGATCCTGGGGCTGGTCGGCGCCGCCATCATCGCCTCGGTCATAAATGTGGCCGCGATGGCCGTGGTCTGGCTGGAGAGGAAGGTCATGGGCGACCTCCAGGCGCGGTACGGGCCCAACCGGGTCGGCGGCCGCTGGGGCATACTTCAGCTCGGTGCTGACGCCATCAAGCTATTCACCAAAGAGGACATCATCCCCAGGGGCGCAGACAAGCCGGTTTACGTCTGGGCCCCCATCGTGGCCAGCGCCACCACCATGCTGGTGGCGGGAGCGATGCCCTTCGGTGCCGTGATCATCAACGGTCGGGAGATCCCTCTGGTGGTGGCCAACATGGATATCAGCGCCTTCTACGTCGAGGCCGCCCTCAGCATCATGGCCATATCCGCCTTCATGGCGGGCTGGTCGTCCAACAACAAGTACTCGATGCTGGGAGCATTCAGGGGCATCGCCAGGATGATCGCCTACGAGGTCCCCATGGGGATCTGCGTCATCAGCGTCGCCGTGATGGCCCACAGCCTGAACCTGGTGGAGATCGTTCAGGCTCAGGACGTATGGTTCGCCGTGGCCCAGCCGCTGGGATTTGTCGTATTCGCCATCGCTCTCATCACCGACCTGGGAAGGATGCCCTTCGACCAGACCGAGGCCGAGGAGGAGATCATAGCCGGCTACAACACCGAATACAGCGGGATCAGGTTCGGACTTCTCTACTTCCAGGAGTACAACATGATGCTCCTCGGGTCCATCCTTCTGGTGAACCTCTACCTGGGAGGCTGGAACGGTCCCGTCATCCCGGTGATATCTTTCCTCTCGCCCATGGTCTGGTTCTTCATGAAGCTGCTCATTGTGCTGGTGGCCCTGATCTGGGTCAGGGTGTCCCTGCTCAGGTTCAGGATAGACCAGGTCACCGACCTTGGATGGAAGGTACTGCTCCCCCTATCGATGGTCAACCTTGTATGGGCCGTGGCCGTGGGGCTGTACTTCGCATGAGGTGAAGATCTATGGTGCTTAAGAACCTCAAAATGACGCTGAAGCGGTCGATGAGCGGCGTGGAGGTCACCCGTCTCTATCCGGAGAAGATCATGGACCTTCCCGAGGCGGAGAGAGGCGTCCACGTTCTGGAGATCAGGAAATGCATCGGATGCGGTGCATGTGCCAGGATCTGCCCCAACGACTGCATCAAGCTGGTGCCTTACGCGCGGGGAAACCCGCTCAAGAACAAGAAGCTTCAGTATCCTGAGATCGATTACGGCAGGTGCATGTTCTGCGGCCTGTGCGTCGACGAGTGCCCAGCAAGCTGTCTGACCATGTCCAAGGTCTTCGAGATTGCGGGCTGGGATAGGGAAGACATAGTCTACAGTCCCGAGGATATCGCCGTCGGCTTCTACTCAGATCAGGAGCTGGCTGAGCTCGCCGAAGAGGCGAAGAAGGCCGAAGAGGAGAAGAAGAGGAAGGCCGCCGAGGCGGCCAGACTCAAGAAGGAGAAGGCAGCCAAGGAGGCGGCCAAGGCCAAAGGAGCCGAGGGAGGAGAGAAGGCTTCCGGTGAGAAGGCGACCAAGAAGTCGGCAGGTGAGACTGGATGATAGATCTTGCTCAGTTTTACGATCCAAGGTTTTTGATAGAGCTCGGAGCTTTCTCATTGCTTGCAGTGATCATCCTCGGCCTCTCAATCCTCACCGTTTACTCCAGAAACATAGTTCACAGCGGCCTGTATCTCCTGGGGAGCTTCGCCGCGGTGGCTGCTTTATACATAACTCTGAACGCCACCTTTGTTGGCGTGGCCCAGGTTCTGGTGTACATTGGAGCTGTGGGCGTGCTGATACTCTTCGCAATAATGCTCACGAGAAAGACGCTTATGGAGGAGGGGGAGGAGTCCCATGGTTAAGGTTAAAACGTCGATTTTGACGCTGATCTTTCTGGCCGCGCTGCTCGTGCTCATCGCAGCGACACCATGGGGCGGCGAGAAGGACGGCTCGATCGGATTTGAGCCGAGAGAGGGGGCCAGAGTCCCGGAGAGCGATATAGGAGGGATCGGCGTTGAGATCTTCACGCTGTATCTCGTCCCCTTCGAGGTCCTCTCCCTGGTGCTTCTGGCAGCCCTGATCGGTGCGATATACGTCGCAAGAAAGGAGTTGCCCAGATGATGGCGTGGAGGGAGGAAAACAGATGATCCCACTGGTGCTATACGTGCTGCTGGCGTCGACGATGTTCACCATCGGCCTCTACGGCCTTCTGACCCAGCGGAACGGTATCAAGCTTATGATGTGCGTGGAGATCCTGCTGAACAGCGCAAACATCAATCTGGTGGCGTTCTCGGCCTACCTGCCCAACGTAAACGGACAGGTCTTCGCCCTGTTCTCCATCGCCCTGGCCGCTGCTGAGGCCGGGGTTGGATTCGCCATCCTGATCACGCTGTACAGGCTGTACGGAACCATAGAACTGGACAACATCAACGCGCTGAGGTGGTAAAAGGGATGTACCAAGATTACGCCTATCTGATCGTGGGCCTGCCGATACTGGCCTTCGTGCTCACGATCTTTCTGGGCTGGCATCTGCCAAAAGGAGGCGGGTTCTTCACGGTTCTGGCAACCTTCGCAGGATTCATACTATCCTTCGGGATATTCAACGAGATATATCCGAACGATGAGATAGTCCACCAATCGATGCATTGGTTTGCGAACTTCAACGCCGGGATCCTGATAGATCCGCTGGCCATCGTGATGCTTCTGATGGTCACCTTCGTCTGTACCATGATCCACACCTATGCTCTCGGGTACATGGAGGGCGATCCGGGAATGGCACGGTACTTTGCCGAGGCTGGGCTCTTCACCGCGGCGATGCTGGGCCTGGTATTCTCCGACAACCTGCTTCAGCTCTTCATATTCTGGGAGCTGGTAGGCCTATGTTCCTACCTCCTCATCGGGTTCTGGTATCGTAAGCCTTCGGCGGCCTCCGCGGCCAAGAAGGCCTTCCTGGTGACCAGGGTCGGAGACGTGATGTTCCTGGCGGGGATAGTGCTTCTGTACACCAACATGGTGAAGCTGAACCTGACCCTCCCCGACGGGGCTTATCTGCTCCAGTTCCAGACCATATACGACAGCCTGACCCTGATCCCGCCCGATCAGCTCACCTGGATTGCGGTGCTCCTCTTCGGCGGGGCCGTGGGCAAGTCGGGTCAGTTCCCCCTGCACGTCTGGCTTCCTGACGCCATGGAAGGTCCCACCACGGTCTCGGCGATGATCCACGCCGCCACCATGGTAACCGCCGGCGTATACCTGGTAGCCAGGATGTTCCCGCTCTTCTACGCGGCACCCAACGCTCTGATGGTCGTAGCTTACGTCGGCGCTTTTACGGCGCTGTTCGCAGCGACGATGGGGCTGGTGATGTTCGACATCAAGAGGGTTCTCGCCTACTCCACGGTCAGCCAGCTCGGATACATGATGGCGGGCCTGGGGATAGGAGCTGCCATGGGCGCGTTCTCCGTCGGAGTATCCATGTTCCACCTGATCGGTCACTCCTTCTTCAAGGCCCTCCTCTTCCTCTGCGCCGGTAGCGTGATCCACGCCGTGGGCACCAACGACCTGAGGGAGATGGGAGGCGTTCTGAAGCACATGAAGTGGACCGGCCTCACCATGCTCGCAGGGTCTCTCACCCTGGCAGGGTTCCCTTACACCACGGGATTCTTCAGCAAGGACGAGATCATCGTCACCGCCTACGAGCACGGCGCCATGGGATTCGGCTGGCTTCCCTACATATTTGCGATCGGAGCGGCCCTTCTCACCGCCATTTACACCTTCAGACTGTGGTTTTTGGTCTTTGACGGCGAGCCAAGGAGCGATTATCACAAGCACGAGTCTCCCTGGATCATGCTCGGTCCCCTGGTGATTCTGGCGATATTCGCCCTTTTCATGGGGATGCCCTCTCAGGAAGGCTTCTACCACTACGTCGGAAACAACTTCGATCACTTCGGAGTCGACTTCGAAGAGCTGGCGGTGATCGGGGGCCATCACGTCGAGCATGGTGCTCACATCAGCGAGCCCTTCATCATCAAGATCCTGCCCATCATCATCGGAGTCGGCGGAATAATCGTCGCTGCCCTCTTCTACTCCCGGTGGAAGAGGTTCGATCCGGGGATGGTCACCTCGGAGAGAGATCCATTGCGAAAGATCCTCCTCAAGAGGTACTACCAGAACGAGATCTACACCCTCTGGTTCGCAGAGAAGGTGGTCTACGGAATAGCCCTGCTCTCCAACATGATCGACCTCAAGATCATTGACGGGACGGTGAACAAGATAAGCGCCATATCCGTGGGATTCGGCGGAACGCTCCGCAAGCTCCAGACTGGGGTGATTCAGAACTACCTCACCGCCATCGTCCTGGGCCTTGCGGTCCTGCTGATACTTATTGAGCTGGCGTCCCTGGGGGTGGCGATATGATTGCAAACGCCATATCACTGATGATCGCCGTGCCGCTCCTGGCAGCGATCCTCGCCTTCCTCAATGCGAAGGGAGCAAAGTACGTGGCCCTGATCGGGTCGCTGGTCCCTCTGGCGATATCTCTCCAGATGTTCCAGGAGTTCGATAAAACCTCCAACGCGATGCAGTTTGTGGAGAGCTACGACTGGGTTCCCGCCATCGGCGTCAAGTACACCGTGGGCGTCGACGGGATAGGGCTGCCCCTGATCCTCCTCTCCACCATCGTCAGCGTCCTGGTGGTCGTCTACTCCTGGGGCGAGAAGAAGAGGTCAAACCAGTTCTTCGCCCTCCTCCTCCTCAACGAGGTGGGAGTTCTGGGAGTCTTCACCGCGCTGGACTTCTTCCTCTTCTACATCTTCTGGGAGGTCGTGCTCATACCCATGTTCTTCCTGATAGGGATATGGGGCGGGCCGAGGAAGGACTATGCTGCGATAAAGTTCTTCATCTACACTCACGTGGCAAGTCTGATCATGCTGCTGGCGATATTCGCCCTCTACTTCAGCTACAGAACGCCTGAGGGCCTCCGGACCTTCGACATGCTGACCCTCCTCGGAGCGACGGGAGATTCGACCATCTTCTCGCCCATGCTCCTGAACGTGATCTTCATAGGGCTCCTCTTCGGATTCCTGGTGAAGATGCCTGCGGTCCCCTTCCACACCTGGCTTCCCGACGCTCACGTCGAGGCGCCGACCGCGGGGTCTGTGCTCCTGGCAGCACTCCTCCTGAAGATGGGAGGATATGGCCTCTTCAGGATCGTAATGCCCATGCTGCCGAACGTCTCCAGCCACTACATCACCCTGATGGCGATAATAGGGGTTGTGAGCATCGTCTACGGCGGCTTTTTGGCTTTGGCCCAAAAGGACCTCAAGAAGATGGTCGCCTACTCCAGTGTCAGTCACATGGGGTACGTCCTCCTGGGAGCCGGGGCCCTCAGTGTCCTCTCGGTCCAGGGGGCGATGTTCCAGCAGTTCAGCCACGGGCTGATCACCTGCGTTCTCTTCATGTCTGCCGGGACCATCCAGCACACTGCCGGGACCAGGATCATCTCCGAGCTCGGTGGTCTATCCGATCGGATGCCCAAGTTCGCGGTCCTGATGCTGGCCGGGTTCATGGCCTCTCTGGGCCTGCCCGGGATGTGCGGCTTTGTGGCCGAGCTCTCGGTCCTGGCCGGATCTTATGAGAACCTGCCCATCTACGTTCTGATAACGATCTTCGGCGGGATCGCGGTGACCGCAGGCTACCACCTGTGGGCGATGCAGAAGGTCATGTTCGGACCGATCCTGAAGAAGTACCTGGATCTCAAAGATCCTCATTCCTACGAGATCCTCTCCATGAGCATCCTGATCTTGCTCATAATCTACTTCGGGGTCCAGCCGGGAACCATCACCGACATCATGGGCGTGGCGGCGGAGCCGCTGGTCAAACCGTTTATGACCCTGGCTGCGACGGGGGTGATCTGAAGTGGCACTGGCATTCGGTGACTATCTCTCTCTCTTGGGCGCAGAGGCGCTGCTGACCGGGCTTGCCCTGGTGATGATCCTCATCGGCCTGTTCATGAAGAACAAGAACCTGATGGGGGTGCTGAGCCTGGCGGGGCTGGCGGCCTCGCTCTTCCTGGTGATGGGTGCCGACATGACCCGTGGCCCCCTCTTCTACGGGACGCTGGAGGTCGACGCCCTATCTCAGTTCTTCAAGCTGGTATTCGTCGCGGTCGCTCTGATCGTGGTGTTGGCCGGCCTCAGCAGGTACAAGGACAGTCCGGCTCAGGACGAGTTCTACGTCCTCCTCCTCCTGGCCACCCTGGGGATGATGGTGGTGGCAAGCGCCATCGACATCGTCACCCTGTTCATTGGGTTTGAGCTGGCCAGCCTCTCCACCTACGCCATGGCGGCCTTCGACAGGGAAAGGCAGAACCTGGAAGCTGCGATGAAGTACTTCATCTTCGGATCGGTCTCATCGGCTTTGATGCTCTTCGGGTTCTCCCTCCTCTACGGCCTCTCCGGAAGCACCAGGCTCGCGGAGATCGCCGCGGCCTCCGCTGCGGATATGGGACCTGCAACCCTCATCGCCCTCCTCTTCGTGGTGGCGGGATTCGGGTTCAAGATGGCCCTGGTCCCCTTCCACATGTGGGCTCCCGATACCTACGAGGGATCGCCGACCATCGTTACGGCCTTCCTCGCCGCTGGCTCCAAGAAGATGGGATTTGTGGCCGCCTTCAAGGTCATCCTGGTGGCTCTGGTGGCCCTCAGCTTCGAGTGGTACATGGCCTTCGCCATCCTGGTGGCGATAACCATGACCCTGGGCAACATCGTGGCCATCTGGCAGAAGTCCGTCAAGAGGATGCTGGCTTACTCCAGCGTCGCCTACGCCGGGTACATCGCCATCGCCTTCGTGGTGGTGGGAGCCGTCAACAGCGGCGGCCTGGACCTGGCCGTGGCCCAGAACGGCCTGGCCAGCGGGCTGATGCTCATCCTCGGCCACGCCTTCATGAAGACCGGGGCTTTCATCGCCGCTGCGGTGGTCGGGTACATGGCCCTCTCTGAAGGCAAGAAGAACCCCGACGATCTGGAGCAGTATGCGGGCCTGGGGCGGAGAGCCCCCATAACCGCGTTCTGCATGCTGATCTTCCTCTTCTCGCTATCGGGGATCCCCCCGACGGCGGGGTTCATCGGGAAGTTCATGCTCTGGGGTGCGACCATCGACTCCGGCCTGGTGTGGCTGGCGGTCCTCTTCGCCCTCAACAGCGCTCTCTCGCTGTACTATTACCTTAGGGTGATCATGTACATGTACGTCAGAGAGCCGGCGGGCGCGAAGATAAGAGAGCCGAAGGGGTACGTCCTGGCCATGGTCGCGGCCCTGGTGGTCGTAATCTGGATCGGCGTCGACCCACAGAGGTTCATCGACTTCGCCTACAGTGCAGCAGGAGTTCTGCTGCACTGAAACTCTTATTTTTTTCCAGGCTTATTTTGAAAGGTTGATATTTCTGATTCGCTTGCCTTTTTCAAGAGGCTAACCAAAGCGGGAATCTGTCTCTATTAAGGCACGGATTTCTAGCGATGTCGAACAACCGAAACATATTTAATATTAGAAATCTGCTTTTTCAAGAAGAGTGATCCTGATGAGGCTGAAGTTGATTCTGTCTTCGATGCTGCTATTGGCGCTGGCGTCGGCGGCTGTCGCCGACGAGGTGGACGATCAGATATCAGATCTAGATGATGAATACTTGGGGGTTGAGGCTGCAGAGAGTCTCGGAGAGAGCGGAAATCCCGCTGTCGCCCCCTTGATCCTGGCATTGAACGACTCGGATAGCGATGTCCGATGGCGGGCTGCATCTTCTCTCGGCAAAATCGGCGACCTGCGCTCCGTCGGTCCTCTGATCCAGGCATTGAACAATTCTGATAGCGATGTCCGAGAGCAGGCGGCAATAGCGCTCGGAAGTATAGGCGATGCTCGTGCCATCGCCCCCTTGATTCTGTTATTTAACGATTCAGATAGCCATGTACGCTTGGAGGCTAAAGAGGCTCTCGGCAATATAAGTGATCCTGGTGCCGTCGCTCCTTTGATCCTTGCGCTAAATGACTCTAACATATCTGTCAGAGTCTATGCTGCACAGGCCCTCGGCAATATCGGGGATCGGCGCGCCGTCGCTTCTCTTATCTTGGCTTTGAACGACTCGAACAGCGATGTCCGAAGGTCGGCTGCAATTGCCCTCGGCAAAATAGGCGATCCATGTGCCGTTTCTCCCCTGATCCATGCGTTGAACGACTCAAATAGCTTGGTCCGAAGCGGTGCCGAATGGTCGCTTGGCGAAATTGGAGATCCTCGTGCCGTTGGCTCCTTGATCTTGGCATTGAACGATTCGCCGATCTGGTTCCAATCGGCGCTCGGAAAAATTGGGGATGCTAGCGCTGTTGCACCCTTGATCCAGATGCTGAACGACTCAGATAATAGTGTACAAAATGTGGCCGCAAAAGTGCTATGCGAGATAGGAGAGCCGGCTATCTCTCCCTTGATCCAGACATTGAACGACTCGAATAGTAGTGTTCGAAGTTGGGCTGCATGGGCGCTCGGCGAAATAGGCGAACCACAAGCTGTAGATCCCCTAATACAGGCATTGAACGACTCTGACGGAGTTGTTCGAGGTGTGGCCGCTCGGGGTCTCGGCTCAATAGGCGATGCTGCCGCTGTCATTCCCCTGATCCAAGCATTGAACGACCCTGATGCAGTTGTTCGAGGTGCGGCCGCTTGGGGGCTCGGCAATATAAGTGATCCACGAGCCGTCGCTCCTCTGATCCTGACATTGAACGACTCGGATGCCAATGTTCGAAGTTGGGCTGCATGGGCGCTCGGCGAAATAGGCGACCCGCAAGCAGTCGATCCTCTAATACAGGCATTGAACGACTCTGACGGAGTTGTTCTAGGTATGGCTTATAGGGTTGAACTCGGGGGGACGTGGTTAAGTCTGGTATACGGTGACATGGATGGAGTTGTTCGAGGTGTGTCTGCTTGGGGGCTCGGCTCAATAGGCGATCCGCGAGCCGTCGATCATCTTATCTTGGCACTGAACGATTCAGATATCTTAGTTCGAATGTGTGCTGTTGGAGCGCTTGGAGAAATAGGCGATCCAAGAGCCGTTGAACCTTTGATCCTGGCATTGAACGACAGAGCTGACGGATACTGGCTTGTTGCCCTTCCTCTCGGCTATGCTGGCAATTCCATCATTCTGGAATTTAACGACTCAGATAACAATGTCCAAAGGGGGGCTTCTCGGGCACTCGGCCTTATAGGCGAGCCAGCTGTCGCCCCCTTGATTCAGGCATTAAATGACTCCGACGTCAGTTATTCAGCAGCAGATGCTCTCGGCTCTATAGGCGAGCCAGCTGTCGCCCCCTTGATCCTGGCATTGAAGGATGCAGATAGCGATGTGCGGAAGCGGGCTGCAGAGGCTCTCGGAGAGATAGGTGATCCCAGGGCGGTAGATCCCCTCATCGAGGCGCTCAACGATGAGGACTCAGGGGTCCGAGCGGTAGCTGCCAGAGCACTCGGCATAATAAAAGACCCACGAGCCGTCGATCCACTGATCCTGGCATTGAAGGATGCGGATAGGGTGGTCCGATGGGGTGCTGCAGATGCGCTCGGGGATATCGGTGATCCACGAGCCGTCGATCCTCTAATACGTACATTGAATGACTCAGACTGGACGGTCCGAGACGCAGCTGAGTCAGCCCTCGTCGATATAGGCGAGCCAGCCCTATATCCCTTAATTCGGGCACTGAACGACTCGAATAGTTATGTCAGAGGGTCTGCAGCGATGGCCCTCGGCCAGATATGAGATAAGCGATCTATCGAGCTGCTAATGCCGGATTTAAATGACTCATATGGCGGCGTCCGATGGAGGGCTGCACAGGTGCTGGGTGATATAGGCGATATGATGGGCAATCGATCCCCTGAACGAGGCTCCCGATGACGAGGACTCGACTGTCCGATCCAAGGCTGCTGATCTCTTGAAAAGCTGGGGTGGCAGGGCTGAGCCTCAGCATCCACTTTTTTGTGCGAGCAGCCCAAGATAGATGTTCTTCATTCTTCAGAGGTTCAGAGGCCCAACTCCTCGATCCACAAAAGCAGCCCGATCATGATCAGCGCCGCCGGGATCACCACCAGCCAAGAGCTCACCCCCAGGATCTCGGGGATCGTCTTATCCCCGAACTCGCCCCTCCTCAGCACCTTCTCTTCCAGCCGCGGATAAAGTTCGGCGAAGATCCCCGCCCCCAGGAGGACCCCACAAAATCCGCCCAGAAGGGCATCGACCGACCCCTGGCCGACGGCTCCGGCTATGGTTCCGGGACAGTAGCCAAGTAGGGCGAAGCCGACGCCGAAGATGAGCCCGCCCAGGGCCGAGGAGCCCACGGAGCCGGGCTTTGGGTGGAGCTTCACCAGCCGCAGGCTTCGGAGGAGGTGGACCCCGATCATCCCCGTGATCACCGCCGAGGCCATCACCTTGAGGACGGTGAAGTCGGCGAGGAGGAGCTGGCCGACGATGACCTCGTACCGCGTGACCCCGCCCTTCTGGAGGAGAAAGCCGAAGATGATCCCGATAAAAAGGCCGATGATCAGCTGGAGCCGGTCGTTTTTGCGGAAGCTTTCGAGCATCAGATCATCACCGCCTCAGACCCCGGCCCCGAAGAGGATCATCGCCGCGGCCACCCCGCCGACGAAGAAGCAGGCTACCGCGAGCCAGGAGCTGGCGGCGAGCTGGAGGGTCCCGCTGATCCCGTGGCCGCTGGTGCAGCCCCCGGCCCAGCGGGCTCCCAGGCCCAGAAGGACGCCCCCGGCGAAGGCGGCGGCTAACCTCGTGAGCGGATCGAGGCCGAACCGAGCCGCCCAGAGGGGCGGGACCGCCTCGAGCCGGAAGGTCCCGGAGAGGGTCGCCGAGAGGAAGGACCCGAGGACGATCCCCGCCACCAGCATCACCTCCCAGTCGACCACCGGCTCGAACTTCCGATAGTAGGCCTTCTCCCGGACCCCCGGTCCGAAAACCGCCCTCTCCATCATTCCGCTGGTCCTGCTGTAGGCGGTGGAGCAGCCGATGGGCTTGTCGGATAAGAGGAAGGCCAGGACTTCCAAAATCCCTATCCCCGCCCCCACCAGGTAGGGGGACCACAGATCCATCTCCAGATATTCCAGCATCCAAACCCTCCAAATCGCTTAAGAAGCGGGAGTTCCGATCTCTCCTGATCAGGCCGTACCGCACCGGACCAAATCAGACCGGACCAAATCAGACCGGACCAAATCAGACCGGACCAAATCGGACCGGACCATATCCCGACCGCACCATATCGGACCGCACCATATCGGACCGCACCATATCGGACCGCACCTTGAGATCATTATTTTATCTCTTGCCATCTTTATAAAGCTGACACGAACTGGTAACAGTTCCCGGAGAGAGAGCATGAAGAGACGGTTTATGATCCTGATCGCGACGATGTTGTCGTTCCCGTCCCTGTTCATGGGGGCGGGTGGCGCTGTTGCTGCTGAAGAGGTTGAAAACCTGGTGGTCCTCCTCACCGACTACGGGACCTCCGACTTCCACGTGGGGGCGCTGGAGGGTTCCATCTACACGGCCAATCCCGAGGCCAGAATATCAACCATAACCCACGAAGTGCCAGCCTTCGGCATCGCCGAGGGGTCCTTCATCCTCGCCCAGGCGGCGCTGTACTATCCACCGGGCGCGGTCTTCGCGGCGGATGTCGATCCTGGGGCGGCGACGGAGGAGCGGTCCATCGTCCTTTTGACCGAGGACGGCAAGCTCTTCGTGGGCCCCGACAACGGTCTCTTTACAAACGTCATGAGCGAGCTGGGGGTCGCATGCGTCCGCGAGATCTGCAATGAGAGCTTCACCGTGCAGGGCAATCTCTCCGCCACCTTCAGGGGCATCGGCGTCTACGGCCCCCTGGCCGCCCTCCTGGCCGCCGGGATGGACCCCTCCCAGGCGGGGGACGAGATCTCCGATCCGGTCAGATTGGATGCAGCTCCGGCCAGTCTGGAAAATGAGACCCTCCACGGGGTTGTCGAAGACGTCGACCGCTGGGGAAACCTCATCACCAACATCCCCGGTGATCTGGTGGAGAGGGCGGATCTCGAGCCCGGCGATCTAATCGAGATAGCAGTGGGGGCTGAGGAGGTGGAGGCGGCCTTCGGAACCACCTACGCCGACGTCCCTGAGGGTGAATGGGTCGGCCTCGTCGGCTCCTCGGGGCGGCTGGAGATAGCCATAAACATGGGAAGCGCCGCCGATGCCGTCGGAGTCTCCGCCGGGTCGGAGGTCGGAGTCCGCGAGATCTGAGCAGCCGCGAGCCTGTCAACTGCGGGCCTTTCACAAGGAGGTCACGAGCGGCCTGTCACAAGGAGTATCAGAAGCAGCCTACCACAAGGAAGGTATAGGGAGGCCTGTCACAGGAAGCCAGATTCCATCACAGGTACAGGAGGTCGATCATCCCCGCGGCTATGAAGATGAAGATCAAGGTCATCACCCCGCCGACCCGCATGTAGTCTGCGTTGGTATAGCCGCCGGGAGCCATGAGGAGGGCGTTCACCTGATGAGTGGGCAGGATGAAGGAGTTGGAGGCCGAGATCCCCACCAGCAGGGCCAGGGCTCTGGGGTCGATGGCCAAATCCTTGGCCAGGAACATCACCAGCGGAACCAGGAGGACGGTGGCCGCCACGTTGGATATGAACAGCGATAGGACGGTGGTCAGGGCAGCGACTGCCACCAGAAGGAGGATCGTCGGCCCGCCCTGGAGAAGGCCTATCATCTCCAGGGCGACGAGCTCGGCAGCTCCGCTCTCCTCCATGGCGATGCCCAGGGGTATGAGCCCCGCCAGAAGGACGATGGTCCTCCAGTCGATGGCCCCATAAGCCTCGTCCACGGAGAGGACCTGCAGGAGGATCATGGCCAGAGCCCCGCTCAGGAGGGCGATGGAGAGCTGGACCCCCATCATGGAGAGGGCGATCGCTCCCAGAAAGCAGAAGGCTGCCGGGAGAGCCTTGGAGGGATCCAGGCTCTCCGACTCGACCGGGGTGAGGAGGACGAAGCTCGGATCAGACCCCATCTTCCTGATCCGATCCCAGAGGCCGTGGATTATGAATACGTCGCCCGGATTGAGGGGTCGATCCGCAAAGTCCTTCCTCTCCTCCTGAGTCCCGCTCAGGAGGATGATCGGCTCGACCCCGTAGTTTTTGCGTATACTGATCTCCCTTGGGGTCTTCCCGACGATGGGAGCTCTGGGGCGGACGATCACCTCGGCGAAGCCCGCCTCCGCCTCGCTGAGAAGGTGGTCGAACCTGGAACTATCGGCTATGCGCAGGAGGCTGTGATCTTCGGCGAACCGCTCCACGTCCTCTGCCTCTCCCAGCAGCGCCAGCACCTGGCCGGCGGCGAACTTCGTCCTCCTCCAGGGAGAGTGAGTCACCTCATTCCTCTCCACCATCGCCAGCAGGGTGACCCCGTAGTTTCGCCTCATCCGGGCGTCCTCCCGAGTCTTGTCCACGAGGTCGCTTTCCCAGGATACGGAGTAGTAGCTGACGATGCACGGGAGCTGCCAGATCTCGATCAGATCCTCCTGGACCCTGAAGCCGGCCTCCCGGAGCTCTCTTTCTGGAAGAAGCCGACGGCCCAGGAGCAGGAAGTACCCTATCCCCGATCCCAGAAGAACGATGCCGATGGGCGTTACGCTGAAAAAGCCAAAGGGCTCTTCCCCCCCCTGCCTCATCAGATCGTTGAGCATGATGAGAGGGCTTGAGCCCACCATGGTCAGGGTCCCTCCCAGAATCGCCGCAAACCCCATGGGCATGAGGAGCCGGGATGCTGGCGTCCCGGTGCTCTTGGATATCCTCAGGACCGCGGGCAAGAATAGGGCCGCCGATCCGATGTTCTGCATGATCGTGGAGATCACCCCCACCACCGACGATATGACCCCGATCAGCCTCCTCTCGTCGGACCCGGCGATCTTCAAGACCTCCCTGCCTATCCTGGTGACGACCCCGGCCCTCACCATCCCTCTGCCCAGGATCATCACCGCGGCTATGGAGACCACAGCGTTGCTCCCAAGCCCCGACAGCGCCTGGGTGGGGCTGACCAGGCCGGTCCAGGCCAGGATGAGGACGACCAGCATGCTGGCTACGTCCAATCTCACCATCTCGGTGACGAAGAGGAGGATGGTCACGCCTAAAACCAGGAAGGTCAGCTCTATCTCAGGGGTTAAGCCGTCCATGGGAATGGTCACCTCCGGTGCTCAGACTATCGCTGCAGCTTATTCTGAGAATATTTCTAGGAGGGAATAGGATATTAATATATTGAGCGACTATCTCCTTCTAAGGGGCGATTCTCCTTCAGAGGGCCGATTCAGCTTCTAATGGGCCGATTCTCCTCCTCCAAGGCCGATTTTCCTTCTAAGGGCTGATATTTCCTACACTTCCCGTCCTTTCTTAGAATATTATGAGCAGGAGAGGCGCCAGGATCAAGGCGGCCATGAAAGCGAGAAATAGATTCCAGCTGCCGACGATGCGATTCTGCAAAAATTCTATTGCTTTCGTGAAGGTATCTCCTGCAGCGAGGGCTATGATGGTGACGATTGAGGCGAGGCCGGTGAGGATGAAGATGACCAGCACTCCGTCGACGGTCTCCAGAATTATCCCCGCGAGAAGCGTATCCGAGAAGGTGCCGATGTTCGCCCCCATTATATAGGGGATCATTACCTTCTTTTTGATGACCTTGCGGTTGTAGAGGGGGACGAATATGCCCAGGGAGAAGGCCACACTGGCGGTGGCCATGGTTATAAGCATTCCGGCGAAGAAGGCGATCCATTTTCGCTCCAGGAAGACGAGGAGGTTACGCCTGAGCACGTTTCCATCCAGACAGCAAACGACCTCGGCGAAGAGCTTGAGGCTGAGGAAGAGGATCAGAATCGAGAGGATGATGGAGAGCCAGCCGCCCAGGAGCTGGATGATGAAGTCAGTGACGGGCGTGAACAACTCGAAGGTCTGAACGGTCAGGCGATCCATGATCCTCGGGTCCAGCATATAGGTGGCCAGAAACGGCAACAGCAAAAAGCCCAACACCGTAGCCGGTATGTAGATGCTGTGGGTTATGAGGAAGGTCAGCACTCCCATGCTGGTGGAATCCTCCAGACCGGCGTGCCTTCGGTGAAGATGATCCAGGACTCCGATGAGAAAGACGATCCCTGAGCCTCCCAGCCGGGTGCCCGAGATCATCATATAGAACTCTGCATCGTTGACCAGACCGGAATGGAGGAGAGAGATGGAAAGGGCGGCCACCACAGAGCCGTTCATCAGGACCAGGGCGCCAAGCCAGCCCACGCCCAGGGCGGAGAGCTCACCGTCGATCACGGTCCTCAAATAGGGGGTTATCTCGGCGGACAGGGCGTCGTTGGCCGCGCCCAGAAGACGGATCGAGAAGAAGAAGAGGAACAAGGTCGCCAGGGCCCCCAACAGCATAACCCAGGGGGGAAAGGGACGGGAGATCCTGCCCGGCCAGATACGATCCACAAACCCCGATAGGCTTCTCATCATTCGTCTCCAATATTTCATGCAACATCTGAAAACTCTGTGGCTCTCGCGACATCACTCTTTCCGGGATTGGTCCCAGGCCCCAAGATAGAGGAATAGTTTATAGACCATCGGACCAGAGCTCGCTCTCGGTGATGGATCGGCCACCAAGCCTCTGGGCCCTCCAGAGAGACGATCCCTTCATTTTCTGTAATTCTTCAATTATTAACCTTTCGAGGTTGCTTTGGTAGGGTCTCAAAAAAATCGATACAAATTAGCTCCCCGTTCTGCCTCGATCTCCCGGACCATACTCCTGGGGGGGCGATCAGCCCAGGGCGAAGGATATCGCTCCCAGGACCGATGCGGTGACGATGACCCCGGAGATGCAGACTCCGGCGGCGATGGCGGGAAAGGCTTGCCTGAACTTGAAGCCGAAGATGAAGGCGATGGCAGAACCGGTCCAGGCTCCCGTCACCGGCAGGGGGACGGCGACAAATAGGGTCAGGGCGAGAAGGCCGTATTTGCGGTGCCTCTCTACATGGTTCCTGTAGGTCCGGGTGAAGAGCCAGGTGAAGAACGCTCTTCCCAGGCGGTATCGCATCAGCCAGCGGGAGACGGGCTCGAGATAGAGGAGGAGAGGGACCACCGGAACCAGGTTTCCGGCCACCGAGATGGCGTAGGCCTCGATTGGAGATATGCCGTAGACTCCAATGGCCAGGGGTATGGCCCCCCGAAGCTCGAAGATCGGCGACATGGCCAGAAGGAAGGTGACCAGCGAGCCGGGGATGGTGCTGAAAGAATCCATCATCAGGGTGCACCCCATCCGTCCCGGACCTCAGGCCCCCGGCCCCGCGGCCTGGAGAAGTTCCCAGGGGCCAAAATCCTCTGAATGATAGCGATATTCACTCCCCTACCGAGCCCTTTATGCTGACCGTCAGCACCGACTCGTCCTTGGGGGAGGTGACCGAGACGGTCAGGTCCAGGGGGATTTTGCCTATGGATATCTTCAAGGGGCGATCCTGGTCGCCTCCGACCCCCACCCTGATCCCCTCCGCCATTCTGGCCACGGCCCTGGCGATCTCCTGAAGCTCGGGAAGGTTGACCGCCACCGGGCTATCCTTTTCGCCGCAGACCTTAGCCGTTATCGGCGACTCGATCCCCACCGCGACTTTGAGCCCTCCGTCCTTTCCCGGCCCCTTCACCTCAGCCACGATGGGGTACCTATCGGCATCTTCGCTTCCCTGAACTTTGGCCTTTGCTTCCGCATTCACTTTCAGAGATACCATGAACATCCACCTGGAAGCTACTTACGGCATCCTCTCATATAAATGAATGCGAGGGCGCTTTTTGCGATATCGTCTCTTGAAATGCAGCTTTATATCAAATCTCCGGGTTTATCCCCCGCCGCCTGGCTCATCCTGAGCCTGTATCGCCTCATTCAGTCCGAATTTTCACATCTCCGGGTGCGAGGACCCTCGGGCATACCTCCGGGTCTTTTGGTCAGATGCCGACCCCGAGAACATTCTCTCTGCCCGGGGTGGACCTGATGAACGCCCAGTCAGAGGTGGTGTCGGTATCGACGCCGTTGGGATAGCGGGACCAAGAGAAGTCGTCGTCCCCCTCATCGCTGCGGGGCGGAGTTCTGTCCACCAGCTCCCAGGATTCGGTTCTCAGGAAGACCGTTCCGTTGTTCCCGCGGATCCACCGTTCTTCTCCTTCGAGAAGATGATAGCCGCCCGCCTCGATGGAGGTGTTCCTCGGTATGGTGATCACGCCCGTCCACTTCCCCGAAGAGGGGAGGGTCTCCTCGATGGTTACGCTCCATCGCCCGATGTCAATAGATTCTTCTCCGGAGTTGAAAAGCTCCACCCACTCGTTTTCGTCTCCTGCTGGGTTCAGCTCCACTTCGTTTATGACCACGGAACCCGATGAGACGGCGACGGCGGCCAGAGCCGAAAGAGACATAAGCAACATATTCAAGATGAACTTCATGAACTAACCCCCACATGAACTTCAGGTCGAGTGCCGGGATTTCGCCTTCCCGGACTGCTGGATAAGGATGAGCTTCGAATAAATAACCGTGTCGATCGAGGAGTGGGATGCCGTGGTCCCGTCGATTGAATGAGAATTGATATGCCCCGTCGTCCCGTCAATCAATCGAGGAGCAGGGAGCGGGAAGCCGGAGTCCCGTCGATTTCTTCGGCCCGGGCTCTCCGACGGCCGCCGGCGAAGATGGGGGGGCAGAGGACCCTCACGGCCGGTGTCCCTCTCGACTCAGGATCTATCTCTGGAGAAGCTATGAGTTGCTCGCGTTTTTGGTGCCCTTGCCGAAGATCCAGTCGGAGTTCTGGTCGGTGTCTACCCCGTTCGGATAGCGGAAGTTGGTGAAGAAGTTCTCGCTTCCGTCGGTCAGAAGATGGGTCTCGTCAACGACGATCCCCTCCTCCGTCTTGAGGATCGCTCTCCCTCTTCCAGTATCGTGGACCCAGTTGGGAGTACCTTCGGCTACGTAAAATCCGCCGGGCGGGATAGATGTATCCTTCGGTATCGAGATCGACCCCGTCCAGCTGGGATCGGAGTCGACTATCTCAACCCTCCACCTGCCGATCTCCACATCTTCTGCTCCGTTATTATAAAGCTCCACCCACTCGTTACCGCCCTGGGGAGGGTTGAGCTCCACCTCGTTGAGGACGACGGCACCAAGGGCTGCCGCTGATATTGCCAATACGCCCAATAAAGACTCCAACAGCCTCATAGAACTGAGATGCACCACAGAATCCCCCACCACGATTCGAGATCGATTCCGGCCTGGCCGAGCCAGCCGGGACGGCGGCCTGAAGGATCTCCAGATAAATAACCGTATCGATCGAGAGACAAAGACCCGGCTCTCGCTCCCTGACCTGATGGTTACGGGAAAAATCGCGGGATCGATCCCGGACCGCCATCGGGACGGACGGCCCAGGTTCGACCAAGTCGGCTCCACCGATCACATCGGGCTTCCGGGGATCGAGCCTTCAGAGCAGGGTGTTCTCCGCCCTGGGAGAAGCCCTCATGAGCATCCAGTCGGATACCTGGCCGGTGTCATGTCCGTTGGGATAGCGGCCGTAGGTGAAGTCGCTGTCGCTGTCGTCGGTTATGAGATGGGTCTCGTCGACCTTCGTCCCTTCGCCGTTGACCAGCTTCACCGAGCCTTCGTAGTCCTGGCTCCACTGCTCATCCCCCTCGGCGAGGTAGTAGCCGTTTGAGGGGATGACCGTTCCCTGCGGGATGGGCATGGCCCCGGTCCAGGGCTCCTTGACGATGGAGACGACCCAGCCGGAGATGTCGACGTCTTCGCCGTCGTCGTTGTAGAGCTCGACCCATTTGGTGGCGTTTCCCGGCGGGTTGAGCTCCACCTCGTTGATCACCACTGTCCCCGCGCCGATGGCCGAGAGGGCGACGGCGCTGATCATGGATATCAATAATGCTGACGATATGCGGTTCATCCAAATCCTCCCCCATGGATATTCTGCATTCCCGGACGAATCCGGTTCACACGGGGCTTGAAATAACTTTTATGCAGATAACGGTGTCGATCGATCTTCCTTCATGGCCGGGTCAGGGTTTTATTACGATCCGCTCTCATAGGACGTCTCATGCAGTACTCGGAAGGGCGGCTCGGCAGGGTCTTCGTGGTCAGGCTGGAGGAGGGCGAGGACCTGATCGGGTCCCTGGAGAGGTTCGTCGCGGAGAAGGGGGTCTCCTCCGGGATGATTCATTTTCTCGGAGCCCTGAAGGAGGGGCGGCTGATCGTCGGGCCGAAGGTCCCCGCGGTGCCGCCGGGGCCGCCCTTCGTCGAGGAGCTCGAGGGGGCCTGGGAGGTCTTCGGGGTCGCGACGGTCTACCCCGGGGATGGTGGCAGCCCCTCGGTCCACATCCACGCCTCGGCGGGGCATTCCGACCGGGCCCTCACCGGCTGCCTCAGGGAGCGAGCGACGACCTACCTGGTGGTAGAGGCGGTGGTCTTCGAGTTCGTGGGGCTTTTTGCCCGAAGGGCCATCGACGAGGAATCCGGCCTTCGCCTCCCCTTCCTCAAAGATAGGCTGGTATGAGTCCGAAAAGAAAAAAGGCGTGACGAAGAGGCAGCGGATGAAAGGAGAGAAAAAAAAGAGGGCGAGGGCGAGAGCGAGGGCGACCGGCTCCAGCAGCTCGCCGCCCCCCCTTCCCATCTCCATGGAGGAGGCGAGGAGGGAGGGCATCGACCGCTTCGACGTCGTCCTCGTCTCCGGGGACGGGTACATTGACCACCCCTCCTTCGGGGTCGGGCTCATCGGCCGGGTCCTCCAGGATGCGGGCTTCTCCGTCGGGGTCATCCCCCAGCCCGACTGGAGGGGGGACGACGACATCACCGCCCTCGGTGAGCCCCGGCTCTTCTTCGGGGTGGCCTCGGGGAACGTCGACTCCATGGTCAACAACTACTCGCCGAACATGAAGCGGCGGAGGCGGGACGTCTACTCGCCGGGGGGTCGGCTCCTCCGCCCCGACCGGGCGGCGGTGGTCTACGCCAACCGGGTCCACGCCCTCTTCCCCGACACGCCGGTGATCCTGGGGGGTATCGAGGCGAGCTTGCGGAGGTTCGCCCATTACGACTTCTGGTCCGACTCCGTCCGCGGGTCGATCCTGGCGGACGCGCCCGCGGACATGATCGTCTACGGGATGGGGGAGAGGCCGATCCTGGAGGTCGCCCGCCGACTGGAGGGGGGCGAGGCCATCGGCGAGATCCGTGACGTCCCCGGGACCGCCGTCAAGATGGAGGTCCGCGAATGGAGGGCGGCCGATCGGGAGGGGCTGGTCGAGATCCCGTCCTTCGCCGAGGTGGCGCGGGACGAGAGGAGGTACGCCGAGGCCTTCCGCCTCCACCACGGCGAGCAGGACCCCTTCCGGGGGAGGGCTGTGGTCCAGCCCCACCCCAAGACCGTGGTGGTACAGAATCCGCCCGCTCTCCCCCTCTCAACCGAGGAGCTGGATCGGATCTACGAGCTCCCCTTCACCAGGGCGGCCCATCCGTCCTACCGGGAGGAGATCCCGGCCCTGGAGCCGGTCCGCTTCTCCATCACTACCCACCGGGGCTGCTTCGGCTCCTGCTCGTTTTGCGCCCTCACCCACCACCAGGGGAGGATCATCCAGAGCAGGTCCATCGAGTCGATAGTGAGGGAGGCGGAGCGGTTGGTCGAGCTGCCGGGATTCAAGGGCGTCATCCAGGACGTGGGCGGCCCGACGGCCAACATGTACGGGATGTCCTGCAGCCGCTGGCGGGCCGCCGCCGGAGGGGGCGCTGGAGGGGCGGGCGGCGCCGCCTGCGGCGCCTGCGCCGACAGGCTCTGCTCCCCGGACTGCCCGACCCTCAAAGCGGACCACCGCCGCCAGGTGGAGCTCCTCCGCCGACTCCGGGAAATTCCCGGCGTCAAGCGGGTCTTCGTCAGCTCCGGGATCAGGCACGACCTGATCCTGAAGGATCAGACCGGCGCGGGGCAGGAGTACCTCGAAGAGCTCGCCCGCCACCACGTCTCCGGCCACCTGAAGGTGGCGCCCGAGCACGTCTCCGATCGGGTCCTGGCGGCGATGAATAAGCCCCCCCGGGCCGCCCTGGAGGAGTTCCGGGCGAGGTTCAGGGCCCTGAGCCGCGAGGAGGGAAAAGAGCAGTACCTCGTCCCCTACTTCATCTCCGGCCATCCGGGCTGCGAGATCCGTGACATGGTGGAGCTCGCCGAGTACATCCGGGATCATCGCCTTTATTCCGAGCAGGTCCAGGACTTCACCCCCACCCCCATGACCGTCTCCACCTGCATGTACCACTCGGGCCTCGACCCCTTCTCCGGGAAGGCCGTCCACGTCCCCAAGGGGCGGGAGAAGGAGATCCAGCGGGCGCTCCTCCAGTACCGAGATAAAAGAAACTGGGGGCTTGTCCGGGAGGGGCTGCGCATAGCCGGGCGGGAGGATCTGATCGGCGACGGGCCGAGGTGCCTGGTGCCGAGGTGAGGAGGGAGGTGAGATGAGGAAAGTGAGCCGTTCTCTCTGGCTGCAGCCTCCTCCAGCAACTCCGGCCAGGTGGAGGAGTTGTAGCCCGCCTCGATGGTTGTGGCCTCGATGCCGAAGTCCGCCTCGGCTTCTTCGATGCCCAGAACAGCCGTATACAAATTTATCTAAATGTGGGACATGCAGCGAGAAGATTTATCTATTAGTGATGATACCTGCAAGTATGGATCTATGTGTTTACCGAAAAGCTATTGGAGAAAGGAATGAATTCAATATACATTAACTTTAGGAATTGCTATGGAATAAAAGAGTTAGAATACACATTTGATTTTAGCGATAAAAAAACATATCTAATCTATTCTCCAAATGGTGTTATGAAAACTTCTTTTGCTAAAGCATTTTCTGATTTAAGCAATGATGAACCTTCTAGGGACTTGGTATTCGAGAGCGAAACAATAAGAACAATCAAAAATAACGAAGGCCAAGACCTCAATCCCGAAGAAATTTTTGTTATAGATTCATATAGAGAAACGTTTAAATCTGATAAAATTTCAACTCTATTAGTAAATACCACTTTGAAAAACAGATATGAAACAATTCATGCCAATATTGATCTTAAAAAAGAACTTTTATTAAAGGAATTAAAGCCTCTTGGGTAGTGACCTCCCAATAGGTTGATTTTTATACTTGTAACTTGCTATTCATATCGAGGGATAGCAAGATGGCAAGGAGGGGTCCAAAGCCAAAGTTCATAGA
>Ga0209203_1000780_pt1 | contig 25459 bp, 29 predicted proteins | sample AD_UKC109_MetaG_FD_184423 | JGI IMG/M metagenome (GOLD analysis project Ga0209203, IMG submission 184423) | Active sludge microbial communities of municipal wastewater-treating anaerobic digesters from Hong Kong - AD_UKC109_MetaG (SPAdes)... | ecosystem: Engineered > Bioreactor > Anaerobic >... | reverse complement strand
AACCACGTTGGTTCCGGCTATGTAAACCCCCTGCTGCCTCCCCGCTGGAAGGGGTGCGGTGCCTATGGTGAAGGTGGGCATTCCGCTCTCGGCCCTGCTTTCCATGTCCCTGGTCATGAAGGCCAGACTGGTGACCGACCCCTGCACCTGGGCTACCCTGCCGTCGGCAAAGGCATTCTGGTGGTCGTAACCCGATGTCAGGTAAGCGGTTGAATCAATGTAAAGGAGCCCGGTCATGTAGTTCAGGGCTTCCACGCCCTCGGGGGAGTTGAAGGCGGTAGCGGTTGAGTCGGCGTTCAGGAGGGAACCGCCTGCCTGGGCCAGGAAGCACTCAAAGGTCCACACCGAAGTGCCGAATGCCGTTCCCCAGCGGTCTTCGGAATCCAGCATGTCGCCGTCCTCATTCACGTCCCTGGTCAGAAGCCTTAGGTTCTCGCTCTGTTCCTCCCAGGTCGCCGCCGGCTTTATTCCCAGGCTGTCGAACCACTCGGTGTTGTAGTAGATAAGCGGAACGCTCTTGTTGAACGGAAAGCTGTAGACACTTCCGTCGAAGGTGTTGTTAGCCTGAAAGACCGGGAAGAAATCGTTCCACATCTCATCGGTGAACCCGGGATCGGCATCCATGAGGGAATCCAGGGGAACCAGGGCACCGCCTCTGATGAGCTGTGCCGTCCAGGTTTCGTAGGCCTGCGCCAGCACCGGCGGGGAACCCGCCATTACCCCCGCCATGATCTTCTGGCTCAGGGCCCGGTAGTTGCCCATGCACACGGGAACTATCTCAATATCAGGATGTGTGCGGTTGAACTCGGCTATCAGCGAGTCCTCGAGCATGTCCCCCAGGGGGCCGCCCATGGCATGCCAGAAAATCACCTGGACCTTACCAGTGTCACCGGCCTCCTCCCCTCCGCATGACAGCAGAAGTGTAATCACGCCAAGGAGGAAAGCGGCGTTCTTCATGTGTTTCAGTGGAGACTCCCTTCGGAGATAAGGTTTACCCTCCGGCGGAAACGTAACACCTAATATACCCCAGGGGGAAGCCGGGGAAAGTGAAGGTTTACCCCGGGGTATTTGCTCCCGGTATAAAAATGGCTATAATCAGCCCGAACGTTGATTGCTCAACCGTTCGGGCAGAACATGTACACAGGGGTTATTCTGGTTAGCCCGTGATGACACGAACTCAAACACAAACAGGAGGGATCGAACAATGAAGAAACTTGCTCTTGCTCTCGCAGCGGTATTCGTACTTGCAATGGCCTGCGGCGGCGCTTCCACGCCGGACGCCGTGGTCAAGAAGGCCATCGACGCAATGGAGAACAAGGACGGCAACGCCCTTATCAGCTGCCTTTCCGCCGAGGCCGTCGAGGAACTCAACGCCCAGGTCGAGGAAATGAAGGCCGCCCCTGAAGAGAGCGCCGCTTTCATGGCAATGATGGGTATCGAGGTCACCGCCGAGGAGATCGAGAACATGAGCGCCGGCGACTTCATCACCAAGCTCTTCGAGAGCCCCATGATGGCCGATGAACTCCCCGACTTCAGCACCATCGAGATCGGCGAGACCGTTATCGACGGCGAGACCGCCACTGTCGAGGTTACCCTCGAGGGCGAGACCGATACCGTTGAACTGGTACTCGAAGACGGCCAGTGGAAACTGGGCGACATGATGGGTATGTAGGGATCAATTCCCTTCGGGCGCCCCTAGGGGCGCCCTTTTTTTATTCGTCAGAAGACGCGGGGCAGGTGGGGCATGACGGGCAGGAGGAGCATTCCCCGGAGGGTTTCGCCGGCTTCTTCTTGTAGTCGGTCTCGTAGAAACCGCCCCCTTTGAAAAGCACTCCGGCCCCGGTACCTATGAGCCTTCTCACAGGGCTGCCGCACTGGGGGCACTCCCTGTCGGCGTCTGAGGACATGGGCTGGAACTTCTCGTACCTGTGCCCGCACTTCTCGCATTCGTAGTCGTATGTAGGCATGGCTCCCTTTCAGGTCGTTTCGTGAATTCCGTGAATTATACTACAATCGGTCAAGCCGCCGGTTCCACAGGCGCATCGACCTTCAGATTTCCCCTGGAGACAACCAGCCCGGCCAGTATCACCGGAAGGAACTGTGTGGCGTGGAAAAAAATGGCCATCGCCTTCGCCTGGGGCTCCATTATACCGGTAATCGCCGGATAGAGAACTCCCAGGGCATAGTGGACCGTTCCAGCGCCTGCGGGGGTTGGAATGAGCATGCCGAAGCCGGCAAGGACCAGCACCAGGGCCGGGGAGTACCATTCCCACGGGATATCCAGCGCCATGAACACCGGTATCACGGAAAGGCAGAGGGATACCCATACAAGAATGGAGAAGAGGGTCACCTTCACAAGCTCCCCGGGGTCCTTCAGTATGTCCAGCCCTGCGGCGAAATCGAGGAGGAGCTTCTCCATCCTTTCCGCCAGGGGGCGCAGACCCAGCTTCCTGAACGGCCATACCAGCACCGACACCGTTCTGCCGTGCCACTTCCTCAGTGCAACGAGTACCAGTAGCACTGCAATGTAGCCGCATCCAGCGGCTATCAGGCCGCTCCTCACCGTCTGGGAGAGCCTTTCCCACATGGCGGCCATCACCACAAGGGTGAGCCCTGTCAGTGAAAGGCCGTCGAAGAGCCTGGCCACCACCACCGTGGCGAAGGTTGAAGCGAAGGGTATGCCGGTCTTCCTGGTGAGCAGCGCGGAACGGGCGAACTCTCCCAGCCTGCCGGGAAGAACGCTGTTCAGCATGAAACCGGTTATCAGAGGCGGGGCGGCGGTTGCCTTGCGAACCTTTCCCACCGGGCCCAGCAGGGCAACCCATCGGTATATCCTGAAAATGTAGCTTGCCGCCAGTGCGGGAAGGACGGCCAGGGCGTATCCCCAGCCCGCCGTCTGGAAGACACCCAGCAGTTCAGGCCAGTCGGTCTTTCTGAAGGTGAGCCAGATCGTGAGCCCTGCTATCAGTATTCCGATCAGCAGTTTCAGGGAACGGTCATGTTCCTTTCGCAAGGAGCTCCTCCAGACCCAGGCAGATCCCGTGGAGCACTATCATCATCTGCTCCTGGGCATGGCTGGTCTCCCGGGAGGGAGCCCGCCAGTGGACATGGGCCCAGGGTGCGCTCTCGCAGGCTGCGGAAGTAAGCGCTATCACCTTCATCCCAATCCTGCCGGCACTCTCCGCCGCCTTGACGATATTGGGGCTCGCCCCGCTGGTGGTGAGGGCCAGCAGTGCGTCGCCCGGGGCACCCAGGGCTTCCACCTGCCTCTGGAACACCCTGTCGAAGCCGTAGTCGTTCCCCAGGGCGGTGAGAACGGCGGTGTCCGCTGACAGGGACACCGCGGGAATGCCCCGGCGTTCCAGGCGAAACCTGCCCACCAGTTCACCGGCGAAATGGGAGCCGTCGGCTGCGCTTCCGCCGTTGCCGCAGACCAGTATCTTTCCTCCCCCGCGGAGCACTTCCAGAAGGGTATCCAGCACCGGAGCCGCCTCCCCGGGATCCAGCCGGGAAACACCCGCCACAGCGGACCTTATGTAGTCTTCGATATGATTCTTTTCACGCATGTCTCAAACGCCTCTTCGTATGCTGGCAGCAGCAGGTCCCTCATTGTGGCAAGGGCGGACCATACCGGCCGCGGAGCGGGAAGGCTCAGGTCCTTCCACCTCACGGGCAGCACGGTTCCCCTTCCCAGGATCGCCTGAAGTCTGCTGGCCAGATGGTACGGTGTCACCGGACCCTGGTTCACGCAATGATACAATCCAGTTCGGCTTTCATCAAACACCAGTGTCCCCAGGGCCACGGTCAGGTGTTCCGCAAGGGTGATGCAGGAGGTCTGGTCGGCCACCGCATTTACGGTGCCTCCTCCGGCGAGGATCCCGGCCATCCTCGGTATCATGCCCTTTTCACCGATCAGCCAGCTGGTCCTCACCACTGCGGCTGAGGAACAGGAAAGTGCGATGGACTCACCCTCCAGCTTGGAACGGGCGTAGAAGTTCGCGGGATCAGCGGAGGAATCCTCCCCAAGCGGTGTTCCACGACCGTTCCTGAAGACCTGGTCAGTGGATACGGTAATGAGCCGCACTCCGGTTCGGACGAGGTGCCCCACCGCGTCGCGGTGGAGCTTCATGGCCTCCTGCGGCCTTTCTTCGCACCTGTCCACATCTGTGATGGCGGCTGTGTTGATGATAACGTCAGGCCTGAAACTCTCCACCGCCCTTTCCACCGAATCACTCAGCGTGATATCGGTCTCGGGAAGGTCCACGCCTGAGCAGTCAGCGGGGAGATTCTTCATGAGCATTGAGCCCAGTGTTCCCCTGGAGCCTGTTATCAGTATCCTCTTACTCACCAGTCTTCCTTCCTCAGCGGCAGCTCCGGAAGGGGGAGGTCTTCCAGGATCATGGAGGGGATCTCCCACGTGTATACTTCCCATGGAACGAGAATGTCCGGGGCGAGCCCGCTTCGAAGCTTCTCTCCCAGTATCGCGTCCCGGTCGCTGTGGGCGTCGCTGCACAGACCGTGGGCGAATCCCCCCTCCAGGAGCCTCCTCGCCTCCGGGGCGTGCTTCCGGTTCTGCAGGGACCTGGCGCTGACCAGGACTCCGCAGCCCATCCTGGAAAGCTTCACCAGCCTGTCGCTCCTTCCCCGGCACCAGTGGTACCTTTCCGGATGGGCCAGCAAGGGTCTGTAGCCACGGCGAAGGACCCTTCTTACCTGCAGCAGGGTCTCCATCCAGGTTATCCCGGAGAAGAACTCTATGAGCACATGGCCGGTTCCCGGGTATCTGCACCTCTCCAGGTTCTCCAGGGCGAAGCCGCTGAGCATCAGCTCCCCGGCGGCCATGAGCCTCAGATGGGTGAGCTCTTCCGCGCCTTCGATGAATCTGATCGCCGAATCGGACTTTCCCCTCGCCACCCTTCCGGGCATGTAAGCGGTGAAATGGGGTGTGAGGACCACCGTGGAACCCGCGGGATACTCCCTTCCCATCCGCTCCAGTATCCTCAGGGCTTCCCCGTGGGTACCGGCTCCGTCATCCACGCCGGGAACCAAATGTGAGTGAAGGTCTATTACTGGCAGAATTGGTACTTCCCTTCCGGCGGGGGATATATTCGCCCTGGAATATTCAGGGATGGGGGATTGGTGTCAAAGACGCTTCTTGTTCTGCTCACCATCATGTGGGCGATTCCATGCATGGCACAGACCGGTGAGGAGAGGGCGCTTTCACGGCTGGCCCTCACCACCGACAGGCTCATTGCCATCGGTGAGGAAATGGTGGGGGAACCGGTAAGCGGAATGCTTGTGACCGGCGATTCGCTGCTCATACCGGTGAACCTCTCCTCCAGCTACGGCTACTCCTTCATCATCTGGACCGACTCGGCTTTCAACTATGTTGATTTCTGGCTCACCTCCCCGCTGGGGGTCACACCCCGGGGAGACGTGAGCGACCATACCACCCTTGCCATAATACCGGACTCCACGGAGAACGGAAGGTGGGAACTGGGGCTGGAACTCCTTGAAGGAGCCTACTCAGACACCGCCTGGTACGCCGCGGCCATCTTCAGGAACCCCAGGATATCCCAGTAGGGCCTCCAGGGCAAAGGCCCCCCCATCACTCAGTCTCCCTATGCGGCTGAAACCCGCAGCCCTCAGGCAGGTCTCCGACTCCAGGATCCGCTCTTCCCTGCATGAAAGCAGCATGGTGCCGCCGGGTCTCAGCAGAAACGCACCGGAGAAAACGAACCGCGCCTGGAGAAGTGGATCGCCCATCCTGGAGAGCCTTCTGTACTCCCCCGGGGGAGTCCTTCCCGAACCCCGGTGAAAGTAGGGGGGATTGGCGGTAACCAGATCGGCGCATCCTTTCCTGAAGACCGAGGGGATCATCTCTACGGGACAGAGCACCGGGGAACCGGCATCCGAGGGAAACCCGGCAAGTGCCTCGAAGGAGATATCTACGCCTATCCTGAGGCCGTCCCCGGAAAGCAGATTACGAAGGACTCCTCCTGTGCCGGTGCCCAGGTCGATGCAGACGCGGAACGGGATCCTGGAAGCCGCCCGGGCAAGTAGCAGCGTATCAGAGGTGATCTTCCCTCCGGGAAGGCAGGTCAGCGGTAAACCGCCTTGGCCACCGCCCAGGTCTTGTAGGGGGTCGACTGGTCGAACCTGTTGTCGTACCATTCCCCAACTGACCAGAGACCGTCCTCGTCCTCCACCATGTGAAGCTCCGCTATCCCGAATGCCGGGCTGTGCTGTGCCCCGGGCAGGATGATGGTGTACTGTCTGTAGATGGTAACGCTGTCCTCCGGTGCCGGTGGATCAGGATTACCGGCCACCAGAAGGAACTCCGCCTGAATGGTGGTGTCGGAGGGGACCGATGAGTAGATCTGCCCCACGGTGAGGTTCTCAACGCTCTTCGTCCAGTCGGAGAAGTTCAGTGTGGGATAATCGTCGATGTCGCTGGTGTCCGCGTAGAAAAGGAATGAATCGTCCAGACAGTCCAGATAGAGGACCGACGCGCCGTTCAGCGCTGAGACCATGTTCTCAACCACGATGTCCGGGCTGGTGGGGGTCTGCCAGACCACACCGCCCTGGCTGGGGTCCGCAGGTGTCCTGGGATCGAAGAGACTGCATGAGAGGAACAGAAGGAACATGGTCGGTACAAGCGCTTTCATCATCATCTTCACCATAAATCACATCCTCAGGTCAAATCCCACATTGGCCTTCCAGTAACTCTCCCTGTCCGAATCACTGTAGAAAGACCTTGTGATATTGGCGTTCAGGGTGCCTCCCATCGCGTCGATGGCGGAGCGAATGCCCACATGGTGGATGTGATCCACCGTTTTCACCCCGTACGCCATTCTGTTCCTTGCGTAATACTGGTATGAGTAGGTGGGGGTTATCCCCACGGACCTGGACACATGGAAGCCGGCGTCCAGGGTTATGGTGTTGTTCAGGGTCTCCTCGGTCCTGAGGTAGAGACCGTCCTCCAGGGTTCCCTGGTCGTTGAAGGTGAACCGGTGGGAGATGCCCAGTGTGGTGCTGTCGGTGGAAGTCCTGGAGAGGGAGAAGGACTCGTCCAGCCTCCTGAACAGCCTGTCGCTCTGCCCGGACTCCTCCGGGAAGAGGTAGTTCGTGTATGTGGCGGTGATCTTCATGGACTGGCTGAGCTTCCAGTTGCGGCCCAGATCGTACCTGTAGCCGGGGTTGAAGGCATAGGTGGATGTGCGCTTCGAGTTGGCGCTCTGGGATGACATGAGGTAATAGAGGCTCCGCTCCTGGCCGTTCATGGAGCAGAGCAGCGTGAGCCTTTCGGTAATGGGTATCGTGGAGCTTATGGAGAGGAGTTCCCTGTACTCGTCGCGGTCGTAGTCGTTCACGTACATCAGAGTATCGGCGTTCTCTATCTCGGTATCGTAGGAATAGAGTTCCACCAGGCGCTGGAAGGTTATCCTGGACCTTCCCGGGGTGTAGCTGAGGGTGATGTTCAGGAGCTTGTCGTCGGTGAACTCGTTCAGCTGATAGTAGTCGGATGTTCCGTAGATTATGGAGGTGTTCTCCTGGTCCTGGTGGGACCTGTCGAAAGAGAAGCTCAGCTCGATGTCTTCGGAGGCCTCGTAGACCAGGCTGGATCCCAGGTATCTGTCGTACCTGTCATTGTTCCGGGGGTCGTCGATGGTGGAATCCGGGTGGGAACTCTCGTAGCGGTCATTAGTGTCGTTCCAACCGGTGTTGAAACTGATGAACATTCCTGGTATGAGCTCAGGAAGCTCCACCGACTCCGCATGCCCCCAGGACTCCCCCACCCTGGTCTGAAGGGAGTCCAGGTAGTTGATGGTGTTCCTCTCCCCGGTGATCTGGGCGTTAAGGCTTCCTCCCCGGTAGTCCTCGGGGAAGTAGTAGCTCAGCCTGGCGTTGAGGCCGTCGGAGAAGTTCTCGGTCTCGTTGCCGTAGGATCTGTTCTCTGTGAAACCCATGGATGTGTTGATGCCGCCGAAAACGGTCTTTGTCACGGTGGCGCCCACGCGGTAGAAGTCTCCATCGTTGTTGCCTGTGGTTACGGTATCCCCGGAAGACCTGATGTAGTCGATGTTCTGCAGACCCACCGATATGGTGGTATTCAGCCAGTCCACCCCTGCGTACCGTATCGAGCCGGTTGCCGATGAGGTCCTGTCGTCCCTTACCCTGTCACCGTACCTGTCCTCCAGGGAAACGCTCCGGAGGAAGGATGTGGACATCTCCACACCGCTGATCGGCCTCCAGCTCATCATTCCGTTGCCGGTGCGGTAGTCGGTGAACCTGTCGAGCCCTTCGGTCCTCTCGGCTGAAAAGGTGCCTCCACCTGACAGGCTCACCTGGGGCGAGACCGATTCGGTTGCGGTGAAGGAATTGGTCAGCTTGCTGGTTTCCTTGATCTGATCCATGGTCAATGAATAACTGAAGTCGAATCCCAGGCATACTGCCAGGGGAATGGCGAGAAGGATCAGGTGCTTCAAATCTCAACCTTTCCAGCGAGTTCTGCGAATTTCTCCGGGGGGATCCTCTCGGCCCGGAGATCGGGGTCCACCGATGCCGATTCAAGGAGGGCCAGGGCGGCGTTCCGTCCCAGAGTCGGAGCAAGACAGTTTATAATCTTTTTCCTCCGTGAGGAGAAGGCGGCCTTCACTATTTTTGAGAATACCTCATAACCGCTCCTGGAAAGGGGAGGATCGCTCCTTCTGCGGAGGACGACCACCCTGGAATCCACCTTCGGCCTGGGCATGAACTCTCCGGGGCTCAGATCGAACAGCTTTGTCACGGAGAACCAGGGCCATACCATCAGTGAGAGCCGGCCGTACTCCCTCCCCCCCAGGAGACAGCCCAGCCTCTCGGCCATCTCCCTCTGGAGCATGAGAACCGCCGTGTCCACATGGGAGTACTCGGTCTCACAGAGCTTGAGGACAGCCTGGGAGGATATGTTGTAGGGAAGGTTGGAGGCAACGGCCCGGAAAGGGTAACCAGGCACGGAGTCAGGCTTCACCTGAAGGAAATCCCCCTGGACGACTGCAACTTCCGGAAAGCGGTTCTCCACCCAGCCTGCCAGTTCTCCTGACAGCTCAACCGCGGAAACGGTGTGCCCCGCTTCGATCAGCTTTCCGGTGAGCGCTCCCAGCCCGGGGCCGATCTCCAGAACGCTTACAGGCCGGCTGCCCAGGGCAGCGGCTATCTTTTCTGCGGCGAGGGGGTTCACCAGGAAGTTCTGGCCCATTCCCTTCAGGGCCTTGATGCCCAGTTCTTCCAGGGCGGCCCTGGTCTCCCGGCCGTTCATGAGGTTCCCCGCATTCGAAGGGGCAGGCCCAGCCTGCCTGCAAGGGCATCGACCTTGCCGGGATCAGCCCCTGAACCCGCCACTGCGGATACCGTGGCCTTCACCCCGGAATCCTTCACAAGGGAGATGAACTTCATCAGATGGTCCCAGGCGTTTTCCGTGGAGGGCCGGCAGATCCTGTTGTATTCAGAGGCCCCTGAAGCGTTAAGGCTCACGTTGATGGAATCGAAACTCCTTACCAGCTCCGCCGCCTTCTCCCTTGAGAGGAAGGAGGTGCACAGACCATTGGTGTTGAGCCTTGTCCTGATACCCCTTCGGGAAAGCCTTCCGGCGCAATCCAGAAGCAGGTCGCTCCTGAGGGTGGGTTCACCGAATCCGCAGAAAACCACCTCTGGAAAGTCCTCCAGGGGCAGGGCGTCTATGGCGGATATGACCTTTTCCGCAGGAGGGTCCTCCCTGTGGCGAAGGTAGCTTCCCCCGACCCCGTCCGCAAAGCGCCTGATGCAGAAACGGCAGTCGTTCCCGCATCGGGAGGTAAGGTTCACATAGGCGGAATCCCCGTAGGTATAAACTATTTCTGCCCTTCTGTCTTCCGGGTGCAGCAGGAACGCCCTCATGGCGTTCTCCCAGAGCATGAACGAGATGCCCTCTATAGATTCGGTCCCGCCCCTGAGTTCCCGTATGGTCTGAACCACGCGGATCGCATGGGCAGGTTCGTTCCTCCGGCCCCTGCAGGGCTCCGGTGGGAGGAAGGGGGAATCCGTTTCGCAGAGAAGAAGTTCCCCGGGAACTCCCTGGATCACCCTGCGGTACCTGCCGTTCTTCGGATAGGTGAGAGGCCCGCCTGCGCCTATGTAAAAACCCCTCTCTACGGCCCTGGCAGTGGCGTCTGCGTCTCCTCCCCAGCAGTGGAGTATCACAGGCACATCCAGGGACCGGGGCAGGGCGTCGAGCACCTCTCCCTCGGCCTTTCGCGAGTGGATGATGATGGGATAGCCAAGGGCTGAGGCAAGATCGATATGCCTTCCGAACCACCGCAGCTGATCGTCCACTGAAAATGTCCCGTGGTGGTTGTCGAGACCCGTTTCCCCCACGGCCACCGTACGGGGATCCAGAAGGACCCTGCGAATCCCCCGCCATGCTTCTTCTGAGTCATCCCCAGGAAGATGCTCAGGGTGGAAGGCCGCCGCTGAGAAACAGCGGCGCCCTGAGGACATGGCGATGGACGAGGCCCTCCGCGCCGAGACCAGGTCAACGGAGGGTATCATCACATTGGTGATGCCGGCCCGTTCCGCTCTCATGAGAACTTCCTGGAGGTCGTCGTCGAAATGACTGAAATGCAGGTGGGCGTGGCTGTCGAAACCCGGGCTAGCGCCAGATGACATCTTCACGGCGGGGTCCTGTGGAAACGGAATCCACCTTCACCCCGATAACCTTCTCTATGGTCTCGACATAGTTCCTGGCGGCGGCTGGAAGTGAATCCCACCTCGTTTCGCCCCGGATGTCTTCCCCCCATCCTGGAAGGATCGCGTACTCGGGGACCATTTTCTCCATTCCCCTGCCGGTCCGCAGCTCTCCGCCGCGGTAGCCTGTGCAGATCTTCAGCTCTCCCAGGCCGGAAAGCACGTCCAGGAGGGTAACCGTTACCGAGGTGCATCCGTTCAGCTCCGCGGTGTACCTGCCCAGAACCCCGTCGAGCCAGCCGCATCGTCTTGGCCTTCCGGTGGTGGTTCCGTACTCGTTCCCGGCTCGGCGGATCTCCTCGCCGGTTTCGTTGTCCTGCTCGGTGGGGAACGGCCCGGCGCCCACCCTGGTGGTGTAGGCCTTCAGCACCCCGTGGACCCGGTCAACCTGCGTGGGCCCGAATCCAAGGCCGGAGCAGGCCCCGCCGGCAACGCACTGTCCGCATGTCACGAAGGGATATGAGCCGTGGTCCGGATCCAGAAGGGAACCCTGTGCGCCTTCGGCTATGACCCTTTCGCCCCTCGCAAGGAGTTCTCCAATACCGCGGGAGACGTCGCCGCACCAGGTCGCCACCTTGAAGGAAGCCTCGGTGAAGACCTCCGCCTCTTTCCTGAGGATCGCCTTCTCCTCCCCGGTCAGCTTCAGGGAAACGGCGAATTCGTCGGTTACCGATCCGGTCATCGATACGAAGTTCTCCTTTTCCAGGGCGTCCTCCAGCCGGAGACCGCACCGGCGGAACTTCATCTCGTAGGTGGGTCCTATGCCCCTTCCTGTGGTGCCTATCCTCCCCTGCCCCATGGCCTCTTCCCGGCGCTTCTCCAGAAGCCTGTAGGCAGGGTGGGTCAGGTTCGTCTTCCCGGATATCGTCAGGCGGCTGCCCACGGGGACACCGGCTTCCTCCAGGGACGCGACTTCCTGAAGCAGCGTCACCGGGTCCATCACGCAGGCCGCGCCTATCATTGCCTTCATTTCGGGTCTCACCAGCCCGGAGGGGAGCAGGTGCAGGGCGAATTTTCCACCGCCGGCCTCCACGGTGTGGCCTGCGTTTGATCCCCCGCTGAATCTGGCCACCGCCGAAGCGCTTTCGGCGAGGTGGTCAACCATTTTGCCCTTGCCCTCGTCTCCCCACTGGAGTCCCACTACGATGCTTACTGGCATTCTAGCTCCCCACTGGCATCCCGGCAGCCGTAGTGTCGGCCAGCCATCTGCATAGTTCGTTCATTCCGCTGCCGTCCATGGAGGACACGGGAATGACCGGCCCCATCTCCCCCGCCTGCCTTACAGAGGCGGCGAGCTTTCCGCGCTTCAGTTTGTCGCTCTTGGTAAGGGCGACTATGTAGGGCTTTCCCCCCTCCATGAGGTACTCCGCCATTGACCTGTCGTTCTCCAGGTCGGGGTGTCTGGCGTCCACCAGGAGCACGGTCCCCCTGAGGGGTTTCCGCTCCCTCAGGTACCACCCTATCCAGTCGATCCACTGGCTCCTGAGCCTTTCCGGAGCCTTGGCGAATCCGTAGCCCGGAAGGTCGGCTATGTAAAAATCCCTGTTGGTGGTGAATATGTTGATGAACTGCGTGCAGCCCGGCCTGGAGGAAGTCCTGGCAACCTTCCGGCCGCCGGCGAGCCTGTTTATCAAGGAAGACTTCCCCACATTGGACCTCCCGATGAAGGCCACCTCGGGGAGGCCGTCGGTGGGCAGACCCTCCCTTCCCGGGCAGCTTTTCAGGAACTCGATGGTAAGCTTGGCCAAGTCAGACGGCTTCCCTGCTCCTGGTCCTGGGTATCTCCGTGGGCTTCGCGCCTTCGGTGATGCAGTCCTCGTCCACCACTATTCTCTCAACGGATTCTTTCCTCGAGGGGAGGTCGTACATCGTGTCCAGGAGCACCTTCTCCACTATCGAGCGAAGCCCCCGGGCGCCGCTTTCGCTCTTCCTGGCCTCCCTGGCTATCGCAAGAAGCGCTTTCCTGGTGAACTCCAGCTTGATGTCCTCCAGGGAGAACATGTACATGTACTGCTTCACCAGGGCGTTCTTCGGCTCGGTGAGCACATGGACCAGGTCTTCTTCGGAAAGGTCATCAAGGGTTACCATTATGGGCAGCCGCCCTGCCAGCTCGGGGATAATTCCGTAGTGGACGAGATCGTAGACCTCGGCCTTCTTCAGTATCTTCATCCCCTGGAACTCGTCTTCCTCTGTGATAGAGGCGTTGAAGCCCAGGGATGAACTCCTCACCCTCCTGGATATGATCCTCTCGATTCCGTGAAAGGCTCCTCCGCAGATGAAAAGGATGTTGGTAGTATCCACCTGGATATGGTCCTGATAGGGGTGCTTGCGGCCGCCTCCCGGGGGAACACCGGCCACCGTTCCCTCAACGATCTTCAGAAGGGCCTGCTGCACTCCCTCGCCGGAAACGTCCCTGGTGATGGAGGAGTTCTCGGACTTCCGGGCGATCTTGTCTATCTCGTCTATGTAGATGATACCCTGCTGGGCGGTTTCAACGTCCATGTCCGTCACCTGGAGGAGGCGAAGAAGGATGTTCTCCACATCCTCACCCACGTATCCCGCCTCGGTGAGAGTGGTGGCGTCGGCTATGGCGAAGGGTACGTCCAGTATCCTGGCCAGGGTCCTGGCAAGGAGGGTCTTGCCCACGCCGGTGGGTCCCAGGAGCATGATGTTGCTCTTCTCCAGTTCCACCGAAGCCTTGGTGTCCCTGTGGCTCAGGAGCCTTCTGTAGTGGTTGTAGACCGCCACTGAGAGAACCCTCTTGGCTTCCTCCTGACCCACAACGTAAAGATCGAGCTGTTCCTTTATCTCCCTGGGGGTGGGAAGCTTCTTCCTGAGAAAGGCCGGGGTGGAGTCCTTCTTCGAGGATCCGGTCTCGGATACGATCTCATGGCAGTACCTTACGCAGTCGTCGCAGATGAAAACGCCGGGGCCCTGTATGAGATGTCTTACCTCGTTGGTCGGTCTGTTGCAGAAAGAACACCTGTTTTCCTTTGGCATGCTACCCTCTATTCACAAGAACGCTGTCCACTATTCCGTACTCCAGTGCCTCCTCGGCGTTCATCCAGAAGTTCCTGTCGCTGTCGGAGTTGATCTTCTCCACCGGCTGGCCTGTGTGCCTGGCAAGTATGATGTCCATCTGTTCCCGGATCTTCAGGATCTCCCTGGCCTCGATCTGTATGTCCGAGGACTGACCCCTCACCCCGCCCATGGGCTGGTGTATCATCACCCTGGCGTGGGGAAGGATGCTCCTCTTGCCCTTCGTACCTGCGGCAAGGAGCACCGACGCCATGGAAGCGGCACTGCCCATGCAGAAGGTGGAGATGTCAGGCTTGATGAACTGCATGGTGTCATAGATCGCAAGACCGGCGGAAACCGAACCGCCGGGGCTGTGGATGTACATGTTGATGTCCCTCTTGGGATCCTGCCCCTCGAGGAAGAGAAGCTGGGCCACCACCAGGCTGGCTGTCTGCGAGGATATCGCGTCGCCTATGAAGATGATGCGGTCCTTGAGCAGCCGTGAGTAGATGTCGTAGGACCTCTCCGAGTTGCCGTCTCTCTCCACTACGAAGGGAATAACCGACATCATTCCTCTCCTTCGGTTTCGGTCTTATCACCGGAGGGCTCAACGGAGACCCACCGCCAGGGCACCGTATTGATATCCCCTGACTCCTCTTCCGGTTCCTCAGGGGCCTTCTCCTCTATTATCGCACTGTCGAGCACCAGCTCCAATGCCTTCTCGTTTCGGCTCCTGTCCAGGTAGGCGGAGGCGGAGTCTCCCTGCTCAACCGCTTCGGCTATCTCCTCCTCGGATATCTCCAGGCTCTCCTTTATTGCTATCTCGCGGAGAAGAAGGAACTCCCGTACCTTCCTGGCGGCCATTTCCTCGGCTGCCTTCACCGTGGCCTCGTCGCGCTCCTCATCGTCCAGCCTCTCCAGGAAGTCCCTCTTCAGGTTGTCCACCATGAAAGCGGGTACCTCGAACTCGTTGCTGTCCAGCAGGCTGTCGATGGCAAGCCTTTCCTTGTAGCTCTTCATCTCGGCGTCGTGGCGGGTCTGAAGGTCTTCCCTCACCTTGGCCCTGAACTCGTCGAGGGTCTCGAATCCCCCGGCCTTGGAGGCGAACTCGTCGTCAAGGTCCGGGAAGGAATGTGCCTTGACCTCTTTCACCGTGAAGGTGTGTGCCGGGCCGGCCATCTCCTCCTCACCGTCCTTGGTGATCTTCATCTGCATGGTGAAGGTGTCGCCGGGTTTCACACCGGTCAACAGCTCGTCGAACCCCGGGCCCATGTCGTTCTGCCCGATGACCGCGGTAAGCTCCCTGGGCTTGTCATCCTTGGCGTCCGGCGAGGGATAGGTAAGGACAACGAGGTCGTTCTCCCCTGCTGGACTGTCGGTTTCGGTAAAGTCCACGAACTGCTTCCGGAGCCTTTCCATGGTGTCTTCGGTCATCTTCTCCAGGTCCACCAGGGGAAGGGTGAGTTTGATCTCCCTGTAGTCAACCGGCTCAGGGGTCTGGAAGGTGGTGTAGGTTACGGTGTACTCGTAGTCCTCGCCCTCCACAGGAAGCAGGTTCTCGAAGGATGGGTCCTCGTCGGAGAGCACCCAGTCGTACTGATCGAACAGTCCCTCGGACAGCTCCTTGTGAGCCATCTCGGCCACTTCGGCGATTATCAGGTTGCCGTACTTTTTCTCCAGTATGCCATCGGGAACGTGACCCGGCCTGAAGCCGGGAATGCTGATCTCCCTGGATATATCCCTCTTGACCTTCCTGAAAAGCCTCTTCAGGTCCGACGCCGGCATGGTGAACCGAACCACCTTTTTCGCGCCGTCTTCCTCTATCAGTTCGTAGCCCATGGTGTCCTCGTTTTCTGATTGCATGAAAGCGCAAAGGGGCCGATACCGCAGGCGGTTGAGCCATGCGGCTGCAGCCCATTAAATTGCGCGCTTCCAGGGGGAAACGGTGTTAACTCCTCAGCCGGGGAATATGGTTAAATCACCCGGCTTTCGCCAAACGAAGCTAACGGCCCCCGCCGTCCCTTCTTCTGCCGGATATGAGCCTGGCCTCCTCACTGGCGGGGTATATCTCCAGGATCAGCGATTCCAGCCTGTTCATGTCCGCCTCGGCGGAATGCGCTCCGTAGATCGCCGCGGCCCTGGCCAGGGCGGTGGGAGCCTTGTCGGAGGCGGGGTACCGGAAGTACACCGCAACGAACTCCTCGATGGCCCTGTGTGTCTCCCCGAGATTCTGATGGCAGAGGGCAAGGTAGTAGAGAGCGTCCGGAGCAACCTGCGAATCCGGGTTACCCATTGCCACTTCAAAGAACCCCTGGGACGCCACGGAATAACCGCCCTGCTGGTACTGCCTGTAGGCCTCGTCGAAGGCGGTCTGAACCGACTCCGGGGTGGATGAGCCCACTGACTGAGCGCCGGCGGCAAGCATCCGCTCCAGCTGATCTATCATCTCCCTGAGGTCGTCCATCTCCCCGGTGCCCCGCATGCCCGCCTGGGCCTGTATGGCCCTGAGCAGGGTTTCGTTCTGAGCCGTTACCGTCCTCACCGAGTCCAGCGTACGCGCCATTTCATCGGTGCGGATGTCGATGTTCTCCACCCTTCCCGGGGAGTCTATCCATTTGCCGCCCCAGCAGCCGGCGGAGATCAAGACTGAGACGAGAATAATCCTTCCAGCCTTCATGATCACTCCGGAAGTACTCGGAGGTGGACCCTCCTGTTCTGGGAGTACGCCCACTCGTCGGTACCTGTGACGAAGGGCCTTTCCTTGCCGTAGCTCACGGTTTCCAGCCTGGAGGCGGGAATGCCGTAGTTCACCAGGTAGTCGTACACCGACTGAGCCCTTCGCTCGCCCAGGGCGAGGTTGTAGTCGATGGTGCCCCTCTCGTCGCAGTGGCCTTCCAGCAGCACCCTGAAGCCGGTGTTGGTCATCATGTAGCCGGCATCGGCCATGAGCACCTCCAGCATCTGTGCTGAAAGCTCCTCGGAGTTGTACTCGAAGAACACGTCGTCCAGGGCAAGCTGGTGGCGGTTCAGCTCCTCGGCGTAGGTCTCGATGGTATCATCGGCCCATACCCCTGTGTCCAGTGTATCGTCGGGCACGAAGGCGAGGGAATCAGGGTCGGTGCCTCCGCCGTCGGTGTCGTCGGGTCTGCAGCCGGTTACCGCCAGAAGGGCGATAAAACACAAAAGTATCGGTGCAAGGGTTTTCATTGGGTTCCTCCCTGGCTGGAGACAGGCGACCATGTGGCACAATAGCTCTCGCCGCCGTCTGAAAGCCTGTAAAGTGTTAGCTTGTTCAGTTCAAGAAGATAGATGGAGCGCGTTCCTTCACTGTCGCTGGAAAAGGCGAGGTGCCTTCCCGTGGGCGACCAGACAGGGTCCTCGTTAAGTGTTCCCTCTGTGGTAACCTGCCTTATCTCGGTTCCGTCGGCGTTCATCACGAAGATGTGAAAATCGCCTCCGGACCTTGCGCAATAGGCGATCCTGTCGCCTGTGGGAGACCATGACGGGCTGTCGCAGTAGCCATGGGCGAAACCCGCCCTCTCGGTAGTGCCCCCGGCCGAATCCATTATGTAAAGCTGCGGATAGCCCACCCGGTCGCTGGTGAGTATCATCTGCTGACCGGTGGGAGAAAACGATGCGGAAGTCTCGATGGAACCCCTTGCCGTGAGCCTTTGAAGTTCTTCTGTGGCCTTGTCGTACCTGTAGATGTCGGAGTTTCCGTCCACGCTCCTGGTGAAGGCCAGGTATCGGGAGCCGGGGGCCCAGGCTGGAGCTGTGTTCACCCCTCCGGACACTATCCTGGAAGCGGAGCCGCCGGAGAAGGAATAGAGGTAGAGGTCTCCGGTGCCCTGCCTGTACGAAGTGAACGCTATGACAGAACCGTCGGGGCTCCAGGACGGGGTGGTTATCACCTCGTCGTCGCTGATGATGGTCTGCGGGGCCCTGTGGTCCAGAGTGGCCGCCACCAGGGAATACACGCCGTTGCTGCGGGTAATGTACGCCACCCTGGTCGAGGCGATGCCCTGTTCACCTGAAAGCAGAAAGACCAGCTCGTCGGCAAAACGGTGGATCAGAGGCTCCCACGACGGCCCGGAATACTCCTTCTTCAGAAGCATCTCGCCCTCGGCGCCGTCCACATCGGCGGAAAGGGTATAGCTCCCGTCCCTTCCTGAGAGCACCACGGTTGCGTGGGCGTATGCCTCTCCCTCAGGGGCGGTTTCGAGGATGCCGGAAAAATCTATGTCGAACTCGAGCTGCTCCCCGGCGGGGCGGCTTCCTGTGAAGCTCAGGCTCACCGGGATGCACTCGTTACCCATGGGCGTCATGGGTATGAACTCCGAACCCGTGGCCACCGAAAAGGCGGCCGCCATGATCAGCAATGTGGTCGTTCGCATGAACCCTCCTGAAATGTATACAACACCGCTACTATACTATTCCGCGGTTTGTTCCAGACGGTTCAGGAGAGGAACTCCCTGATCTCGCCGGGCGAGGGGATCCTGCCCGAGGATCTCACCACGCCGTCCACGGCCAGCGCCGGGGTCATCATTACCCCGAAGGACATTATCTCCTTAAGGTCCTTGACCTTGACCAGCTCATAGTCAACGCCCATCTCCCCTGCAACCGCCTCTACGGCCTCCGCGAGCTTCTCACACTTGGGGCAGCCCATTCCAAGTATCTGTATCCTCATCATCACTCCTCAGAAGAAGGTTCCGAAAACCAGGCCGCTGACCGTTGCCATGGCAACCACCAGCAGCACGAACACTAGCGTTCTCGCGGTACCCATGACGCTCCTTATGACAAGCATGTTGGGCAGGCTCAGCGCCGGCCCCGCGAGCAGCAGCGCAAGGGCGGGTCCCTGGCCCATTCCGCTCTCCAGCAGCCCCTGAAGTATTGGTATCTCGGTGAGGGTGGCGAAGTACATGAACGCCCCGGCCACGGATGCAAACAGGTTAGCCCGGAGGGAATTGCCCCCAACGGCCCATTCCACCCAGGAAGAGGGAATGATACCCTCCCCACGGACCCTGCCAAGCAGGAACCCGGCTACCAGCACTCCGGCGAAGAGCAGGGGCAGTATCTGCCTGGCGAAACCCCATGTTGATTCGATCCACTCCTTACCTTCACCCCCTCCGGAGGCCAGTACGATGCTCAGGCCTGCCATTCCCGTCACAAACGGAACCAGTATCCCGGAGAACGCAAAGGAAGCGCCGGCGACAACAGCAGCCAAGGCAATCACCTTCCAGGGTTTCAGCCCCATCCACAGTATCAGCACCAGCCCCAGCAGGCAGGACAGCCCGGCGAGAAGCGGACCCTTCACCGAATACACGGCGTTCTGAAAACCCCCGGCGCACTCGCCGCATCCGCCCCAGGTGGCGGTAACCATTATCAGGACCATAAGCAGGAAGAACACACCGTTCTGCCAGAGGGGGCGGGATCTTTCAGAAGGAACCTGCAAAGGAGCGGAGGCAAGCCTTTCCTCCTCCTTCCGGTGGAATACCAGGTTCATCAGCAGACCGATCACAACGCTGAAGACAACGGCTCCCAGGGCCCTGGCGATCCCCAGTTCAAGGCCCAGCACCCTGGCGGTGAGTATCACGGCAAGAACGTTGATCGCCGGCCCTGCATACAGGAAAGCGGTGGCGGGGCCTATTCCGGCACCCATTCCGTAGATCCCTGCGAAGAGGGGCAGAACCGTGCATGAGCAGACGGCGAGAACGGAACCTGATACCGAGGCCACTGCGTAGGAGAGGGCTTTCTTCGCTCCGGCACCCAGGTACTTCATAACGGCGCCCTGGCTCACGAACACCCCGATGGCCCCGGCAATGAAAAAGGCCGGAAGCAGGCAGAGCAGAACGTGTTCCCTGGCATAGGACCTGGCCAGGTAGAGGGCCTCCATCACCGCGTTGTCGAACCTGGCATGTCCCAGGGGCATGAAGTAAACCCCAAGGAACACCGCCAGGGTCCACAGCATTGTCTTCCACTGATTCCTAATGCTCATCATTCTCCTCCAGAGGGGTCAGGCACAGGGCATCCCTCTCCGCGTTCTTTCTAAGCACCTCGTCGAAGCAGCTCAGAAAGCTAAGCACGCAGGGCACCCTGAGGCTGTAGAACACCCTCTTTCCGCTTCTGCGGTACCCCGCTATCCCTGCTTTTCGAAGCACCGCCAGGTGCCTGGATATCGTTGAGTAATCTATATCCAGCCTGTTATTGAACTCGCACACGCACAGCTCTCCGCCGGAGAGCATCTCCACCATGAGGAGTCTGTGCGGATTGGCAAGTGCGGCAATGAGTTCAGCCCGCCTGCGGTAAAGATCGAAACCCTCCAGAATCCACCTCCATCTCATACTCATTTGCAAACATATGCATATATGCAATATTGTCAATGCACTTCCTGGCCTTCAGTTCAGCTTGCTTTTCCCCAGCGCAGAGGTGAGATTATGGAAGAAAGGAGGAAAGATGAAACACACGCACCTTGATGATCACCGTGACGCCAGAGGCTTCGTGGTGAACCCGTTCGAGCATCTCGAGGACACCGGAGAGGTTACCAACTTTCATGTTTTCTCCATAGAGCCGGGGCATGCCAGGGGCGACCACCGCCACCCTGCAAGGAACGAGCAGGTCCTGGTGGTGGCCGGATGCATCACGGTGAGGACCGACGCCGGTTCCACCGTTCTCCGCAGGGAACCCTCCGCCATGCTCACCATTCCCATGGGCATGAACCACACCTTCGTCAACGAAGGAACTGAAACCGCAGTGGTGATGTGCTGGAGCAGCGAAAGACGGGAAGACCACGATGGTGAGGATACCGTAAGGGGCTGACGGTCAGAATACCGTCTTCAGCCACCCCCAGCTCACCGCCTCCATGCCGGGCAGCTGCAGACAAGAAGGCCGTTCCCAGACAGGGCGCAGATGGAGCGGTTCCAAAAACCCCTTCTCGCTCACATCCCTGGAGTGACCGGGTCGTCCTCCAGCAGTTCCGTTGCGAGAACGTACACCAGGAAACCCGATGCGATAACAGCCGCTGAAACCAGAAGGACCGTGCGCCCCGTATCGCTTGCATCGATCTCCATCATGCTCACATCGCCATATGGAACGGTCATTGAACTGCCGTCGCCCAGAACCCCGTGGATCTCCCCGTTCACCAGGGAGGCTCCCCTGCCGGAAAACCTGGGGAACTCCTCCTCGGAAAAGGTACTCGATACAACTGACTCCACTTCGCGCCCTGCATACTCCACCGTGTCCGCATCGGTGGTAATGACCCTGTATATGCATGCGTCCTGGCCTGTCTCATATGAACCCGGTGAAACCCACTGCCTCGAGGTGCATGCCGTGGTTAAAAAAAGAGCGATTAGCAGCGTTGCAGCAGCCCTATGCCTGAATATCAAAGTCAGACCTCCTTTTAAGTGTTTTGAGTTCTGATACTTCGCTGCAATATAATTGTTCCAGCACTTCTCTCACAGATCGATGAACAAAGAAATCAGCAGTTCAGAACAGTACTTCTGGAAGATACCCTGATATCCTGCCTGGCTGCAGAACTGAACTTCAACCACATAGGTGCTCAGGGTAACACCGATGAACAACTTCGGGATCCCGGTATGACTATTCGTCAGCAATAACTATGAAACGCCCTGCAAACTCTTCTGAACCAGCAAGACACCTGTAGATATACGATCCACTGGGAAGGTCGCCCAGGAAAAACGCATGGGTCCCGCTGTTGAAGAAACCTGAGACCGGGGCAGCAACTGTCCTCCCGGTTATGTCCAGTATTTCCACAGTTACACTTGAACCTTCCTGCAGGTCAACAGAAATCCATGCAGAACCGAAGCTTGGGTTCGATGTTATCCCCACCATCGCGCTCCGCTTAGGGTCGCTGCCTGTTCCCATATCGGCATAGTCGATCCGAACCTCCTGAAGCTCAGGGTAAGACTCGGTGTTCTCCGCTTCCAGGATAACCCTGTATTGCAGATAATTTGCATAGTCAGGCAAAACACCATGAAGGCTGCTACCGGAAACAGAGATAGTATCTGACCATTCCCCAAGGTCGAGAGGGTTATCAGAGGCTCTTACAAGAAAGGAAATTGAGGACCCCTCAGGCTCAGACGAATCCCAGCTGATCGATTCCCAATGAGGGTCACTCGAAAGCTCGACCACAGAAGAAGTGAGTACTCCGCAATTTGCCTTTTCAGCTGTCTGCCACCAGGCAATATTTCCGTCGGACCAGCATGCCAGTACATCATCGATGCCGTCTGAATTCACGTCCACGGCATACACATCGCCACTCCCGCTTGATGCGGGTGTCAAATACTGAACAGACCAGTCTTCGCCACGGTAATCCTCGTTCCACACCATTGATACGAATGCATAGCTCCATCTTGCCAGGTCAGTGTCCCCATCATGGTCGAAATCCCCTGAAGCGAGTTCAGGATGATATGCGCTTGGTGGATAGTTGTTGAAACCCTTTTCAGCCCATTCCATACCGTCCCCGGTGACATTCTCGAACCATTTGCCTCCTGAGCACCAGTCTCCAGCTGCGTCAATATCCCCGTCACAGTCGAAATCGCCACCTGCAACGGCCCAGGCTCCGGTGGTAGATGATATCTCGCATCCTGTGTACCATTTGAGCCCGTACCCCCAGTATCTGGCGGTAATCACATCGATGTAGCCGTCAGAGTTCACATCAGCGAAAACAAAATCGCGTTGGATTGTGTCAATTCCGCTCATTTCCCAACTGTATCCAGTTCCGTCATTTTCCATGTAACACAGCTCTCCGTACCAGCTCAGTTCCCATATCAGCATCAGGTCCATATCTCCGTCTGAAGAGCCGTCGAAGGATCGGATACAGTAGACCTGACGACTTGTCTGAACTGCATCCGGATAGAATATGGATCCAAGCTGATAAAGAATGCTGATATAGCCGCTGTAAGTACCAAGGACTATATCCATTTCTCCGTTAGCATCCAGATCAGCACAGGTAATTGAGCTCAGATCCTCAAATAAATAATCGAACACTTCTATTTCATGATTTATCCAGGTATTTCCGGAAGTGTTTTCAAACCAGTGAACCGACTGGTCAATCTGGTTTATACAGAGAATGTCCATGTCTCCATCGAAATCGAAGTCGATTGGACAGAGATCGATGAATCCTTGTGAATCGGATATCATGTAGCATGAATCAGATCTTATGGCACCGGGATAGAGATACCCGGAAAGAGAAAACCAGTCGCAACTGGTACAAGAGAGGAAACAATCATCCCAGTTGGCGTAGATTTCCGTTTCACATGGACCACCGCTCCAGCTTGTCTGGGAAACAGTTTCAGCAGATACGGATGAAGTAAGAGTAAGGATAAACAGCATATATCTTTTATTTTTCATTACACTCACCTTCATGTAAACCATAGTTCTATTTATTGATGGAGTCAACTCCCAGTCATATCAGGTGATTAACTGCCGGAGAGTTCCAGTGATTGCCGAATCCCTACTGGCATTCACAGAGCAATTCATCCAATCATCGTGATCACAAACTCGTTGGGAGCTACACAGGCCGATGCTAATGCCACATTGAATCCGATTGGCTCCTTATCTACAAGGTCGACAATGACCATCTCATCTTCGAGAGATGTGGCTCTCACCCTGAGCTCTTCAAGTTGTTGTAGCTACCGGCACTCCGTAATGGATGCGTTTCGAACTCGAGAAGAGTCTTGCCAGCCGGTAGATTTGTAGTATATTGTATTACATAGGAATACTCAGCAGCACAAACAGGAGGCAAAATGAGCACTGCAATATCAGTCAGGCTCTCTGATGAGATTGCATCTGAGTTGGGAGAGATTGCCAGGGAAACAGACAGGTCGAAATCCTATCTGATACAGAAAGCAATCGAGGCATACCTTGAGGATCTGGCTGATCTTCAGGTTTCTCTGGATAGACTCCAGGATCCGACAGACAAGGTCATCTCACTCGATGAAATGAAGAAGAGTCTTGGCCTATAGAATTACCTTCAAGAGTTCTGTTTCCAGGGACTTGAAGAAACTCGACAGAAGCGATGCTGAAAGAGTTCTCAAACACAATACTGAAGAGCTGCCGCATATTGCCGATTCTCTTCCAGAACTTAAGGGCAAGTTCGCAGGCTTCCGAAAGTACCGATTCGGGGATTACCGTGTGGTTTTCACCATCCTTGATGATTCGATACTCATTACCAGAGTCAGACACCGTCGAGAAGCTTACAATCACTGACCCCTTCCTGGTAGCCCTTATTGGACGGTTTTCGTACCAGCTTCGATCGAAGTGAGATCTATCCCTTAAGATAGTTATCCAAGTCCCTGTAGTAGTTCTCGTGAGGACCGAGCATAATCAGTTCCAGGACTCTTGAATCGCACCTGTAAGCGAGAAGAAACAGACTGTTATGTATTTTGAACTTGTGAACGAAGATGCCCTTCAGCGCACCTCTCTTCTCCTGACCTATTGACGGGTCACCGATGATCTTTCTGATCTCGTCATCGAGAACTGCTTTTTGCCGGGAAGAGAGCTTCTTGACTGTCTTCGAGAACAATCTGGTTTGAAGTACCTTCACAACAGGTCAGCCAAACCTGTACTCGGAGACTTCACCCTGTTCAAGCTCCTCAAGCCCAAGAAGAATGTCCTTGATCAGATTGAATGTGAGATCGGGGTTTTCTTCAGCGCACTTGCCTATCTTGGCCCAATACTCAATCTGACCAGTAACCGACCTATTCTCAACCGAACTGACAAGCCTGGCTTCCTTCAGAAGAAGGTCAGATACCCTTACAGCAGTAGCCATATTCACCTCCCTGCTCACACATCATACAACATAATATAGCATTATGCAATACCACTAATATTGACTTCGATCCCGTGAGCAACTGGTTGGAGAATCTGCTTCGGGTACCCCGTAGTGGACACATTTGGCACCTTCTACCGTGGTACCCACTAGTGGGCACTCTTAGAACCGATATCGCGCAATCAGATCTCCTTCCTGTAATAGCGCAACACGCGTGAGGAGTGGACATGCCCAGATCGTATCCCGTATTTTCTCAGATTGAGAAAGGACATCCAATGGAGCTAAGTATTCAGCTTGATAAGATGACAGCTGTGGAAAAACTGGCCGCAATTGAGACCATCTGGCAAAACCTGCTCCGGTCTGACGAGGAGGTCCCATCCCCTTCCTGGCACAAGGATATTCTCGGATCGAGGCAATCCCGAGTTGCTGAAGGCATTTCCGAGTTTCACGAGTGGTCTGAATCGAAAGCACGAATCCGTTCTGAATCCACATGAGAATTCAGATTCTCGATGAAGCATAGCAGGATCTTATTGACGGGTTCAGGTTCTATGAATCAAGAGAGATTGGTTTGGGGAGTTATTTCCTGGACTCTCTGATAGCCGATATTGATTCCCTCCAGCTTTACGCAGGCATCCATCCTGTTGTTTTCGGTTACCACAGAATGCTGGCGCAGCGTTTTCCCTATGCCATTTATTATGATGTGAGTCGTTCATCCGCCAGAGTATGGGCCGTACTTGACTGTCGCAGAAATCCAGTCATCGCTGAACGACCCTCGACTACAAGTCGAGGGGTTCATGAACCGTCGATTTGAAATCGACTATCATCCTGTACGGGCTCACCTTCCTGTTCATCTATGTAAGCCTTTATCAGTTCGTCGGTGATGTTGCC